>ENA-OWNT01001954-OWNT01001954.1-seawater-metagenome-genome-assembly--contig:-NODE-1954-length-23083-cov-7.963922_pt1 | contig 23083 bp, 22 predicted proteins | sample MGYA00238136_ERZ651165 | MGnify/ENA primary metagenome ERZ651165 (study PRJEB26861, sample SAMN08777766) | seawater metagenome | isolation source: coastal seawater | place: USA: Florida | collected...
CATTTAAAAGGGCGCGCATTATATAAGGTGACCAATTACTATGCAAGGGCTAATTAGGATAAAAAACCATCTAAGGGACAGTATTTTTTATTTTTCTAATGCTTCAATATTTTCAACGCGCTCAAGCGCTAATTTTTGATAAAAACTTTTCAATTGGAGAAAGATAAATGGAGTTACTTACTCAAGAGGAACTAGGCCAGATTTCTGGTGGCGATGGTTGGGATGTCGCATCCGGCGGGCTCACAGGAGGAGGTGTGGGCGCCACTGGTGTTGGTATCGCTGTAGCGGTAGGGTTTACTGTAACGTTTCCAGTTGCTTTTAGTGTTATTGCAACAGGTGCAGCGTTAGGTGCGGCATGGGAGTACTTTACTGATGATGAATAATTTTTACCAACTAACCGAGCAACAGATTAATAGTGTTGTTGGAGGTAGTATATCAGAGGCTGCTTTTGAAGGTGGCATAGAGGGGGCGGCCACTGGTGCAGGAATCGGTGTAGCTCTAGGTGGATTTGCTGGCCCTGTAGGTGCACTGATAGGAGGTCTTATTGGTACTGGCGTAGGTACTATTGTAGGTACAGCCGATGCAGTGTCTGACTACAGTGAAACCTTGGACGAATAAGTGAATTTCTCACCGTTAGTAAAGCTCAATGTGGCATGCGGCATATTGAGCCTTTTTGCAGCATCAGCTTTTATTGGTAATGATTATCTGCTTTTAGTTTTAAATCAGATTGGCATTACTATCGTATTGTGGGTTCGTTTAATACAACCCCGATGTAAAGCAGATAAAGTTAACTGCCCAAAGATACACAGGAGCGTTACACCACCTTTTGTTTTCATTACGACGCTTTCAATTGGCTCAGGTTACAGTGATAACTATACATGGCACATTTTGATTTTCTCTGTAGCACTGTTAGTTGGGTTATATAAATATTTGGGAAAAAGCCGAAATACTTTGGAGGATAATTAGTATTGGCCGCTTTTCTGATATGGCTGTTGGGCTTACTGCTGAGCAACTATGCATTAAAACGTGTTTTCCGAGTGAGTTTTTGGGCGTCATTCGCAGACTCTTCGCGTTTTGCTCGTAGTTACGGACTACTTATGCAGTATGCATTCGTTTTTATCGCGATGCTGACCGCTCTATTGTTTGTTGTCTGACGCCTCGCCAATACCAAGTTTATTTGGTTAATCGCTTGCCCATTTCCTTTTGAAAGGGCGCGCAACAAAAAAGAGGGTCAATTAATATGCCTCATCTCGCATGGCCAATGACCGCTCTACCGGAGAAATAGCATTGAAAGGCGTTATTGCGACGCCTGCGGGCATTTAACGAATTTATTTCGACCCGTGTTTTTCGCTTGGTAAAGCGCTTTGTCTGCTCGCGCTAAGGTATTTTCTACACCGCTTGTTCTTGAAAATGAAACAAAGCCAGCGCTTGCGGTCATTTGTATTACACCTTTTGCAACACTAACTCTCGTCCGTCTTATATCAGTCATGGCCCTTGTTAGAAATAGCTCAGCTTCATCTTCAGTGCAGTTTGTTAGTATGATGACGAATTCCTCACCTCCCCACCTTGCAACAATGTCAGCCGCCCTAGCCTGCGCCTTAAGACAATTTGCGAAAGCTTTTAGAGCTGCATCGCCACCATCATGACCGTACTCATCATTTATTCGTTTAAAGTGGTCTATATCAAAAAAGACAAGGACAGCATCCTCGCTACTTCGCTTGGTGGCGTGCCATTGAAAATCTAGAAAGGAATTTAGAAAGCGGCGATTTTTTAAACCTGTAAGTTCGTCTATCGTCGCTTCCAGTGAAGCTAATCGTGCTTGTTTAGCGTATTGATGCTGTTCTTCCCGAAGTGTTTTAAATCGCGAAGTTAAGCGCAAGAGATGTTCATCTAATTGGATAAGAATTGCAGCTGGTTGTCTCGATCTTTCATACCGTAAAGAAGATAGGTATGAAGGAACCCCGCGCTGTTCATTCTCTGCACTATCGTCTTCATTTCGCAGCGATAATTGGACAGGAAACAACCCCGTTCTTTTTAACACTAACTCTCTTATCTCTCGCATATCGGTTGAAGACAATGCAAAAATATCGTCGATACCATCTGCGTCAATTACAGCCGGAATTTTTTGTTGGAACTGACGGTTATAGTCAAGAATATTTCCTTCGGTTGATATCAAAATAGCGGGCTCAGTAATATTGTCGATTAAAGACCGGATACTGAGGTGCCCTCTCATCTTTCTACTATTAGCCAAAATACTCATTGATAATACCTTCGTCTTCACGTCCAGGCTGCAAGTGGATAATGACATGGCAATACCCATCTCCGTTCGCTATGGTTTTATTCAACTCCACAGCAGCGTACGAAAGTTCACTTGAGACAATCTTTCCAAATACATTTGCTGTCATGTTACATAAGGGCTTTTTGCCTACAACATTGACGCCAAAAGGGCATCGAGAGTTCATAAGCACAATTGCCTCTGGTGAGACTTCTGAAATTCTAAATTCACCGCCAATTCTACGTTTTAAATCGACAAGAATATGCGCGAGAGTTTCAACGGATAATATTTCGTCACTTAATTCCCTTTTATATTGCTCGTAGAATAACTCCCCAACTTTATCTGCGACCATGCCAATAAAACTTTGCGACTCCTCGAGACCAATAACATCCTCTAACAACTTCTCTAGCTCCAATAAAACTGTTTGATGAAAAGAGTTAGCGTTGAGATCTATATTTTTGCTCGCTATTCGATTCGTTAAGTTTTGTTCTTCCATGCGCCCTCCAAATTATACTTTAGTTGTAGGGCATGAACAAAAAATAAGCAAGCAACCGGCGGTGAATGACAATAATAATTATTTAGCAATAAACTGTTCACACATAGCGCCCACTGTTAATGTCACACCTAATGTCAAATAACGGGGAAAAGGAACCTTTCTAGGCTTCGCCCTACTAAACATCTGTTGCGAGGTGCGCACTTTCGTCCTTATAAATTAAAAACAAAAACTGGCGCCTCAGCTGTAGGCAACATAATTTGAGAAATAACAGTTTTATTTAAGGCTTTTGTGGAGGTTTGCGTCGTATTGGGTGAGTTGTGGTCACTCATATAACTTATGCAGAAAAGAAACGTCTTCTTGAAGCAAACAATGCTGTTTTGGACGGGTCGTACTTAAAAAAAAAGCCCCGTTACCGGAGCTTTTCTTGATAAATCTAGGTACTTTCCTAGAGCTTAACCTTTCTCTACTTGACCAAACTCTAGGTCTACAGGCGTAGAACGACCGAAGATAAGTACCGACACTTTTACGCGGCTCTTTTCGTAATCTACTTCTTCTACCACACCATTGAAGTCTGCAAACGGACCATCGGTAACGCGAATAACTTCGCCCGGCTCGAACAATGTTTTTGGTCTTGGCTTATCAACGTTCTCTTCAAGACGATTCAAGATAGCGTCAGCTTCTTTTTGTGTAATTGGCATTGGACGGTCAGATGTACCACCGATAAAGCCAAGTACGCGAGGTACGCTTTTCACTAAGTGCCAAGACTCTTCAGTCATCGCCATTTCAACTAAAACGTAGCCTGGGTAAAATTTACGCTCAGATTTACGCTTTTGACCTGCACGCATTTCCACAACTTCTTCAGTAGGTACAAGCACCTGACCGAATGAGTCTTCCATGTTGTGCATTTTGATGTATTCAAGCAGGGTCTTCTTAACGCGAGACTCGTATTGTGAATAGGCTTGTACTACGTACCATCTTTTCTTTACTGCTTCTTCTTCAGACATACGCTTATGCTCCTATTCCAGTAATAAAGCCAACTACACGAACGATAATGCCGTCTAGTCCCCATAAAATCAGTGCCATAACCAACGTCGCTGCAAGTACGATAAGCGTAGTTTGGTTTGCTTCTTGGCGAGTCGGCCACACTACCTTACGAACTTCAGTGCGAGACTCTTTAGCAAAGCTTAAAAACGTGCTTCCCTTAAGTGTAGAAGCAGCAATAAAGCCTGCAACAGCAACTACTACAACAGCAGCGATAGCACGGTAAAGTACCGAGATCTCACCGTAAACTGTATTTGCGGTTACTAAACCGGCAAGTAGTGCAAATACCACTACCCACTTAAACATGTCCAATGAGTTGGACTGATTTTCCGTCTTTTCGCTCATGTTACGATCCTAGCACTACAGCGTCGTTGTCTTGCGCACCTAAAACGTGCGCAACTAATAAATTTGTTCATAAGTAAATTTGGCAGGGGTGGAGGGACTCGAACCCCCAACCATCGGTTTTGGAGACCGCTGTTCTACCAATTCGAACTACACCCCTGTGGTGTCTAAGTGACAAAATTTACTTACACTACCCTTGTGAATTGTGCGTCTTTTCGAAGGAAAGTGCGGTATCGCAAGGGAGGGACGCGTATTATACTTAACCACTTTCAAGATACAAGCGGTTTATCTCTTCACCTATCAAGTAATCAGGTAGGTTTAAAATGGGTATAATACGCCCCGTCTACTCATTCAATACCTAAAAAGCCACCCGTTTGATGCGCCCATAGCTTGGCGTATATGCCATTATGCGCAATAAGCTCTGCGTGGGTGCCCTGCTCTACTATTTTCCCTTTGTCTAGAACCAGCAACCTGTCCATTTGCGCTATAGTTGAGAGACGATGAGCTATAGCCATTACTGTTTTCCCTTCCATGACTTTATCTAAGCAGGCTTGAATGGCTGCTTCTACTTCTGAATCAAGGGCTGAAGTAGCTTCATCTAACACCAATACTGGTGCATCTTTTAATAGCACGCGCGCTATAGCAATACGCTGACGCTGACCGCCAGAAAGCTTCACGCCTCGTTCACCTACATGTGCATCATAGCCAGTGCGGCCATGACTATCGGTAAGGGTAAGAATAAAATCATGTGCCTCGGCCTGCTTAGCGGCGCGGATCATATCGTCTTCAGTGGCATCGGTACGACCATATAAAATGTTGTCTCTTACCGAACGGTGCATCAGTGAAGTGTCTTGCGTCACCATGCTTATTTTTGCACGTAACGTTTCTTGACCAACATCGGTAATGTCTTGACCATCAATAACAATTTTACCGCTTTGAGTGTCGTAAAAACGCATAAGTAAATTCACAAGTGTAGATTTACCTGCACCTGAGCGACCCACTAACCCCACTTTTTCACCTGGTTTTATAGCCAAATCGAGCTTTTTGAAAACATCGATAGGTTTATCGTCGGCGCCAGAGTAAGAAAAATCGACTTTTTCAAAGTTAATGCCGCCGCCACTTACCTCAAGCTCATTAGCTTTGGGCTTATCTTTAACAGTGATCGGCTGCGCTAATGTATTCATACCATCTTGCACCGTTCCCAAGTTCTCGAACAAACCTGAAACTTCCCACATTACCCAATGCGACATACCGTTTAAACGCAAACATAAGCTTATAGCAATAGCGATATCACCAGGGCTTGCGATGCTTTCCATCCACAAGTACACAGATAGTGCGCCCACGGTAAAAATCAAAATGGCATTGGCCATTTCTACACAAAATTCTAAAACAGTTACCAAGCGCATTTGCGGGTAAACCGTTTTTAGGAACCCATCCATGCTCTCTTTGGCATAATCAGCTTCGCGTCTACTGTGCGAGAAAAGCTTCACCGTGGTTATATTTGTATAGCTGTCTACGATACGGCCAGTCATGAGTGAGCGGGCGTCAGCCTGACGTTGAGACACGTCTTTAAGTTTGGGAACCAATACACGCAATATGCCTATATACACAAAAAACCACACAATTAACGGCATGGCTAGTCGCCAGTCTGTGCTGAAGATAAGCACAACCATGGAGATAAAATACACGCTAATGTAAACCAGTAAGTCGAGTACTTTCGTTACGGTTTCACGCACAGATAATGCGGTTTGCATAACTTTGGTAGCTACGCGCCCGGCGAATTCATCGTGGAAAAAAGTAAGGCTTTGTCCAAGCAAGTAACGGTGAGCCTGCCAGCGAATTCTCATGGGGTAATTGCCCATTAACGACTGACGCGAAAACAGCGAACGCAGAAGAATGAATAGGGGGATGAACACCAAAACGGTAAGCCCCATTCCTATAAGCGTGAACTTTTGATCGGCTAAGAAAGTCTCTCGGTTTTGCTCTGAGAACCAATCGACAAGTTGCCCAAGAAAACCAAACAGTGCTACTTCCAACATAGCAACGATAGCACTTAACACAGATACCGTTAAAATAACGCCCCACATGCCTTGGGTGTAGTATTTACAAAACGCAATTATACCCGTAGGTGGCTGAGTAGGCGGTGCATCGGGAAAGGGCTGAGTAAGCCTTTCAAAAAATGAAAACATGTAGAACTCGTCTGTTATTTGGTGGCAAACGCGTAAGTGCGTTTCGTATATCAGAATCAGTACGTAATTCTACACGATATGTTCATTGAATGTGATGACGCCAACTTACAATCTACGAATTACTACTCAGGGATATTTGTTTTTATAAACAAAGCGCAATGATAAACACGCTAAGGTTTCGTATATTTGCGATTAACCTGCTTTAGCAAACGCAGGGTTTTGTCCATACTTTGCGCGCACAAAAATTAAAACTAAAAAAACAAGTGACATCATTTTTCATGGACACCACGCTTTTTCCGCCAACGCGTTGGCAAAACAAAATTCGCTCAACCGCTTTATGTGTTGCCTTTTGCGCCCTGCTTGTATCAACGCAAGTTAGTGGGGCCTTAGACGTTCAGCTTCAATCTTCGCAACAAGCGTCGCAGCAATCCTCTCAGCTATCTTCTCAAAAGGGCTCCTCGGAGCCTCCAACAGTAGTGACCGAACGCCTTAATGATGACAAGGGCAATGGCAGCGAACGTACCGACAGTCTAGTAGTGCCTTTTCTGGCGCAAAAAATAGAGCTGGATGGCATTATCGATGAAGATGCGTGGAATGACGCGGCGAAGATACCGTTAAACTACGTAACACGCCCCTTTGAAAATACAACGCCGCCAGTTCAAACCACCGCGCGCATTTTTGAAAACGGCGAAAATATTTATATTGCGTTTACGGCCCAGGATAACGATGCCTCTCAAATACGCGCACTGTTTCGAGACAGAGACAGTGTGTGGGATAACGACCTTGTAGGGGTAAAAATAGACACCTTTGGTGACAGCCGATTGTCCTATCAATTCTTTGTTAACCCGCACGGCATTCAGTCTGACGCTATTGAAAATCAAATGACCCGCAGTGAAAGCGATAGCTGGAATGCCATTTGGGACGCCGAAACACAGCTAACCGACGAAGGCTATACGGTAGAGATTGCGCTCCCCTTTCGCATAATGAATTTTATCAACAGTGATGGCCCAAAGCAGTGGCGCGTCGAATTCGTGCGTTTTTATCCACGCGATAACAATTTGCGTATCTCTAATAGACCTGTAGATCGAAACAATTCTTGTAACCTTTGTCAGATGGGCAAAATGGAAGGCTTTGCCTCTGCCAAGCAAGGCAAAAATTTGTCGATTACGCCTTACGCTGTGGCGGGTTATGCTCGAAATCGTGCAGCAAGCACCGCTCCCTCAAATGACTGGCAATATCAGAACAATCAGGAAGTAGGTGTAGACATTAACTGGGGTATTTCATCAGATATGCTGCTTCAGGCAACGGTTAACCCTGACTTTTCTCAAGTAGAAGCCGACGCAGGACAGCTAGGCATTAACAACCCTTTCGCACTCTTTTTCCCTGAGCAACGCCCTTTCTTTTTAGAGAATGCTGACTTCTTTAGCACGCAATACGATTTGGTTTACACACGAAACATTGGCGCCCCCGATTTAGGTACTAAATTAACGGGCCGAGTAAATGATCACACCTTTGGTATTTTGGCCGCAAATGATGAAAGCACCACGTTTCTAGTTCCAGGAAACTTAGGTTCAAGCGTGGCAAGGCTCGATCAAGAAAGCACTAATATTGCGGCACGCTATCGCTACGACATATCTGACGATTTATCTATTGGCGCCATTATTACAGGCCGACATGCCGACGATTACCACAATATAGTGACTGGCCTTGATACGCGATATCAAATTACACCCAGCGACACGCTTCGCATGCAGGTACTTCGTTCAGATACACAATATCCGAATCAGTTGTTTCAGGATTTTTGCCGCAACGACTGCAGTGAAGACACCGACAAAAGTGAAATTACACTGCGTACTCAGCAAGACGACGACTTTGCTGGCAGCACATACAAAATTGACTACCGCCACGAAGAACGCGAGTGGTACATGTATGCTAACAGAACCAGCACACAAGCGGATTTTCGTGCTGATTTAGGTTTCGAAAGCACAGTAGATAGACACAAAAGCGTGTTAGGCGGCGGTTTAGTATGGTGGAAAGATAACGCTTGGTGGAACCGATTTGAGTTTGGCGGCGACTGGGATATTACGCATAACGATAACGGCGAGTTAATAGAGCGTGAAGTGCAGGCTCAAGTAGAGCTAAATGCTGCTTATCAGAGTTATTTTAACTTCCAGTGGGTTAAACGAGATACCGTAGGCTTGAGACAAAATGGCGCAAGCTTAGCCATAGACGGCAACACCACACGCTTTACCGAAGAGCAGTTTTCGTTTTATTTCGAAGCGCAGCCTAACCGTACCGTTTATTTCGAAAACTTTGCACGAATTGGCGACCGAATTGATTTGCGTAACAACCGTTTGGGAGATCAAATTCTACTTGAGCCTTCAATTACGCTGAATTTGGGTAACCATTTAGAAGCATCTGTCTCGCATGAATACAACAGAATAGACGTAAATAACGAAATGCTGTTTACCGCGAACTTAACTGATTTACGATTGAGCTACCAATTTAGCGCCAGACAGTTTGTGCGTTTAGCGCTTGTGTACGCCGACGTTAAACGCAATACCGATAACTATTTAGTACAGGTAGATGCCCGTGACCGAAGCCTAGGCACACAACTAATTTACTCATACATGATAAACCCGTTGTCACGCCTTTTTATTGGCTACGGCGACTCGGCCTTTGCTGATGATGAAAACCCTGGCTTAATGCGCACCGAGCAAGCGGTATTTATGAAATTTAGCTACGCATGGCTTTATTAGCGTACGCGTAAACTGAACTTCACCGTTAGCTATCTTCAAACCCCAACGAAGCAAGCGTAGATTCTACTTTTTCTGAGTGCTGCGCTTGCCACTGCGAGAGTGACATAGCCTCGTCTTTGTCAGCGCGCGCTTTCGCAATTTCGAACGCAGATGCGGCTTGAGCTTGTTGAATAACGGCAATCCCCTCTTCATCTGCAACAATGATATCTCCAGCATTTACCGTTACGCCGCCACACTGAATAGGTTGATTAAGCGGCGCGACACATTTTTTAGCGCCAGGCTTTGGTACAACACCACGGGCAAATACAGGAAACTTATTTTCACGCGTTTCGGCCAAGTCGCGAATAACACCATCAATAACAAACCCTTTAATACCTCGTGATTGCGCAATGGCACACACGTTTCCACCAGCGACTGCAAATTTATCGTCAGCCTGCACCACTATAATATCGCCCGGGCTTGCTCGATAAATAGCCGCATGCAGCATTAGATGGTCGCCTGGCTCGCACTTTACAGTAAAAGCAGGGCCTGAAATACGAGGCATACCTTGCCATAGCGGTTTAATGACGTAATCCATAAACTGCTCTCGTGGCAAGGCATCGGCATACTCACAGGGCGAAATGGAATCAAACGGAAGCTTCTGCTCAGACATAAGGTTTTCCTTGTTATCGTGCATGCTTAAATAAACTTAAAACCACTATAACGAATTACGCATTACAAGTTGTTACAAGCTGTGTATTTTCACCATAAACACTTTTTCTATTACCCCTTACATGCTACAAATTAAGCCAGCCAAATGCCGTAAGTAGGCAAATGTTATAGATGTGCCGCAGCAACTATCTGCCTCAATAATGTGTAGCAGCATTATAAGCAATAAAGTGCACATCGGCTTACTAGGCTCGAGCAACAAAACAAAAAGTCAGAGAATGGGTAATACGCCTATTACTTCTAGACAGATAAGATTGAAAAAAGGAACCTCACACCATGTTACGAAGCGTTTTAAGCTTAAGCGTGGCACTCGCGTTAACCGCGTGTAGCCCTCAAACTACCACCCCTGAACAACAAACTGAAGCTCCCAAAGAAGCGGCACAACAGCAAACGTTGTCATCAGGCATTATTAAAGAAAACATGGACTTGTCTGTTGACCCAGGTAATGACTTTTTCCGTTACGTAAATGGAAAGTGGTTTGATAATTTCGAAATTCCGGCTGATAAGTCGAGCTATGGCTCGTTTGTCATTCTTCGTGATGAAGCGCAAGACCACGTAATGGATATTATTAAGTCTTCAGCGGAAGGCGATTTCAAAGCGGGCAGTGACGAGCAGAAAGTGGGCGACTTTTATCGTGCTTACATGGACATGGAAAACCGTAATGCACTTGGCACAACACCGCTTAAGCCAGAACTTGAAAAAATTGAAGCCATTGAAGACTACACCGACCTTGCCGAATACTTTGCTTACGCCGCGCGATACGGTTACGGCACACCATTTAGCCTAACTCAATACCCAGACTTAAAGTCACCAAAAGAGTATTTGATGTACACATGGCAGTCAGGGTTAGGTCTTCCTGAACGTGAGTACTATTTCAAAGATGACGAAGCTTCTCAAACAATACGTGATGCATACGTAAAACACATTCAAACCATGTTTGAGATTGCTGGTTTTGATGCACCAGAAGCCAGCGCAAAAATGCTTTTCGATTTAGAAACACAAATTGCTCAGCTTCATATGAAAAAAGAGCAAGCACGTAATTTTGCCGCTAACTATAACAAGTTAACCATCGACGAGCTTAAAGCGCTAATGCCAAATTTCGCGTGGGACGCCTATTTAGCGCAAGCGGAAGTAGCAGATATTCCAGCACTTGGTATTTTGCAAAAAGACTACATGCAGAACATAGACGGTTTGATTAAAGAAACTGCATTGGAAGATTGGAAGACGTTTCTTCAGTGGGGCTTATTAAATGCGTCGGCAACACGCCTTAATGCCGAGTTAGATGAAGCAAACTTTAACTTCTACAGCAAAGTTCTTCGCGGTGTTGAAGAGCAGCAGCCGCAGTGGCGTAGAGCAGTAAGCTTGTCGAATGCTCACGTGGGCGAGCTTATTGGTAAGGTTTACGTTAAACAGCATTTCCCACCTGAAGCGAAGGAGCGCATGATGGAAATGGTGAATAACCTGCTTCTTGCTTACAAAGAAAGTATTGAAAACCTTGATTGGATGACAGACGAAACGCGTGCACAAGCGCTTGATAAGCTGTCTAAGTTCACCGTAAAAATTGGCTACCCAGACGAGTGGAAAGACTACACTGCACTTACAGTAAATGCGTCTGACTTGTTCGGAAATCTTAAGCGTTCAAGCGATGTAAATTACGAAGAAATGCTTAAAAAGCAAGGTGGCCCGGTATGGACTCACGAATGGGGTATGACACCACAAACAGTAAACGCCTATTACAACCCACCGCTTAATGAGATTGTATTCCCAGCTGCGATTTTACAGCCGCCATTTTTCGACATGAATGCCGAAGATGCGGTTAACTATGGTGGTATAGGCGCGGTAATTGGTCACGAAATTGGTCATGGTTTCGATGACTCAGGCTCTACGTTTGACGGTGACGGCGTACTGCGCAACTGGTGGACAGATGCCGATCGCGGCGAGTTCGAGGCGCGCACTGCCAACCTTATTCAACAGTACAACGAATTTGAAGTACTGCCTGACCTTTACGTAAATGGTGAATATACCTTGGGTGAAAACATTGGTGACTTAGGCGGTATCAGCATTGCGCTTAAGGCATATCATTTGTCGCTAGAGGGTGAAGAAGCACCAGTGCTTGACGGCTTCACCGGCGACCAACGCGTATTCATTGGTTACGGTCAAGTATGGGCAAGCAAATATCGTGAAGAAGCGTTACGTAGCCAAGTGCAGACTGATACACACTCACCAACTAAGTTCCGTACAAATGGTGCGGTTCGTAACGTACCAGAGTTTTACGAAGCGTTTAACGTAACTGAAGAAGATGCACTATATCTAGCACCTGAAGAGCGTGTGAAAATTTGGTAACACTACCAACGTGAAATAGTATACGCTTTCAATCATAAGCGCATAAAATTAGCCCCTCATCTGCGGTTCAGATGTGGGGCTTTTTATTAAAAGGCACATAATGAAAAAAAGAATAGCCGTGGTATATGCAGTACTGTCTAGTATTTACTTAACATCTTTGTTTTTCAGCCCCTATGCTTATCAATTCGTTCTAAAAGCACTTCCCGTAGCATTACTTAGTTTAGCAGTGGTAAAAAGCACAACGGGTATGGCGCGTGTGGTGTTAGCTTGTGCGTTAATTTTTAGCTTGGCGGGAGATGTGGTGTTAGCGCTTCCTATTGAGTACAGCTTTCTAGCAGGTTTAGCATGCTTTTTCTTGGCACATGTCGCCTACGTTTTGTCATTTTATTGCCTCACAAAACGCGCAGATCATTTACAGCACACAAACGCATTTTCACTATTGGCTAAAGGGCTCATTAGCCTGTGTGTGTTGATATTTGCACTCCTTATGGCGATGCTTATTCTTCCTGAAGCTAATACACTTTTCGTTCCGGTACTTGCTTACGTCAGTGTTATTTTAACCATGGGTTTAAGTGCAATATGGCTTGGTAAAACGCGCTTAATTGTTGCTGGAGCGCTACTATTTATTGTCTCAGATGCAGTATTAGCGCAGTCTGTATTTCGTACGCCTTTGCCATTCTCGCCGTTTTTAGTCATGCTCACTTATTACTCTGCACAGTACTGCCTTGCTGTTGGCTTAATAGCGGCGTTTAACCCTAATAGCGAAAAACTAGCCGTCTAGCTTTTGTAATACCTGTATCGCAAGGTCAACCTTATCAACTGGCACGAATATATGATCGTGATAATAAGCAGCTACTACGTTCGCACTTATACCTGCGTCACCCAGCGCACGAGACATCGCGGCAGTCATACCCACAGCATCTAAACTTGAATGCACTTCACAGGTTATACAGCGAAAGCGCCCTTCGAAAGGTAACGCAAAGCGCTGTGCCTCAGCGGCAGATATAATAAGCGTAGTGCCTTCACGCTCTTGAAACATACCCTTAGCAATGGCGATAAGCTCGCTACTCACGTTGGCTTGAGGAAGCGTTGTAAAAACGTAATCTTCCTTACTGGCTACTGGTGTTAGGTTTTTTAGTAGCGTTTTCAAGTCGGTTTCAGCAACCACGCTCTATGTCCTTTTGCGTTTTATTTTGCGTATTGCAATAAGCGGCGTGAATTACAGCTTTCTTGCTCTAATTCGCTTACCCTTAATCTTGCCTTCTCTGAACTGCGCCATGGCTTTTTTCACACTGCGCGCTTTCACAGCCACAAAGCTCATACTATTTTGAACGGCAATTTTACCCACGTCATCACCCGGTATTCCCGCATCTTTAGTTAACGCCCCAACTAAGTCGCCAGGACGAAGCTTTTGCTTTTTACCCGCGCTCAATGAAATACAAGTGAACTCTGGCTGCGTTATTTTATTTTTATGGAAGCGTAGGCTTTGTGCGCCTTTAAGTGGAATATCGCTTTCTTGAAGTACTTCAATTTTTCGCAAGAAGTGCTCTTCCTCGTCACTTACCAAGGTGACCGCCATTCCCTCAGCGCCAGCGCGCGCGGTTCTTCCAATTCGATGAATATGCGTTTCGGGCTCTTCACTTACCGTGTAATTTATTACACATGCAACGTCGTCAATATCTAAACCACGCGCCGCCACATCCGTTGCAACCAATACTTGCAGCGCATCGCTAGCAAATTGCATTAATACCGCGGTTCTCGCAATTTGTTCCATGTCGCCTTGTAACCCAGCGGCGCTGAAACCGTCTTCTTGAAGTGCTTCAACCACTTCGGTTACTTGCACTTTTCGGTTACAAAAAACAATCGCGTTTTTAGGCTGATAATGAGTGAGCACTGCTTTTAGCGCCTGCGTGCGGGTGTGCGCTAAAACACTGTAACCTAGCTGCGTGATCGCAGGCTTATTATCTTGCGCCTCTACTTTGCATGTAATAGGGTTTGACAGGTACTGATTTGCTACGCGTTCAATTTGCTCGGTAAATGTGGCAGAAAACAATAAGGTTTGAACGCGGCTAGGCATTTGTCCGAAAATAATACGCAGGTCATCCTCAAAGCCCATATCTAACATTCTGTCGGCTTCATCTAATACGCGCAGTTTTACATTACTTAAATCGATACGACGTTTTTCCACATGATCCATTACACGGCCTGGCGTTCCCACAATAATATGCGGACTATGCTTAAGCGACTGGATTTGAGGACCCATGGGCTGTCCACCACACAATGTGGTTACCTTAACATTGCCTATTTCTTTGGCTGCCAATCTGCATTGCTCAGCCACTTGATCGGCTAGTTCGCGCGTAGGGCAAAGCATTAATACCTGCGTAGAAAAATCACTTACTTCTATCATCTCTAAAGCGGGAATAACAAAGCAAAGTGTTTTACCACTGCCGGTTTGTGCTTGGCCAATTACATCTTTACCTTGCAGAGCGTCAGGAAGTGACTGTGCTTGAATGGGGGATAGCTGATAAATGCCTTGGGCGTCTAGTGCTTTAACAATGGTAGGTTGTATATTGAGATGATTGATTGTTTCAACTGTCATTAATTTGGGTTCCACAGGTGTACTACACCGTTTTCGGTATGATGAGCTATGCCAAAATTCTGCGAGACCATTTCACTCCACGCAGAAAGCTGCTCATTATATTTTTTACTTTTTCTTACCTTGGCTGAGGCAAGTTTCAGCTTCTCAAGCACTAACACACACGTGTCGGTTTTAGACAGTGCCAAGTAAGCTGTAGAAATATCGTATTCACTGGTTAGCTTTATTGTCTCACATTTAAGTCCATCAGGGTTACAACCAATATCAACAGCCCCCTGAGAACCAAACAAAACATCTATGTCATTTCTAAAAAGCCCATCCACCAGCGCTTGCCACGACTCATAGGCTTTCACCTGAAAACCCAAATCGAGAGCAATGTCATAACGATAATCTTGCGCTAGCGTGCCTACCCGATACGTTTTGGGTACATCTTGAATGGAAGCAAAGCGTGGCTTGTCGATGCCAAATAAGCCATGTAAGTTCTTTGAGACTGGTGTCACCCAATGAAATACATCATCTCGTTCATCGGTTCGAATAACGGAAAAAACCAGCACATTCGACTTGGTAGTTGCTTCTTTTGCTATTCGTTTCCATGGCGCAGATAAAATGGCATCAGACATGCCCATTTCGTGCAGCACTTCTCGAACAAAGTCTGCTGCAATGCCTTCTAACTCACCACGCTCACTTAAATCGGAAAAAAGTGGCACTAAATCGGCTATCACCCACAAGTTTGACGTATTTGCATGTAACTCACCTACCAAACTAACTAAACCGTATTCTTCCACGCTATTGGGAAAGTCTTTCGATACTTGCGTAACTAACGGCAATACCTGCGCATTAAATTCAGAAGACGTTTTATATTCGCTGACTTTCTCACTAAGCCACTCTGCATCGTGTTCACTATTGTCTGTTTTAGCTAAGGCAATATAAGCCACACCAACGTCTATTTCTTGGCTACCCGCATTGGGGGTGCATGCAAATAACTCGCTACATTCGTAGGCTAAAATTGGCGAGATCCAATCATATTCAAGTTCGTTTTCTTTTGTTCTTACAAGGTTAAATACAATATGAGGCAGATAGGCTTGCCCCTTTTGTTTTTGAGTAGCGCTTTTGCTTTCAAAAGAAACGGTTGGGGCCGAAGACTGCAATAAGCTTAAAGCAAACGCATTAATTGAATTAAGTTGCTCCGCAGGCATTATTGCCTGTAGGTCATCAGAAAATGTATAGGAAAAAGATACACTTTTCGCCTGCAGAGCATGGCTCCACAGGCTGCTAGTGAAGAGGAAAAAGACTAGAACTAACTTTGAAACGCGTCGCGCAGTTTCCATTGTAATGTTTGCCCCGCAAAAAATGGAACCATGTCGGTACCATCAGCTAAGGTCACTTGCTCTGGTACCGTCCACGATTCTTTGACTAATGTCATTGTAGTCGTATTTCTAGGTAAACCATAAAAATCAGCACCATAATGGCTTGCGAAGCCTTCTAGCTTATCAAGCACACCTAATTGCTCGAATACTTCTGCATAGAGCTCAATAGCCGACCACGCACTGTAACATCCTGCGCACCCACACGCGTTCTCTTTTTTATGTTTGGCATGCGGCGCAGAGTCGGTACCTAAAAAGAATTTTTTGTTACCGCTTGCTACCATCTCACGAAGTGCTTGTTGATGGGTATTACGCTTTAGTACAGGTAAACAGTAATTGTGAGGGCGTACTCCACCAACTAGCAGGTCGTTTCTGTTAAGTAGCAAATGCTGTGGAGTGATTGTCGCGCCAACAAAGTCGCTCGCCTGAGCAACGAAACTGGCTGCATCAGAGGTAGTAATGTGTTCAAAAACCACTTTTAACTTGGGGAACGCTTCAACAATTGGGCCAAGGTGAAGGTCAATAAACGCTTTTTCACGGTCGAAAATATCGATGTGGTGTTCAGTAACTTCACCGTGAATAAGCAATAATAACCCTTGTTCTTGCATAGCCTGAAACACAGGGTAAAGCGCTTGAATACCTTTCACTGCGGCATCTGAGTTCGTGGTGGCCCCTGCAGGATAAAGCTTACATGCGGTAACCCCTGCTTTTTTTGCTTCAACAATATCTTGTGGCGTTGTTTGATTGGTTAAAAACAGCGTCATTAAAGGCTCGAAGTTGCTGCCTTGTGGTCTTGCTGCTTCAATTCGTCCTTTGTAAGCCATGGCCATTTCTGCATTCACCACTGGCGGTACTAAGTTAGGCATAACGATGGCACGTTGGAAACAGCGCGCTGTTGCTGGAACAGTTTCGGCTAACATTTCATTGTCGCGAAAATGGAGGTGCCAATCATCGGGGGTAGTAATAGTAAGCGTTTGCATGCCTTAACTCTCTTAGTACTGTTTAAACAACGAAGATGCGCGCAATAATAGCACAATGGTGCCGTATGGCGCAGTTATCCCCAAAACAAAAAGTACTTTTTAAATTAAAAAATTACGCTTTATCGTGTTCAACCCAAATAAGTTTATTAGTGTCATATCCCGCGTTTTTGGCAGTTTGTACAAGCGCCTCTACGGTTGCCTTGCTGATGTTTGGCGAGCGCGCCAAAATCCATAGAAAGTCTTTGTCTGGTCCAGTGATAAGAGCGTACTGATAGTCCTGTTTATCTAACTGCATTATCACGTAGCTGGCGTAGAACGGCCCAAAGAAGGACACTTTTAAATGACCAGTACTGCTGTTGCCAACAAAGTAGGCTTTGCCTTGTGCTTCATCCCAGCTCCCCTCTTCTGCTGAGTACCCTCTGTTAATAACGCTTACACCGCCGTCATCGCGCATGGTGTATGTAGCAGTAACATTCGAAAGCCCCTCTTCAAAGCTATGATCGAAACGCGCAATTTCATACCACTTCCCCAAGTAGCGAGGAAGTTCAAAGTCTTGTACCGGGCTCACATTCGTTGGCACGCCCGTGCACCCGAATAAAAAGAAGCTCATCAAAACTGCACTTGCTACTGACCTAACTACCAACCCTAATTTTTTCAGCATTTATTCAACCTTTATCTTCTGGTGCTTTTTGTAAATTACCAACTACTGTACGATGCAGGGCAATATCCGGCTTTATCTAACGTTAAAAATAAATGGCAAAGCCTAGAAAAAATCTTCGTTTTCATTGAATACTCAAGGACAACACTATGCTAAACGGCTTTCATCACGTAGCCATTATCTGCAGCGATTATCCTCGCTCAAAGTCGTTTTACACTGACGTACTGGGGTTTACTGTCATTGATGAGAATTATCGTGAAGCAAGAAAGTCTTACAAATGCGACCTAGCGCTACCAGATGGCAGTCAAATAGAGCTTTTTTCTTTTCCTGACGCGCCTAGTCGCCCTTCACGACCAGAGGCTCAAGGGCTCAGACATCTGGCCTTTAAAGTGACAGACATAATGAGTGTTATTGATTCGCTAGAACAAAAAGGGGTGGATTGCGAACCCGTACGCGTAGATGAATATACGGGCAAGCAATTTACCTTCTTTCAGGACCCAGACGGATTACCGCTTGAGCTTTACGAGTCTTGAAGCATACGCACTTCACGTTGAGGAAACGGAATTTCTACATTTTCTTTCTGTAACGCGCTAAATATTGCCTGATTCAGCGCATAGCGAGTTTCAAAATGCTTAGTGGTTGGTGCCCATACGCGAACACCAAAATTAATGCTGCTGTCACCGAAGTTATCAATACCTATAGCAGGTGCTTTCTCGTCAGAGATTCCTTCTACGCTTTGCACCGCTTGCTTAATGATACTTGCAACATTATCAACGTCACTTGAATAAGCTACACCTATCTCAAGCTCAATAAGCATTTGCTCGGCTGAGTTTTGAAGGATCTCCCCTACAATAAGCTTATTGGGTATTTGAATGTGTACATTGTCTTCATCAATCAATATGGTGTAGGGCAACATTACCTTATCAACCACGCCAGAGACGCCCTGCACACGAATGGTGTCGCCTAAGACAAATGGGCGAGTGATGATGATGGTAAACCCAGCAGCATAATTTGCCAGCATACCTTGAATTGCTAAGCCAGCACCTAAGCCAATGGCGCCAACCGCCGCAATAAGAGGCGTGACGCTAATTCCTACGTTACCTAAAGCAATGATTGTCACGACCGCAAGGATAACGATTTTAACAGCACCGCCAGTGAATCGGCTAAGCGTTATATCGATATCTCGATTAACCATAAGATTTTCAACTGCAGTGCCTATTTTAGTTGATAGCCACCAGCCGATAAGAAAAATAAATAACGCCCCAACAATTTGGAAGCTGTACGTCACAGCAAATTCGATGAGGGTGTCATAAAGTACTTGGGCTTGTTCTAATTGTTCCATTCAGATACACAGATAATGCAGTTGAGACTAATGTCGAGCATAAACAACTGTGTCTTTCTAAACAACATTGCTTCTTTCAACCACATGCTTTTTTTGCCCACACGGCCTTTCTTAAATACAATTTTTGAAACATGACAAGCATTTGCATTGTGCTGTTTAGATGCAACTTCGCGCATGTAGACCTGTTTTTTAAAATTTATGAAGGAAAATATTTGCACCTCAAGCTTAATCGTTTAAGATAATTGTTAATAGTTGTTAACATATGCTTAAGACCAACAAAAATTGTTTGTGTCTTTTAAAAGCCATAACCGCTTGGTGGTCAAGCGATTGCGAGTAACTTATGAATTATGCTGCCGACAGTAACGTTTGTTTAAACCGTATATTGGCTTCTACGGATTTATCTGATCTTTCAAAGAAAGATGCAGCGTTATTTACGCGCCGATTAAAAGCGCATTTTCCCACGTTGTTTCAAAAGTACACACACGTGTATGGTCATCAATACGATTGCTATTTCCACCTACACCAGCTTGTCGGCATTCTTAAAGATGGCATAAAAAACCGTAAGCCAGCGCTAAAAGCGCTAGATGTTAGCCGACTCAAAAACCCGTTGTGGTATCGCGATGAAAGCCAAGTGGGTATGGCCGCCTATGTGGATTTAATGGGTCCAACGCTTAAAGACCTTCACAACCGTATTCCCTACTACAAAGCTCTAGGCATAACTTATCTGCATTTAATGCCGCTATATGATTCACCAAAAGGCGACAGTGATGGCGGTTACGCTGTAAGTGATTATCGCAAAGTTAATCCAGCGCTTGGTACTATCAAACAGCTTGAGCAGCTTGCGACTGCCCTGCAGAAAGAAGGGATTAATTTGGTACTGGATTTTGTGTTCAATCACACTTCAGATGAGCACCGATGGGCTAAAGCTGCCCTCGCAGGTGATGAACAATACCAAAATTATTACTACCTGTTTGATGACAGGACCTTACCCGATCAATATGAGCAAACGTTAAGAGAGATATTTCCACAGGTTCGTCGAGGAAGCTTCACCTACAACGAAACCATGGAGAAATGGGTATGGACCACATTTAACAGTTTTCAGTGGGATTTGAATTACAGCAATCCAGAGGTGTTCAACGCCATTACGGCAGAAATGCTGTTTCTCGCTAATATCGGTTGTGCAGCACTGCGCTTAGATGCACTTGCTTTTATATGGAAAGAACTTGGCACTAATTGCGAAAACCAAGACAAAGCACATGTGCTAATACAAGCCTTTAACAGCTGTCTTCAAATAGCCGCTCCAGCAGTGGTGTTTAAGTCAGAAGCCATTGTGCACCCTGACGAAGTGGTAAAGTACATCGATAAAGACGAGTGTCAGTTATCTTATAACCCGTTGTTGATGGCATTGTTGTGGAACTCTTTGGCAACCCGCAAAACTCGCCTATTAACGCGTTCAATGAAGAAAAGTTTTCCAATTTCTGATGAATGCACATGGGTTAACTATGTTCGCTGTCACGATGACATTGGCTGGACTTTCGATGATGCGGTGGCGCAAGAACTTGGCATCAATTCATTTGATCATCGTTATTTCTTAAACCAGTTTTACACGGGTCGATTTAGCGGAAGTTTTGCCAACGGTGTGCCTTTTGCCGAGAATCCTTCAAACGGTGATTGTCGAGTATGCGGCTCGCTTGCATCATTATGCGGTCTTGAGGATGCGCTGAAAAATAACAATAAAGCGGCAATTGATGAAGCGGTTAAACGCATGTTGCTGCTTTACGGTATAACGTTTAGCATTGGTGGCATTCCGCTGCTGTATTCTAGTGACGAGATTGCCAAACTAAATGACTACAGCTACCGTAATGACGATGCTAAAAAACACGACGATCGTTGGGTGAATCGCATTGCCGTTACGCAAAGCGATACCGCGTTGGCACTTGCACCAGAACACGCAAAAACCCTTCAAGAAAAAGCCAGCATTGATGTGTTTCAAGGTCTTCAGCACATGCTGAATATAAGAAAGTCGAATTCGATTTTTGGGCACGCCAAAACACACATTCTCGAGTCGGGAAATCAGCATTGCTTTGCATTTCTTCGTGAAGGGCAACAGGGCGAAAAATTATTGGTTTTGTGCAATTTTAGTGAGCACCAACAGCAGGTAAACGGCGCAATTTTAAATGCAGTTCATCTTCAGGATTGCGATGACCTTTTAACCAGTTCACGGGTTAACGGTAAGAGTGCATCCATCAGTTTAGCGCCCTATCAGCAAATGTGGCTTCATGTAAAATAATGCTTTTGTGGTGCTGTTTACGTTGTATTTAGTCTGCATAAACAGCACTTATTCTCTGTTTTTCACCGCTGAATTTGGCACAACTTTACAGTTCAAAAAATAAACAAAAAGTTAAATTCTAAGTCTTCCAATTACTTATCAAATTTTTACTGTATTTATCAGCAGTAATGTAAATACCCACTATACTTAAAGTAAGCGAATCGAGTTGCTTTGGTGTTTTGTATTTAGCTAGCTCGCAACACGTTTCATTACGTTCGACCGTGCGCTCCTGACAAAATAGATACGGCTAAGACGCTGAGTCATACGGAAATGTAAACAAGCAATGGATAAGACTATGCAAAGTAGTGATGCTTTGGAGTATATGTGCCCCTACTGCGGGGCAATAAATAATTTTGAACGCACGGCAATACGAGATATGTATCATGAGCAGGAAACGTCGTGCGACTGCTGCCAAAAAGTGCTGGGGTTAACGCCTGCAAACGGTATTGGCGGAAAAATAAACTTAATTATCGAATCTTTAGAAGCGGAAAAATGAAACGCCGCGGTGCGTAAAAGGGTGCGTTTAAAAAACGATTCTACAGGAATAAAAAAGCCGCTCTGTGAGCGGCTTTTTTGCAATCGAATATTCTCAAACACTATTGATACTTAGTAAAAAACTATTTCGCGAAGAACTCTCGTTTGAGATCTGCGTCTGTAAGGAATCGACCGCCAAGCGCCGATGTCTTAGTGTACGAATTCGTATCGCGAATACCACGCGCTTTAACACAGTAGTGCGTGGCGTTAATGCTTACGGCAACATCTTCCGTATTTGTCAATGTTTGAAGCGCTACCAACACCTGTTGCGTTAGACGCTCTTGTACCTGCGGACGCTGCGCAAAGAAACCTACAAGGCGGTTTATTTTAGATAAACCAATAACCGTATCTTTTGGAATATAAGACACAGTTGCAACGCCATCGATTGTCACAAAGTGATGCTCGCATGTGCTAGTAAGGCTGATGTCACTTACCTGCACGGGCTGGTCGATTTGCATCTTGTTTTCAATGGCTGTTATTTTCGGAAATTTCAGATAATCAAGGCCGCTGAAGACCTCATTCACATACATCTTTGCAATTCGGTTTGGCGTGTCGCACAAACTATCATCCGCCAGATCTAAGCCAAGCGTTTCCATAACATCACGCATGGCACTTTCAATGCGCTTGCGCTTCTGCTCGTCTGACAAGCCATTTTCCACCATAGGCGTTTCAAGACCTTTAGCTTCTAAGGCATCACGTACGCGTTGTGCAGACTCTGAAATAGAGGGGTCTAGTGCATCACGCACAATTACCGCTTCTTTTGCTAACATGTGTTTTTCCGTTGTTACTTCTTTTTTGATCTTCTACGATTACCAAGTCGTTACAGATCCATTACACGGCAACAAAACTTTTATTTAACGTCGTTGCTACCAATCGTGCACTCGGCACAAAATCACATAAACCGTTAATTTAATGAAGGAAATCATCTTGAGCGCACCCATACTAATTACAGGCGCAAGCCAACGATTAGGTTTAGCCATGGCAGAAAGCTTGCTCGACAATCATCAAAATGTGGTTGTTACTTACCGAACCAACAAACCTTCAGTTGCGAAACTTAAAGAAAAAGGCGCAACGGTTATATGCGCGGATTTTAGCACTGAGGCGGCTATTGATCGAGCAATTGATGA
>ENA-OWNT01001956-OWNT01001956.1-seawater-metagenome-genome-assembly--contig:-NODE-1956-length-23078-cov-7.051389_pt1 | contig 23078 bp, 8 predicted proteins | sample MGYA00238136_ERZ651165 | MGnify/ENA primary metagenome ERZ651165 (study PRJEB26861, sample SAMN08777766) | seawater metagenome | isolation source: coastal seawater | place: USA: Florida | collected...
GTTGACCCTTGACATAAGAGTGCGGCGAGCATAAGAAAATAGACCGAGCTACATAAGGACTTATGTCCGCCTTTTGCGTAAGTGTTAAACTAAATTGAGATAGATCAATTAATCTAAATTCATAAAAAAGGCTGCATAAATGCAACCTTTTCTCTTTATTTACACTCAGGCTTTAGCCCTTTTTGCCATGCTGAACGCTTTAATGTCTCAGCTTCAGGCATTTTACTATTCAAAGTTTGCATGCGTGTGTCTGGGGCTGGATGAGTTGATAAAAACTCTGCTGGGCGCTCACCACTGAGTTTATTCATATTTTCCCAAAGTTTCACCGAACCAGTTGGTTCGAAACCCGCTTTTGCCATTAGATCTAAGCCAATTACATCGGCTTCACTTTCATGTGAGCGGCTGAAAGGTAAAGCAACGCCTATTTGAGCACCGACACCTAAGCCTTGCATAATCGCTTGACGATATTCAACATTACCCATTTGCAATGCCACATCACTTGCCTGCAGGCCAAACTGCAACAAGCTATTTTGAGAAACTCGCTCATTGGCGTGCTCGGCTATAACGTGACCTACTTCATGGCCCATAACCGCAGCAAGTTGGTGTTGATCCTTAGCGACCTTTAAAAGCCCTGTATGCACACCAATCTTTCCGCCAGGTAAGGCAAAGGCGTTGGCGCTGTCTTCTTTAAAAACGACAACCTCCCAGTCTTGATTTGCATATTGCGTGGGTAACTGTGCGATCAGCTTATCTGCGATACAGCGCACATACGCATTGGTGTTTTTATCTGTTTCTATGGCTTGCTGCTCTTTCATTTGAGCAAAACTTGCAACCCCCATCTCATTCATCTTTTGTGGTGAGTAAAGCGCAATTTGTGTTCGCCCTGTCGGAGAGGTTTTACAACCTGCTGCCAATAAAGATAAGGCAACAATGCCGATCAGTTTTTTCATTGTGATTCCTTTAAAGGAAGTTTTAAGTGTATATGATTATTTTAAAATAAAATTTTGCTTAAACAATATAATTTAGGCAATAAAAAACGGGCTAAATGAGCCCGTTTCAATTCAAAAAGCAGAAACTGATTATTCAGCTGCTTTAGATACCATTACCATCGCAGGGCGAAGTAAACGGCCGTTTAAAGTATAGCCTTTCTGCATCACAGCTAGTACTGTGTTTGGTGCTACATCATTGCTAGGCTGAATTGACATTGCTTGATGGAAATCTGGATTGAACACTTCACCTTGTTGATTTACAGTTTCAACACCAAATTTAGCAACAGCATCTTCAAAACTCTTCAGCGTCATTTCAACACCTTCAAGTACTGGCTTAAGTGTTTCATTCTCTTTATCTGAAAACTCAATGGCACGGTGAAGGTTATCAATCACAGGCAATAGCTCATTTGCAAACTTTTCAAGTGCAAATTTATGCGCTTTTTCTACATCTTGTGCAGCACGGCGACGAATATTTTCTACATCAGCTGCGGCACGTACAACACTATCCTTTTGATCTGCAATAGTCTGTTTGGCTGCTTCAAGCTCTGCGTATAAGCCAGCAATTTCTTCTTCTGGGCTTAGTTCAGTTTGTACTTCTTCTTGAGCTTGTTCTTGTTCTACTTCTACTTGCTCAACAGGCTCTACCACATCTTGCTCAGGGGCATTATTTTGCTCAGACATATTTTTCTCCAAAATCTTACAACTGCGGACATTATGGGGATGGAAAAATCAGTTTCAAGTACTCGCCAACGAAAATTCTTCAATAATTGCTTCGATTGGTGCACAAGTTGAGCAAATCACACAAAAGCGACTCTGATATTCACCATTTTCGAAATATGGCAGGCTTAAAATCACTGTTTTTCCCAATTGATAACTCGATAACTCATTCCCCATGATGAGTGATAAACCATTTTTAAATGCCAGTTTATCTTCAATATCGTGGAGAAACCCGACTCCAAGGTTGAGCTCTTTATCTGACTCTATAGCGTTATATAAATGCCTTTCTCCAAGCAATATGCAGTTATCTGAACCAAGTTGCTGATGGAGCTGAGAAGTCCATTGTGTTAATTGAGCTGTACAAGTTTTAGGAGCACTATTTGCCATCGCAAACATGCGTTGTAAACCTTCCTTCAAAGGCTGCTGACTGAACACTGTATTCATCCAAGAGGCAAATTGATAACGCTGAGCATCGGTTTCAAAATCAGGCTTATCTATTAAAATATTCTGTGACTGCCCCGCTCTGTCAATTAATAGTACTAGCCATGAACTACTGTCAAAGCCAAGCACTTCAACTCTAAAAATGATTTGTGAACTTGCCTGTGGTAAACCAACACAACAGCACACTTGATATTTTTGGCTCAGGGAATGCGCCAATTCGACAAGTTTAGACTGCCCTGGTTGCCAATAGTGGCCAATATCAGATAAGTTTAAATATTCACTTAGCCAGAACTTAAAACCGGCATCGGTGGGCATTCTTCCAGCTGAAGTGTACGGAGAGCAAAGTAAGCCAACCTTTTCAAGCCGAGCCATCGCGTTTCTGACCGTAGCTGAGCACACAGCCATGCCTTTTTGCTTTGCTATTTTACTCGACGGCACAGGCTGGCCTTCGCCATTGCAATACATACTCATCACAGCAGTAAAAATTTGCTGATCTCTGGGACTTAATTTCATACTTTATCCACAGGCCATCAAAAAAGTTTTCTCTTAAATGTTTTTCGGTTAGTCTTGCGCTAACTTAATCAAGGAAAATAATCATGACAAGCCCTTTTAAAACCATAGGCTTAATCGGTAAACCTAATCACAAAGGTGCGGCATTGACATTACACCGCCTTTATACCTTTTTGCAAGCATTAGGATACGAGGTACTTGTAGAAGAGCGTGTCGGTGCTCAAGTTCAAGAAATCGCCCCAGAAGGGCTTATAGAGTTAGTAGAGCTGGGAAAACGCTGTGATCTGGCCATTGTTATTGGTGGTGACGGTAACATGCTTGGCGCCGCTAGGGTACTCGCACGGTTTGATGTTGCCGTTATCGGTGTAAACAGAGGTAACCTTGGATTTTTAACCGACCTAAACCCTGATGGATTTGAACCTGCGCTTGAAGAAGTTTTACGAGGAGAGTTCATCGCTGAGTCACGCTTTTTATTAGAAGTCGAAGTGTATCGCCATGATGAGCTGAAAAGTGCTAATTCAGCGATGAATGAAGCGGTATTACACGCTGACAAAGTCGCACACATGATTGAGTTTGAAGCATTTATTGATAATCAGTTTGTATTTTCTCAACGCTCAGATGGTTTAATTGTCTCAACACCAACAGGCTCAACAGCCTATTCACTTTCAGGTGGCGGCCCTATTCTAACTCCTGAGTTGAATGCCATGGCACTTGTCCCAATGTTTCCTCATACACTATCAAGTAGGCCGTTGGTTGTTGATGGTGATAAAGAAGTAAGATTAAAACTTAGCTTGGAGAACACTGATAGCCTACAAGTCAGCTGTGACAGCCATGTGGTTCTTGCTGTTTTACCAGGTGATGAAGTGGTCATTAAAAAAGCAGAAAAATCTTTACGCTTGATTCATCCGAAAAGCTATTCATACTATGATGTTTTAAGGCAGAAACTAAATTGGGGTAGTAGACTTTACTAGCCTACCAAAAAAGTTCAAAATCGGTACATAACTATCAGGAAGTACACACGTTATGACTTACTTTATAATCGCCACAATTGTTTTACTTATTACTCTTTTAGGCGTATACCTTGTTATCGAAAACAACAGGAAAAAAGCGAAAAATGCTGAAAAGCAAGTTTTCAATCAAAGACACAATGAAGTGACAATGCACTTTAAATCAAAAACTTCAGAGTTTGTTGCTGCCGGTGCGATACCCTCAAAATATAGTGGCACTATAAACACCATCGTTAATAATTTTTTTGTTGTGCAAGCACATACAGAGGATAACTTAAACCAACTAGAACGCATCGTTGAGTTGTTTATCTTAACTGTGGGTGAAGAAGTACATAAGCATCGTGAAAAGGACACCATGGATACTTTAAAAGACACCATGACTGCTTTTGCAAAAGAGCTTCCGACAAACGGTGTCGCGTATAACAAAGACTTCTACTATGAATCACTGCCTGCAATGATCACTTTATTAAAAACCGCAGACATTGCAGATGTTGAAAGCCAAGATAAAGATGAAACAGATACAGACACTGACTCAGATCAGAACAATCAGACTGAAGTGATTAAACTCGCAGCAACACAAATTTAATTTCACGCTTGATTTATTTATAACTACTGTATAAATTAACAGTGTAAATACTGTTTGGATATACAGATATGTTGATCAGTCTTGAGATTAGTAACTTCGCAATTGTAAATGATTTAAATATTGAATGGCGTGATGGCATGACAGCCATCACGGGCGAAACTGGTGCGGGTAAATCCATTGCCATAGATGCCCTATCACTTTGCTTAGGTGAAAGAGCGGACGCTAGTGCGATCAGACCGAGTGCTGATCGCGCTCAGATCGTCGCACAATTCAATATTCAACAACTCCCTAAAGCTCAGCAATTTCTTAAAGAGCATATGCTAAATAACGATGAGCATGATTGTATTTTACGTCGTGTCATTAGCCGAAGCGGTCGCAGTAAGAGTTACATAAATGGTGTTTCAGTTACTGCCAGCCAACTTAAAGAGTTGGGGGAATATTTAATCGCGATCCATGGACAACATGCTCACCAATTACTATTAAAAACTGAACATCAGCTTCATCTGATTGATGCCTATGCAGGACACACTCACCTACAAACTGCCGTAAAAAATCAATTTCAGCATTACCAGCAATTACAGCGAGAGTATTCAACACTTTTAAAAGAGCAACAGGCTAAAGCGGCACAACAGCAGCTACTAGAATATCAAGTGGCTGAATTAGATGAATTTTCGCTTGAAGCTGATGAATTCAAGCAAATTGAAGAAGAGCAATATCGCCTGAGCCACAGCCAAACGATTATTAACACCTGTCAACAGGAGTTAATGGCTTTGTATGAGCAAGATGGCACCACAGTGTTAAGCCAGCTACAGCATAGTGCACAACAGTTCAACAGTTTAACCAGTGTTGATAGTAGCCTCTCTAACATCGCTCAGTTGCTAGAGGAAGCCGTTGTACAAGTTGAAGAAGCAAGCCGCGAAATTCGCGATTACGCAGACCAAATTGATCAAGACCCACTCAGGTTGCAAGAAGTCGAAGAGCGATTATCTAAAATCATGGATCTATCGCGTAAGCATCATGTTAGACCTGAAGAACTTTATGAACATCATCAATCGTTAAAAGCGCAGCTTGACAATATTAGTTCTGATAACGCCCGCATTGATATTCTAGAACAAGAAATAGCTCAAACACTGTCAGCTTACCAACAAGCTGCGATGGCGCTCAGCGACAGCCGAAGCCAGTCGGCGAAAAAACTTCAAAAGCTTATCAGTGCGAGCATGGATGATTTAGCCATGAAGCACTGTAAGTTCGCGATTGAATTGCAGCCCAAACCAGAACTTAGACCTAATAGTGAAGGTTTTGATGCCATAGAGTTTTTAGTCTCAACGAACCCAGGTCAACCTTTACAAGCTTTAGCAAAAGTCGCCTCTGGTGGTGAACTATCTCGTATCAGTTTAGCTATTCAAGTGATTATCGCTGAAAAAGTGACGACGCCAACGCTTATTTTCGACGAAGTCGACGTGGGTATTTCTGGTCCAACCGCCTCTCAGGTTGGTAAGTTACTTCGTAAGCTTGGAAAGTCGACGCAAGTTATATGTGTCACCCATTTACCTCAGGTAGCGTGTAGTGGTCATCAACAGTTTTTTGTCAGTAAAAAAGTCATCAAAGGAGAAACATTTACTTCGATGAAGCCATTAGAAGATGCGCATCGTGTAGATGAGATTGCCCGTCTTATTGGTGGTGAGTCGATTAGTGAAACCACCCGAGCCAGTGCAAAAGAGTTATTAGCGATTCAAGCAGCATAAGCGAGAAGCGAGAAGCGAGAAGCGAGAAGAAGATAACAAAAACCCAGTTTGAAAACTGGGTTTTTTTATGGGTAAAGATATTTAATATTGGACTTTAAACTTCTAGATAATCCAAAATACCTTCAGCAGCATTACGGCCCTCAAAAATAGCGGTTACAACCAAGTCTGAACCTCGAACCGCGTCACCGCCGGCAAAAATCTTAGGGTTACTTGTTTGATGTGTGTAGGCGCTCTGCTCTGGCGCAACAATGCCACCCCAACTGTTAATCTCAACATCGTACTGTGCAAGCCAATCAAGATTGTGTGGTTTAAAACCAAACGCCATGATCACCGCATCAGCGTCAAGCACATGCTCTGTGCCTGGTACTTCTTCTGCACGTTGACGACCTGCCGCATCGGGCTCCCCTAAGCGGGTTTCGACCATCTTAACACCAACAACTTTACCCTCGGCATTCAACTCTATGCCTTTTGGTTGCACATTGAACTTAAAGTTCACGCCTTCTTCTTTAGCATTTTTTACTTCGCGAACTGAGCCTGGCATGTTTGATTCGTCACGACGATACGCACAGGTTACATACGCTGCATTTTGGCGAATTGAAGTACGTACACAGTCCATCGCAGTATCACCACCACCTAACACAACGACCTTTTGATTCGCCATGCTGATATAAGGCTGCTGAGCTTCATCGTAACCCATCACACGGTTTGTATTACCAATCAAGAAAGGCAGAGCGTCATAAACGCCCTCGGCATCTTCGTTTTCAAGGTTACCGCGCATACTTTGATATGTACCCACACCGATGAATACGGCATCATATTCTGCAATGATTTCATCAAGGCTAATATCTTTGCCAACTTCTGTATTTAACTTAAACTCAACGCCCATCTCAGTGAAAATTTCACGTCGATTTTCCATCACTGATTTTTCAAGTTTGAAAGATGGAATACCAAATGTCAGTAGGCCACCAATTTCTGGGTTTCGGTCAAAAACAACCGGTTTAACTCCATTGCGTACTAGAATATCTGCACAGCCTAAACCTGCAGGACCCGCACCGATAATTGCGACTTTCTTGTCAGTCCATACTACATACGACATGTCCGGCTTCCAGCCTTGGGCAAAGGCTGTATCAGTAATGTATTTTTCGATATTACCGATTGTTACCGCACCAAACTCTTCATTGAGCGTACAAGCTCCCTCGCACAAACGGTCTTGTGGACAAACACGACCACACACCTCAGGCAAGCTGTTGGTACGGTGTGACAGCTCTGCAGCCTCTAAAATACGACCATTTCGGATCAACTTTAGCCACTGTGGAATATAGTTATGAACCGGGCACTTCCATTCACAATATGGGTTACCACAATCTAAACAACGGTCTGACTGAGAATTCACTTGGTTTTGTGAAAATGGCTCATAAATCTCTACAAATGATTGCTTACGTGATGAAATTGGTTTTTTTCTTGGATCAACACGTTGCACATCGATAAATTGGTAAACATTTTCGCTCATACTCTTCCCCTTACTGCGCCTGTACTCTTAATTCAGCGCTACTGCGAGCACGATGACCTAATAGGCTCTTTACATCACTTGAATTTGGTTTAACTAGTTTGAATTTAGGTAAATACAACTCAAATTCAGCTAGGATCTGTTCTGCTCGAGCAGAGCCCGTAAGCTCTAAATGCTCAGCAATCAAACCACGTAAGTGCTCTTGATGTGCATTAAGCTTTGACAGCTCTACAATTTCAACCAACTCTGGATTTATACGCTTTTCGAAGTCTGCTTTTTCATCTAACACATAAGCAAATCCACCTGTCATGCCAGCACCGAAGTTGATGCCTACATTACCAAGAACGCAGACAACGCCGCCGGTCATATACTCACAGCCATTGTCACCTAAGCCTTCAACTACAGCTGTCACTCCTGAGTTTCGAACCGCAAATCGCTCACCTGCCTTACCTGCTGCGAACAACTTACCGCCAGTCGCACCGTATAAGCAGGTATTACCGACAATACTTGCTTGGTGTGACTCAAAACTTGAACCTACTGGTGGACGAATTACTAGCTTACCGCCAGCCATGCCCTTACCGACATAATCGTTAGCATCACCGACTAAAGTCATTTCAAGGCCACCTGCATTCCAAACACCGAATGATTGACCTGCAGTGCCGTGTAGTTCAATTGCCACCGGGTCTGCTGCCATGCCTTGGTTGCCATGTAAATTGGCTATGTAACCAGATAGCATCGCGCCTACCGAACGATCGGTGTTGTTAATACGATTCACTAATGAAATACCTGATTTGCTCTCAATAGCAGCTTGTGCTTTTGATAGCAGTAGTTCATTTAACTCCCCCTTATAATGAGAGGTATTCGCTGCTGAGCAATATAAAGTCTCATTGGTTGGGTTATTCGGCTTGGCTAACAGGCCTGATAAATCAAGCTTACTTTGCTTGCTCGTCTTGCCTTCGATCATTTCTAGTAAATCAGTTCGGCCAATTAAATCGACCAAACGAGTTACGCCTAGTTGCGCCATGATTTCACAGGCTTCTTGAGCAATAAACTTGAAGTAGTTCATCGCCATCTCAGGTAAACCATGATAGTGCTTCTGACGAAGTGTATCGTCTTGAGTTGCAACACCTGTTGCACAGTTATTTAAGTGACAAATACGAAGATATTTACAACCAAGCGCGACCATAGGACCAGTACCAAAACCAAAGCTTTCGGCACCTAAAATAGCCGCTTTGATGATGTCTAACCCTGTTTTAAGACCGCCGTCTGTTTGCAGACGAATGCGGTGACGAAGGCCATTTTCGACCAAGGCTTGTTGAGTTTCAGCAAGGCCCAACTCCCAAGGGCTTCCAGCATATTTAACCGATGTCAGTGGACTTGCCCCTGTGCCACCGTCATAACCTGCAATCGTAATTAAATCAGCATACGCTTTGGCAACACCCGTTGCGATTGTGCCAACACCAGGCTCAGACACTAACTTAACTGAGATCATCGCCTCTGGATTAACTTGCTTTAAGTCGAAAATAAGCTGGGCTAAATCTTCAATTGAATAAATATCATGATGTGGTGGTGGCGAGATGAGCGTCACACCCGGTACCGAGTAACGTAATTTAGCAATGTAAGGCGTTACCTTTTCACCTGGTAGTTGACCACCTTCACCAGGTTTCGCACCCTGTGCAACTTTAATCTGAATAACATCGGCATTTCTTAAATAATGCGGAGTAACACCGAAACGGCCTGATGCTACTTGTTTAATACGAGAATTTTTCTCAGTACCAAAGCGCAGTTTATCTTCACCGCCCTCACCAGAGTTCGAACACCCACCTAAGCGGTTCATAGCAATAGCCAGCGCTTCATGAGCTTCTGGTGATAATGCACCAATACTCATGGCCGCTGAATCAAAGCGCTTATAAAGCTCTGTTGCAGGCTCTACATCATCAAGGCTGACAGGAGATGTATCTGCTTTAAGTGCTAATAAGTCTCGTAAGTTTGTCACTGGACGGTTATTCACAAGATCCGCGTATTTTAGATAATCTTGATACTCACCAGATTTAACCGCAACTTGTAGTGTTTGTACCACATCAGGGTTATAAGCGTGGTACTCGCCACCGTGAACAAATTTTAATAAACCACCATGAGACAATAGTTTACGCTTACTAAAGGCAAGCTTATGAAGTTGCGCTTGTTCATGAGCAAAATCTTCAAAATCTGCGCCCTTGATACGGTTAGCCACGCCTTTAAAACACATTTCAACTATGTCATCTGATAGGCCAACAGCTTCAAATAGCATAGAGCAACGATATGACGCGACTGTACTGATCCCCATCTTAGACATGATCTTGAATAGACCCTTATTGATGGCATTACGATAAGCCAGCGTCACCTCGCGGTAGGTTTTATCAATCACTTTACTGTCACACATTGCAACGAGTGTTTCGTATGTTAGATACGGATAAATCGCCGTCGCACCAAACCCTAATAACACGGCAAACTGATGCGGATCTCTGGCACTGCCAGTTTCAACTATGATGTTGGCATCACAGCGTAAATTAGTATTTACCAAACGCTGTTGTACTGCACCCACAGCCATAGCTGCAGGAATTGGTAACATATCTTTGCTGATATTTCTGTCACTCAAAACCAGCATGACACAGCCAGAACGCGCTTTTTGTTCAGCCTCGTCACACACTCGCTCTAACGCTGACTTTAAAGACTCAGTTTTGTCATAGTTCAGTTGAATTTTGCAGGCACAGTAGTGCTCATCATCTGCATTCACTAATTGCTGCATATCAGAGAATGTGAGTACCGGTGAGGCAAACTGAAGACGCTTAGCATGGCCTGTGGTTTCATTGAAGACGTTCTGCTCACGCCCGATACAGGTCGCCAATGACATTACATGATTTTCACGAAGTGGGTCGATTGGCGGGTTGGTCACTTGCGCGAATTTTTGACGGAAGTAATCGTACAAAGAGCGATGTCCTTCAGACAACACAGCAAATGGGGTGTCGTCACCCATTGAGCCTGTTGCCTCTTGGCCATTTTGCCCCATTACTCGAATGACGTTGTCTAATTCTTCATTGCTGTATCCGAATAGCTTTTGATAAGTCAGCAATAATTCGTCGTCAAAGTCGCGTACACCCGCATCTTCTTCTGATAAATCTTCAAAAGGCGTAAGGCGCTTTACGTTTTGCTCAAGCCAAGTTTTGTATGGATGACGTGATTTCAAGTCTTGATCGATTTCATCAGACTGCCAAATTTTGCCATGAAGGGTGTCGATGACCAGCAGTTCCCCCGGACCAACACGGCCTTTTTCAACCACCTCATCGGCTGCGTAATCCCAAATACCGACTTCAGATGCAAGCGTAATAAAACCATCTTGGGTGATCACATAACGTGCTGGACGTAAACCATTTCTATCTAGGTTACATGCCGCAAAGCGACCATCTGACATAACTATACCCGCAGGACCATCCCAAGGTTCCATATGCATAGAGTTAAAATCGTAGAAGGCACGTAAATCATCGTCCATAGCTCGGTTTTTTTGCCATGCAGGCGGCACAAGCATGCGCATAGCACGGAAAATATCCATACCACCGGCAAGGAATAATTCAAGAATGTTATCTAGGCTTGATGAATCTGAACCTTCTTCATTTACAAATGGCGCGGCTGTTTGTAAATCTGGCAACAAGGGTGAAGAAAACTTATAGGCACGCGCTCTCGCCCACTGGCGGTTACCAGCAATGGTATTTATCTCACCATTGTGTGCCAAATATCTAAATGGCTGAGCTAACGGCCAACGCGGTTGTGTATTCGTCGAAAAACGTTGGTGGAAAACACAGATAGCACTTTTCATGCGCATATCTGCTAAATCTAGATAAAAGTTTGGAAGGTCTACAGGCATCATTAAGCCTTTATAAACCGTTACCAGACCTGAAAGACTCGAAATATAAAACTGCTCATCTTCAACTAAACGCTTCTCAATTCGACGTCTTGCGATATACAAACGACGTTCTAGATCTTTTGGGCGCCAGCCTTCAGGGGCAGATACAAACACCTGCTCAAATTTAGGTAGTTGCTTTAAGGCGATAGGCCCAAGCATACTTGGTTCAGTTGGCACGACTCGCCAGCCAACGAGCGTTAACGTTTCTTTTTCTAATTCTTCGTTAATCACTTTACGGGCTTGAGATGCAAGCACTTCGTCAGCATTCAAGAACATCATACCGACAGCGTAATTTTTACCTAAGTGCCAACCGTTTTCTGTGGCAATAGCTCTAAAGAAGCTGTCTGGTTTTTGCAGTAATAAACCACAGCCATCACCTGTTTTGCCATCTGATGCAATACCACCACGGTGTTGCATTCGGTCTAACCCTGTAATTGCATTGCGGATCAGTTTATGACTTGCTTGCCCGTTTATCTGAGCAATTAAACCAAAACCACAATTATCTTTTTCTAACTTAGAGTCATATAGCATGCACCCCTCCCCCTGCTACATCTATGGTCGGAAATGAACAAGACGATTGTTCCGACAGATATTCAAAACTAGCTTTGTTTTAAAATGGAGTCAACAAAATTATGAATAGATATTCATCAACTTGAATATTTCTCATTGGTCTGACAAATTCACCAAAGAATTTAAAAAACGATAAAAATGTTAACTTGCGACATTTAAAAATCAAATGACACCGGTGACATTTTAAATTTTGTTTAACAAACTGAGAATTCAACAGCCAACCATTACTAGTTTACGTTTACGTAAACTGAAAATTAACAGAATAAATATTCACAATAATTGATATTAATAGAGGTGAGTAGCAGCTAAGTAGTGATTATATGTGCTTGGCAAATAGCGAATAAGTGTATGCATAAAAAAGGCCTTACATCAGTAAGGCCTTTTCATGCTTAACTTATCTATTATCAGAATCGATAAGACAACCCTAGTTGAACGTCTGATACCGAACCTGGCTGTAGATTAAAATGGCTGTAATCTAATTTAACACTCAAAGAGTCCGTTAATGAATAGCTTACTCCTAAGCCATAATATAAATCAGTGCCATCCATTTCATTTTTTATCAGTTGATTGTTCATTACACTCTCAACTTTATATTTCCATTTGTAGGCACCCATAAACGCGCCTACTCGAGCTTTACCAAACTTTAAGAAATTATATCTTGCTTGAAGAGCAAACCCTTCAGAAAAGTTAGGTGCTTGTTCAGAAATCGATTTATGGACATCAGCAGGTACCAATGATTCTCCTTTAAACGAAACTCTCCCTTGACCTAAATCGATATAACGTAATGAAGTAGACCAATCAGGTGTCAGTTGATAGTAGACACCTGCAGACCAACTTTCACTCTTATCATCGATCATTATTTCTGAAACACCGTCCATATTGGCCATTGTGTAATCTGCTTTCGCTTGACCAACGCCTGTTTCTACTCCCCATTCAGACGCCAACGCTTGAGCGTTGACTAGGCAACTAGATGTAATAAGCGCAAAGCTTGGTAGAAGTGTCTTCCTTCTTCTTATTAGCAGTATAGAAATCATAATAACAACTAAGCCTCCTAGGCTACCTGATGATTTGTTTTCAATGGCGACACTCTGATGGGCTGTTACAGTGACACGCGCTTCACCTTGAGAAAGTGCACCTTTACTGTCTTTCAAAGTGTATTTGATGACATCTACACCACTAAAGCCCACTTTAGGGATATAAGTCAGTGTGCCATTCACATTGACTTTAGCCTCACCATGCTGAGCAGTTGCACTGACAAGCGTTAACTCGTCTCCATCTTTATCCGTGTCATTTGCTAAAACATCTATAGTGATAGTTGCTTTGTCATTGGTACTCGCATTATCAAGTACCGCTGTTGGTGCACTGTTAACAATCAGGTTAACTGTAGCCGTACTATTAGATGTACCACCTTTACCATCCGAAATACTGTACTGAATTATCGCCTGACCAATTAAGTCGCTTGGAGGCGTATAAACAAGTTTATTATCTTCAATAATAACCGAACCAAAGTCGACGCTCGCCCCTGTGATTGTTAGCGTATCATTGTCTGCATCACTGTCATTGTTTAGCACATCAATAATAATTGCTTCACCAGAACGGATTGTTACTTCATCAGACTGAGCTTGCGGTAAGTTATTGCTGGTTTTAGGTACTGCAATACCACCTGGGTCAACCACAGCTCTGTTAGCAATACCGTCATCATCGTTTGGTCCACCGTCAACAATCTGCAATTGCACACACCAGTCACCTTCAGTTAGACCCTCAGTCCATTCATTACTACCTGGAGGAGGACAATAACCCGGTTCACCCGTTGCTGAGAGAATTTGGTTGCCATTGCCACTAACAAAATCAACCCACTCACCCTCTTTTAATTTACGATAAACAGCATTGAGTGGGATTGGTCTTCTCTGCGGAATTACAATACTGTAAGTATCACCTGCTTGTGGTAATCCCGTTGCTATAAAGTCGAATAAGCCACCAATGTTAAGCGCACTTTCATCACTAGGCAGTTCATTTTCTAATAACTGCACACCGCCAGTGCTGTTTTGAGCAACAGTGGCGCCTTTACGTAAACAAACACCTGGTTCACCCTCAACTAAGAATTGACTGGACTCGCCAGCTTGTTCTTGCATCACGTTACAGTCTGTAATTGCATCTTGGAAATCAGGAATACCATCGTTATCACTGTCAGAGTAGCCTTCTTGATCATCTGGTATAAGATCACCATCTGTATCCTGTGAAGTTAGCGCAGCGAGCCCTTCTATTAGTTCAATGTAAACATCTTTAGAAGTTGACAGTAACGGCGTGCCATTATCTTCAGCAGTTACTGTTACTTTATAAATTCCTGGAGACATAGAAGCTGTGGAGAACTCAAATACATCTGCATCTGAACTTTGATTAACAATGGTTTGTTCATTAGTACGCCAGTTAATCGTTAGACTGTCATTTGGATTTGCATCACTTGCAGTTGCCTTGATCGTGACTGGTAAGTCATTAATTTCAACTAATGAGCGTTTTTCATTATTTTGTGAAATTGTGACAGTAACCTCAGGTGCGACATTTTCTTCAACTATGGTGATGGTTGAAGCAGATTTTGCGCCCAAGTTTAAGCTGTTATCTAACGAGATAGTAAAACGCTCGTTACCTTCTGCGATACCGTCTTCAAAAATAGAGAAGTTAATAACCGCTTCAGTACCCGAATCAATTATTACTTCACCATTTGCCAGATCGTGATCTGCGCTGTCTGCTTGACCAGATACGGTATAAGGAACGACGACTGGGTAAACCGGAGCCGGACCATTCAAGAAGACTTTGACTTGATGCGCTCTACCTTCTGCAATTTGTGAATCCTTTGACAGTGAAATCAATGGATTTACCTGAACATTTTGCGTCGCAATAGATTGTAAACCTTGACTATCGGTAGCTTGCCAATAGACCAAATGCGCGCCAGGCGCAAATAATGGTGTTCTATCAACCAGTGAGACAGCAAGCGGATTATTGTTGAAATCAAGTGCGGTTGCGGTGCCTACATCCACTTTTGTGAATAACCCTGTAGCATTTGCAACAATATCGCTCGGTACAGTGATAACCGGTGCCGCTCCAATTGATGAAGTTATCTCTAAATTAACACTTCCTTGGGCTTTCCCTTTATCACTATCTGCTATGAGATAAGACAAGGTAATTTTGCCAAGTACATCTGAAGGAGCCTGATAGTTTAATGCACCGTCAATAATACTCACTGAGCCAACCGATGCTTTTGCACCAATAATTGTTAATTCCGAGTCCTCAATATCTGTGTCATTTGCCAGTACATCCAATAGATATGTATTGTTTGCTACAGAATCAAATTTGAATGTATCAGCATTTGCAACTGGTTCATCATTCACACTGTTAACTATGATAGACACGGTCTGCTCGGCACTAGTCAACGCACCATCAGATGCACTATAAGTAAAGCTATCGCTGCCATTAAAGTTAGCCTCAGGTGTATAAGTAAAACTTGTACCTTGAACAACTACTACACCTTGCTGAGATTGACTAATAATCGAGACCGATAAATTGTCTCCATCGCTATCGGTAGCGCTAAAGTTTTGTGAAGTTGACGTATCTTCATCTAATGAAATTGACATCGCATTCGCAATTGGTGCGGCATTGACATAAGCAACATTGATGTTAAATGCTGAAAGCGATGCTGTTAACTCGCCATCAGATACTGAGATTACAATATTCTCAGATACGCCAACATCCCCTCTTGATGGTACGCCTGAAAGCTGACCTGTAGCACTATCAAATTGAGCCCAGTTGGGTTTATTAGATATGTTAAAACTAAGTGTTTCGCTATCAAAATCTTGCGCATTAGGCGTAAAGCTATACACAGTATCTTGATTAACTTGTGTAAGTGGCGAGCCTGATATCACAGGTGCATCGTTAATTGCAGAGACACTCACAGAGAAAGTTGCAGGCTCGGAGTCAAGCTCACCATCGTTAGCGACAATTGTAAAGCTATCATTACCGTTAAAGTTCGTGTCTGGCGTATAAATAACAACCCCACCATTAATCTCAGCAGAACCATTACTCGGCGCGCTAGCCACTCGATAAGTAATATTTGAGCTATCCACATCACTGGCAGTGAGACTAATATCTAAAGCATTATCTTCATTTGTTGTCAGTGATTGCCCAACTAAAATTGGCGCATCATTCACTGCGGTTACTGTGATTGAAACCGCCACTGGTTCAGAATCTAATTCATCATCATTTGCCACAAAGCTGAATGAATCAGAACCCGTAAAGTTTTGACTTGGCGTATACTGCCACAGTGTTGCAGACTGTTGAACCAGATTACCACTCGTAACATCTTCAGTAATACGGTAAGTCAGTGCACTGTTTTCTGTATCAGATGCATTCAGTGTAATTGTTAAACTGGTATCCTCTGATGTTGTCAATGATTGTGCTTCAGCAACTGGTGCATCATTGATAGCATCCACTTGAAGGTTCACAGTTGCAATATTCGATTTTGCACCTGCAAAATCTTTAACACTGTAAGTAAATGCATCATCACCAAAATAATTCTCGTTGGCGACGTAAACAATTGATCCTGTTGAAGTGATCGTGGCCTGACCAAATTCTGGGGCAGATTCAATTACAACTGATGACGGATCTACACCATCATCAACATCGGTATCATTGCCAAGTACATTTACTTCAAACTGACCATCTTCTTGCAGCTGAACTGTGTTGTCTACCGCAACAGGTGCATCATTAACTGGTGTTAATGTCACTGTCACTGTGGCAGGCTCCGATGTCAGGCCATCAGTGTCAGTTAAGGTGTAAGTGAAGCTGAATTCACCGTTTTCATCTTGCTTAGGCGCAATATTAAGCGACCCATCCGCATTGATAGTGACAACGGCTTTGGCATAATCCCCAGTGCCATTGCCTTGGTCTTCTAACGATACATTTGCACCATTAAACTCACTTTGTTCGACATCACTATCGTTTGCTAGGATATTCAGAGTGACAGCCACATCTTCATCAGTTGTAACATTGTCATCCTGAGCAACAGGCCTGTCGTTGACTGCACCAATGTTAATCGTCACTGTCGCTTGCTCAGATACCAGCCCTTCACTATCTGCAACGGTATAGTTGAAACTATCTACACCATTTTCATTGCTATTAAGTGAATAAGTGAAAGTGCCAGCTTGCTGATCAAAGCTCACTTGACCTTTACTAGGTTGCGAAATCGCAACTAACTCGCCACTAGGGGTTCCATCTTCAATGTCTGAGGTGTTTTCTCTGATAGCAAAAACGGTTGCTGCAGCGTCCTCATCAAGGTTAACAGTAAAGTTGCTAGCAATTGGCTTATCGTTCACCGCAGCAATAGAAATTGTTACTGTCGACGTATTCGACTCATTACCTTCTGCATCGGACACTGTGTAGGTGAAAGTATCTGTACCATTAACATCCTTATTAGGCGTATAGGTTGCTACTCCGTTGTTAACAGAGACTGAGCCTAGTGTCGGTTGAGTTACAATACTTGTAGAAGACGCAACCATATCACCTTCAGCATCCGAATCATTACTCAATAAATTAATGCTCACAACCGTGTCTTCATTCGTTGAAGCATTGTCATCTTGTGTAATTGGTGCATCTGCCACAGGTGTTATTGTCAATGTAACTGTATAAGTTGCAGATGTGGCATTCGCGCTATCCACTACTTGATAAGTGAAACTGTCAGCGTGATCTTCTCCACCATTATGCTGATAAGAGAAGCTACCATCGGTATTTAAACTAAGCTGTCCATAAAGTGGTAGAGCTACAAGTGAAACTTGTAAGCTATCACCGTGAATTAAATCATCATCGGTGGCCAAGCTTAATAGACCTGACTGGGCATCAACACTCAGCAGTGCAGCTTCATCTAAAGTAAAGCTGTATGCGCTACCTACTGGCGAGTCATTGACGTTATTAACCGTTAAATTGAACGCGGTTAATTCAACTGCGACTGTTCCATCCGATACCGCAATCACAACATTGTTTGTTATGCCCACATCATCGTTTGTTGGTGTACCTGACAAGGTCCCCGTTGCACTATCAAAACTAGCCCAGCTAGGCTTATTGGTGATCGAGAATGTCAGGTTATCGCCTACGTCCACATCGCTGGCCGTTGGTGTAAAGCTGTATGCTGAATCTTCATCAACAGAAGCCGAGGGGCTGCCCGAAATAACCGGTGCATCATTGGTATTATTCACCGTAAGAGTGAATGCATCGAGTGCTGTGCTGGTTGTGCCATCTGAAACACTGATTATGACATTGGCAAAACTACCAACATCATCATTCGTTGGTGTACCTGACAAGGTGCCCGTCGAAGTATCAAAACTTGCCCAACTCGGTTGATTGCTGATAGAGAATGTTAGGTTATCGCCAACGTCAACATCGCTTGCAGTCGGTGTAAAGCTGTATGCTGAATCTTCATCAACAGAAGTTACAGGGCTGCCCGAAATAACAGGTGCATCATTGGTGTTTATAACTGTAATGCTAAATGTAGACAATGCAGTGCTTTCAGTGCCATCGCTCACCGAGATCTGAATATCACTGTAGACCCCAACGAAGCTATTCGTTGGAGTACCACTTAATTGCCCCGTTGTGCTGTCAAAATTAGCCCAATTTGGTTTATTTACAATCGAGAATGCTAGGTCGTCACCATCAACATCATTGGCTGATGGTGTAAAGTCAAAGCTGGTATCTTCATCGACTGTGCTGCTTGGCGAACCTGAAATAGTCGGTGCATCATTTACGCTATCAATGGTGATACTCACCGTTACTTCGTCAGAATCTAACTCTGTATCATTAGCAACAAAATTAAAACTATCTGAACCATTGAAATCTGCGTCACCTCTGTAGGTGACGACATTACCAACTAATGAGGCTGAGCCACTTACTGGCGCAGTCACGATTCTATAAGTTAGCTCACTATTTTCAGTATCGGTCGCGACAAGTGTAATGCTGATATCAGTATCTTCATCTCCTGAAACACTTTGCGCTGAAGCAACTGGTTTATCATTTACTGCATTGACAGTAATGCTAACAGTAGCCTCAGATGAATCATCCGTACCATCATTGGCAATAAAGGTGAAGCTATCCGCACCATTAAAGTCCGCATTTGGTGTGTATAACCAAGTTGTTTCTGTTTGCTGTACCAATGAACCGCTTGCCACATTAGTGGCAATCGAGAACGATAAATCGTCATTTTCTTCATCGGTTGCTGCAAGCGTAATAACCAATGATCCATCTTCATCTAAATCAACTAATTGAGCTGTGGCAACCGGTGCATCATTGACAGAGTTAATGGTCATCGTAACTGTGGCTTCATTCGAAACAGCCCCCGCTGCATCCGCTACCGTATAGGTAAATGTGTCGTTACCATAGTAGTTTGTATTCGCTGTATAAGTAATAGAACCATCAGCATTAACAATCGTTTGGCCATTTTGTGCGGCGGTAACCACTTTCACACTGCTTAAGTCAAAGCTGTCGTTTGCATCGACGTCTGTGTCATTACCTAAAACGTTCACTTCATAAAAGCCATCTTCTTGAATCTCAGCAGTATTGTCGACAGCAACTGGCGCGTCATTCACAGCTGTTAAAATAACTGTGACTGTTGCTGTCTCAGATGATAAACCTTCACTATCTGTCAGCGTGTAGGTAAAGCTAAAGTTGCCATTTTCGTCTTGTTTCGGAGCAATATTTAGTGTGCCATCGGTGTTAATCGAAACAGTCGCTTTAGCATACTCTCCAGCACCATTGCCTTGATCTTCTAGAGAAACATTCGCACCGTTAAAGCCTGAATCCTCAACATCTGAGTCATTTGCAAGAATATTTAAAGTCACTGACAAATCTTCGTCGGTAGTAACCGAATCATCACCAACAACAGGTCTATCATTCACAGCACCAATATTAACTGTGACGGTCGCAGTATTTGACACTAAACCGTCACTGTCTTTAATTGTGTAAGTGAAAGTGTCTTGTCCTACTTCGTTCGCATTTGGCGTGTATGTAAATGTGCCAGCAGTTTGATCAAAACTCACACTTCCCTTTGCAGGCTCTGTAACAACAGCTAAATCTCCAGTCGGTGTTGTGTCTTCAATATCCGTTGCAAGCGTTCTCAAATTAGTGGCTTCTGAAGCTGTATCTTCAGTGACTGAAATGGTTTTATTCGCTGCAACCGGTGCATCATTCACTGCAGTTACAGTCACTGTTACGGTTGCTTGCTCTGAGGTGTTATTCGCTGCATCTTTCACTGTATAGGTGAAAGTATCTTGGCCGTTTGTATTTGCCGTTGGCGTATAGGTTGCGACCCCATTGGTAATTGACACAGAGCCATTACTAGGATGAGTAACAATTGCCGCAGAAGAACTCACCATATCCCCTTCAGGATCAGAGTCATTTGCTAACAGATTAATTGTAACTGAGGTGTCTTCATCTGTCGTTGCGGTGTCATTCACCGTAGTAGGCGCATCAGCAACTGGCGTAACTGTGAGTGAAACCGTGTAAGCCGATGAGCTTGCACTGTTACTATCATTTACTTGATAAGTAAAACTATCACTATGATTTTCGCTGCCGTCATGAACATAACTAAATGTACCGTCTGAGTTTAATGTTAATTGCCCGTATTGAGGTTGGGTCACCGCAGAAACAGTCAATGTATCGCCACTGTCGCTATCATCATCACTAGCAAAGGTCAGTAAACCATTGTTTGCATCTGTTGATAAAGTAGCACCTTCATCTAAAGTAAAGCTGGTGTCTTGACCAGTTGGTGCATCATTGGTGTTAACCACTTCAAGACTAAACGCAGCAAGACTCGCTGAGTCAGTGCCATCATTTACTGAGATAGTGATATTTTCAGTGGTACCAACATTCGCATCTGTAGGCGTACCAGATAATTTACCTGTTTGGGTATCAAATGATGCCCAGCTAGGCATGTTCGTGATACTAAAGGTGTGGGTATCATTAGTATCTGTATCTGTGAGTGTAGGCGTAAAACTATACTCTGAATCTTCGTTTACGGTTGTTGCGGGTGAGCCAGATAACACAGGGGCTACATTGTACTTTTTCGTCACTGTTGCGGTAATTGCGTCTGCTGCATTACCCGCAGAGTCGGTAACAACAACAGAAAGTGTCAACGTGCCTTCCGAAAGACTAGTCACATCTACATTTTCTACAGATGCTGTCGTGCCAGAAATAGTCGTTGAACTTTGACTTGATACAGTATTGGTGCCATCTGAAATAGAATAAGTAAATGAGCCTGAGCTTTCTAAACCAGTTAAACTAAAGCTCAATGCAGACTCATTCCCTTTATTAATAACGCTTTGATCAATTGATACTGATTGCCCTGATGGTGCTTTTGTATCAATTGTAATATCAAGTTGAGTTGCAGCGGTGTTCGTATTACCTGCTTCATCAGTAAAAACACCCGCTAAGATATTCAACGTCGCTGTTGCTTCACTATTTTCTGAAGGTGTAAATGTTGCAGTGTAGTTTGTGCCGCTACCAGCAAAATTAGTTAGGCTACCACTCGTTACAGTAATATCGGTTTCAACAAAGTCGGAACTTGATTCACTTAATGTGATTGAAATTTCAGTAGTTTCACCCGATTTGAGCGTTGATTGAGCTGAGGTGAATCCTGACACTGAAGGTTTTATCGAATCTAATGAAGCTGTATCAGATACACTCTCACCAACATTTCCTGCAGCATCCGTTAGAGAAACGGTTAATGTCAGCGTACCATCATTTAAGCTACTTAAGTCAATATTGCTCACAGTATCCGTAGCTGTAGCAACACTTCCACTACCAGTTACACTGGTACCTCCACCATCGCTAGAAACGGTATATGAATAAGATGAACCGACTTCGGCACCAGAAAATTGGAATACCACCGCCGTTTTCTCATCATTAGAATAACCATCGTCATCGAATGACACGCTATAACCACTTGGCTTGAGCGTATCAACAGAGATAGACACTTGCGTCGCTGCGGTATTATCGTTACCTGCACTGTCGGTAAACGCACCAGCGGCTATATCTAAAGTCGCTGTCCCTTCAAAGTCTGTGCTCGGGGTAAAGGTGGCTGTATAACTCGTACCACTGCCTGAGAAGTTCGATAAGCTACCGTTACTAACAGTGACATCACTTGCTATGAAATTCGTACTCGATTCACTCAGTGTCATGGTGATATCGGTGGTTTCTCCAACCTTAACACTGCTCGCTGATGAGCTAAATGTCGATAAGCTCGGGCTCGTCGCATCTAATGTGCTGGTATTGGTCACAGCTGTCGCCGCATTACCAGCAGTATCGGTGACCACCACGCTCAGTGTTAATGTGCCATCGTTCAGGGCGCTTAAATCTATATTGCTGATGGTGTCTGATGCCGTCGATAGTGTGCCACTACCTGTCACATCCGTACCGCCGCCATCGCTTGAAATGGTATAGCTATAACTGGCGCCCACTTCTGCACCGCTGAAGCTAAATGATGCCGCGCTCTTTTCTGAATTCGAATACACACTATCTGCAAACGCAACGCTGTGTCCTGTCGGTGCGACATTATCCAGTGTTATTGTGGTGCTAGCATTGCCTGAGGTATTCCCCGCACTGTCTGTTTGCGATGCCGTGACTGTCAATGTGCCATTGTTCAGTGCACTGATATCTACTTCGCTACCACTGATTGACCAACTGCCATCCGAGTTAGCCGTGGTTGATGCAGTGACGCCCCCTACACTCACTGATACTGTCGCACCAGACTCTGCACCTGTGCCTGCTATTAGCACATCGTTATCTTCTGATGCATTGACTACGCCATCCCCTTCAATTGGGGTAGTGATTGTCGGTGCATCTGGCGCTGAAGTATCGACCGTTATACTGATTTGTGTTGCTGCGGTATTATCATTACCTGCACTGTCGGTAAACGCACCAGCGGCTATATCTAAAGTCGCGGTCCCTTCAAAATCTGTGCTCGGGGTAAAGGTGGCTGTATAACTCGTACCACTGCCTGAGAAGTTCGATAAGCTACCGTTACTAACAGT
>ENA-OWNT01001957-OWNT01001957.1-seawater-metagenome-genome-assembly--contig:-NODE-1957-length-23063-cov-3.890629_pt1 | contig 23063 bp, 13 predicted proteins | sample MGYA00238136_ERZ651165 | MGnify/ENA primary metagenome ERZ651165 (study PRJEB26861, sample SAMN08777766) | seawater metagenome | isolation source: coastal seawater | place: USA: Florida | collected...
TTCGTTCGTTCGTTCGTTCGTTCGTTCGTTCGTTCGTTCGTTCGTTCGTTCGTTCGTTCGTTCGTTCGTTTGTTCTTCGAATCCAAAACAGTCGACAGTCTCACTGTCAGTCACAAGGCGCAAGGCGCGAGTTTTTGCGCAGAATCGCAAGGGTGAGTGAAATCGGAAAATCGGAAAATCGGAAAATCGGAAAATCGGAAAATCGGAAATCGGGGAAATCGGAAAGAGCGAACAACGAAAAACGAAACGACAAAATCACGCAACAGCACAAAAGTCTAAAAATCTGAAAACATATCAAGGTAATACCGCTCAACAAAAAGTACAAAATTGCAAAATGCAAAATACAAAATGCAAAATGCAACAACAAAAAATAAAATAAAATGCAAAAATAGCAAAAAGGCAAAAATAGGAAATCACGAAATCACCGGAAAGTAAATTGGACGACAAAGAAAAGATGAAAAGATTCCGCTGACTGACTGACGACCAACACAGAGGCAAACAAACAAAGTTGGAAAGCTGCAAAGATGTTGGACGTACAGAACGTCGTCCTGCGACCGACTGATGACTGACCACTCACTGCGGCCGTCGTCGGTGTCCTTCGTTCATCGTTCATTCGTCGTTCATTCGTCGTTCATTCGTCGTTCATTTGTCGTTCGTCGTTTTGTTTGTCGTTCGTAGGTCGTTCGTGGGTCGTTAGCCGTTCGCCGTTCGTCGTTCGTCGTTCGTCGTTCCTAGGTGTTTTCCGCCGTCCGCTGTTCGTTGTTCACTGTTCATCGTTCCGTTGTTGTTGTTGCTGTGTCGCCGTCGTCGTCGTCTTCACGGTTTCAAGTGTGTCGACGTCGTTCAACGCAATGTACAACATTCTCCATAAAGAGGCTTCCTGCTGCGACTGTTTGTTTGGGTGTTTCAGTGTTGAAGATGTTCGTAGACAATGGCGTGTGGTGGTGGTGGTGGCGGTGGAAGTATGCTCCGGTATCGGTAGTGGTGGTGGCGGAATCCCAGAACTTTCGTTCTCTTTCTTTGCTCTGCGCACTGTGACTGTGTCATCTACAGCAAAGCGCTACTGCAAACAGTTGGCAGTAGCTGCAGCGACCAGGCGATGCAAAGCACCGACTTATTATTGTGGGTGACACGATTACAAGCGCCGCCAGGCCATTGACATGTGCAGGCCAGTAACTGCGAGTTGTCTTTAACTTTGCGGGAAATCAAATCATACATATTTTAAGTTGCCGGCACTTTTTTGTCTCGTGGAGCTCTGTTGTGAAGTGTGAACATTGATCGTTGGCGAGGGGCGACACAAAACCCAGTGTCGCCGCACCTCACGTTGCTGTTGCAGCCGTAGTTTGCACGGTTTTGACTCCGCGAAGCTTACTGTGCCATGCCAAGGCTGCGATGTCGGTGCCACACGAGGATGTGTCGAGGTGTGTGTTTGACGTTGCGCTCACTTATTCTGATGTTGTCCGGATTCACAGTATTCCTTGTGTTCGTCGCACTCGCTGCGGACGGATATTTTGAGCCTGCCCCTCGCTACGTCTACGAATATTACACCGTGAATGCCTCTGGCATAAAAGAGTTGGTTTTCTTTCACACGTTCGACACAAATCCTCACAACACCACTCAGGGAATTGCAAATATTTCTCTTCCCGGACTTCAAGTTTTCTACAACATGACCCGCGTGATTCCCCCAGGCTCAATGGCAAATGCGACGGAGCTGTTCTTCGTGACACCGACAGTCCCTGGGCTTGCGATCGTCTTGCTCGGGCTGTGTTTCATTGGGCAACTGGCCTTCACCATCAAGGGAATAGTTGACAATTGCCGCATTGTTGGTCTGTCAAAACTCGCCGTATTTCGCATGGTATTCTTCACCTACGGCCAAGGACTGGTTCAATTGTTGTTGCAGTTCGGGTGTTATGCAGCAATTGCCTTCGCCCCAGACACAGAGCTCTACCTGCAATTGTATTTCCTCTTCGCGATGGCGTTGGTATTCGCAATGAAGAACCTGTCCCCGCTGATCGCAAAGTTGGCCTGCGACGCTGGTGATGCCATGGTTTCAGACATAGAAGTGGTGCTGCTGATGCCGCACGGCGTAGCATCCTTTTTTGGAATCATCCAGGTGCCCTTGATCATTGCCAAGCTCGGAGGAACCTACGATCAACCGTGGGCCGTCGCATTGGTGCCGACTTTTATGGCCTTGACGGTCAACACAATCGGTTGGTTGATATTCTTGTGTATGGTCATGAGAGACGATGACGACGATGAGAACATGCCGATTTTTACTGTCCTTGCATCATTCGTGACATACGAAGCGTACAACATTGCACTGTTCGTTGCGTTGACATTGTTTTGTTTCAACGATTCCGCAAGCTACTACGGGCAGAGCGAATGGCCATGGACATGGCTGCAAGTTGTTTCCCCGCTGCTTGCAGCGTTTGCCTTCTTGATCCTGCTGCAAATCTTCCAAGGTCTTGGCCTTTTGTTCGAGAAACTGGGCCTGCAATGTCGCCAGTGCCACGCGTCCGTGCAGAAAAGGCAGAAAGAAGTTGACGAGCACACCAGACGTTCTTACGCCGATCCCACCGCGATGCCACTGCACATTGAATCGCCAGCCAACGAATCCGATGGGCCAGCCGATGGCGCCTCAAGTCTCGCAAAGTGGAACGCCCAACAGCAACAATTTATAGCGCGCGTTGCCAGCAGCTCTGCGACAGATGAAATGACTTTGTTGAGCGTGCTCAACGATCTTTCTGCAGCGCTAGACCAGAACGAAGAACTCATTTGTTCAAAGATGAGGCTTTTGGTCGTGCACAGGTTTGCAATGCTCCATGAAAGCTGTGGCAAAGACGTGTGGACGGAGCAAGTTGCTGCCGGTTACGCGGCTTTGTTGCGGCGGTTCACTGCAGCAAACACATTGCTGAGCAAACTCCCGGGTCTCGGAATCATGCGGAAATTACGCATGCAGCGAAAGCCGCCAGCACCCCCTTTGAGTACTTAGAGCAAGCCACGGGCGCGATCTGCATCAAAGTGGGCTTGGTCTGTGTGAAACTGACTGTAACAAATTAACTAGAATACCGTGTGATGTTGTATACACGACTGTTGCGCGGTTGAGGTGCCAGCTGCCGTTGTGTGACGCGCTATTCACGTGCGCAATCGCTTTTGAAATGACAAGTCTGCGTTGCGCGCGTGTGCTTGAGGGCCCTGTGGTGAATGCGGCGCGTACAGTTCGGTTTTGAGCTTCCTTTTCACTGGAGAGTGCATGGCGGAGTTTCTGTCGCTATCGAGTGCGCGCTGCAGCGCAGGGTGCCGAGGTTGTGTCGCCATCAATGTTGGTCCTTGCGCCGGCGCCTCGACGCCGCAGTTGCGTTCGGCCTCAAGCCGGCGGCGTTGCTCCAGCGCAGCAGCGGCCTCGAGCAGCATCGCTGCAGCAGCTGACGTTCTAACGATAGCATCTCGACTATTGAGTTGTGCGCGTTGCGCACGTGGCCCTGGGATGCGTCCACCGGCCGACGAAGGCCGCACTCCTCTGGAGGGCTGCGTCGCCATTGCAAATTTACTATTGAGTGCGAGCTTTTGCTGGCAAGGGGTTGCGCTGCTCTGCCGACGTCGGCGCTGCTTTGGTGGCGTGCAGAGACCCGATAACACAGATGCGGCAGCAGCTTCCATGGAGCGGGCCGATTGCGCCCTAAACCGGCCCAATACATCGAGTGGCGGCGAGGGTGGTTTTGTGGGGAGCGACGCGTGTGGGAGCCGCTCGGCTCTCCGAGTTGCAGCAGCGTTCGGTGAATGGACGTTGGCCTTGGAGGCGATTTTGGGCGCTGCCGAACGTGCCTTGCTGGCAGGTTGGTTTTCGCAACCTTGACACTGGCATGCGCCACTGCAGCGCACTGAACGGTGGAAGCATTCGCAATACTTCTTCTTGCAGCCCGATTTCTTGCAGTTGCAACCTTTACGGGGAGACGAAACATCTGCGGTGGGCTCCAGTTTGAACGCGTTCGGGTTGCGCTGCAAAATGTCATGGATGGCCTTTTGGCGGATGGCCTCGTGTTGTGAAACGTTGTAGCACTGCTGACAGTTGCACTGCTGGCACAGTTGGCCAGCGGCAAAGCACTCGCAGTAGAGCTTGATGCATTTGCTCTTACGACAATTGCATGGCTGGCGCGGATTGGACCGGGCTGCACCGGTGGCTGCGTCGACAACGGCGTTTGGCACCGATGCGGCGGATGCAGCAGCTCGTGGTGAAGGAGTGCGGACATGCTGCGGCTGTGCGCCCCCACGCCTCCTGGTTGAAGCGGATTTTGAAGGAGTCCCCGCCGCAGCCATCTTCTTGCTCGATTTTGCGCGCGGACTTGCAAGACGGGTGCGGCGAGCGGCCCCAACTTTAGCGTTGGCGTCTTCCCCGCGTTTATCAGCTCTAGAACCACCGCCCCTGCTGGAAGCACGCTTCCCCTTCGCCTTCGCGCGTGGGGTGTTGCTGCGTCGAGCTGCGGGCGCGGCGTTCCGCGGCGAAGTTGCGGCCGGCGTTTCGGTCGGATCTTTGATGCTTGCTAGCTTTTGTGACCGAATGCGGGATGGTCGAATGGTGGAATGCCATCTGTTCTTCACCTACGAGGTAAATAATAATAATAACGCAATGCATATTGTTTTTTGTGAATACGACAGCGCCACAACACTGGGGACATGGTGTGCAGCGACGAAAAACATACCGCGTTGTCGGTCCGACCTGGGAAGTACTTCGCAATCTCGGCCCACTTATTCCCCAGTGCTGCATGCACTTCTAACAATTTGCTGTCCTCTGCCGGCGACCACGGACCTTTGACTACATCTGGATCGAGGTGGTTGCAGTACCGATCCCGGCATTGCTTGCCGTCACGGGTGATGACATATTTTGCGATTTTGGACCACGACTTCTTCCCGAACACGGCAACGCTGCTTCGGAGCAAGTTGTCTTCCTCTGGGGACCATTTTCCTTTCCGAATGTGTTCGCTTCTCATGGTAGGAAGATCTGTGAGCCGCTGCGAGCAGTTGGCTCTCCCTTTCTGCGTCGAGGGCGGCTTGGGGGTGAAGTCGATTACAGTTGGCGGCCTGGCATGGTTTGAAGCGCAAGTGACGCCCAATCAATGTGGCACGCTCGACCAAACCGGGAACAGCAAACAAACAAAAAGTGTTACGGATGCTTCTTCAGGATGTATTCTGATTTTAGGGAAGTCGTTTTTCTCAAGGAGAAAGTCCACAATGCCGGGTCGTGGGTTGCTCCGTTCTGCACTTCTGCAGCAGAGTGTCCTTTCGCCGCTCCGTCGCATTGTTGAGTGCCTGTGGTCACTGTGCAACCTAAGCCTGATCACGTTGTCCGTTGACACGCGACGCATGGGGTGCCCTTGACTCTGGCTCTAACAGGGCGCCCATCCCCAGGGCCCTTTCGCACTACTTGCACTTCTTGCACTTGCCCTGCCGATGCCGATGCCGATGCCGATGCCCAGCAAGTAGGTAAGTGCGTCGCATCGAGTGACCGTGTGAGTAGGCAAGCGTGCTCAGCTACCTGCCGTGCGTGTGAACTTCAAAAACGAACGCATCCACCAAAGTGGCTCAAACAACAAACAAGCAAGCCGGCGGGCTGGCGGGAGAACGAGGAACCAACGCTCAAACGAACGAACTCCCTCGCTAACTAACGTTGCAGGTAGAGCCACCCAGCAGCTGGCCACCTACTGTGATACTCCGTGTCCGTTTCAGTGCCGTTCGTTCGTTCGTTCGTTCGTTCGTTCGTTCGTTCGTTCGTTCGTTGCAGCAACAGCAACAGCGGTCGGTGGGCGGTGGGCAGTGGGCAGTGGCGGTGGCGCGGTGTTCGTTCGTTCGTTCGTTCGTTCGGTTCGAACGAACAAACGATCGAACAAACGAACGAACGAACGAACGAACGAACGAACTGACTGACTGACTGACCGTGAGTGAGTGACTGATGGTGAGTGACTGACTGTGAGTGAGTGACTGTGTGTGTGTGCTGCTGCAGGTTTGCTTGTGTGGGGCGGATAGGGAAGGCGTGTGTGTTTGTGGGCGTGGAGGCGGGCGGAGTCGAAGCGGTGGTTTTGGGTTGGGTTGCGTGGGCGCCAGAGGGGGTGGGACCACCCGCGTCGTCGGTTTGTGTTTAAGCTCGCCAGCAGCAGACAGAGAGGGAGGCAGGGAGGGAGGGAGGGAGGGAGGCCAGCCCAACCACGCTGACTGACTGACTGACTGACGAACGGACTCACTCACTCACTCACTCACTCACGGACTGACTGACCAGCGGATAACCAACCAACGCACTCACTCACTCACTCACAAACTCACTCACTCACTCACTTTCACAGACACGCCGGAAGATCCGCTTTCGGTTGCACTGAGTCACTCACTCACTCACTCACTCACTCACTCACTCACTCAGTGGGCCACTCACTGGGCCACTGTCTCACTCACTCATTCACTCACTCACTCATTCACTCAGTGGGCCACTGCGTCAGCTCTCAGTCAGTCAGTGCTCACTCAGCGTATCGTACTTGGTTGTTCGTTGGTTGGTTGGTCACTCACTCACTCTCTCACGCACTCACGCACTCTCTCAGTGTCTGTGTGTGGCTGACCGACTGACTGATTGAGTGCAACGGACTGACGGAGCGGAACCTCTGCCTTCATCCTCACTGTCGTGCGTGGGACTCCGTGGGTGGGTGCAGGGTGGGGTGGAAGGTTGGGCATCCATTCATCCGTTCCTTCATTCGATCAATTGATCAATTGTCAATTGTTGACGACTGTTGTTGAGCGTTTGAACTTTGAACTTTTGAACTTTTGAATTGCGCTTGCGTCAAACTCCCACGCACCAAAAACAAAAACTGCAAAAGGCAAATCGGAGGAGCGAACATTGCAACATTCATTGCTTCATTCACGTCGTGCAGTGCCAGCGTTTCTCCTTCTCTTTCTTCTTTCTCTTCTGACTTCAATCAAACGTATGTTGTTGTGTTGTTGTGACGCTGTGACGTCGATGTGAGCGCAATCAATCGCAGTCAGATTGATGGCGAGGCAAATTGTTGCAGCCTGCAGAGATGGATTCCGTGTTTGTTTCCCGCCGGATGCATGTATGTTATGTTTGCATGCACCGTGTTTGCATGCACAATGCTTGCACTGCCGAAGTAGTGCCATCGCCAACAAAATACCAATTGTCAACGCACACTCCGAATCTCCGCATTTCCACATGCGAACACGAGGCACAACATGAATTGTCTTATTTTGAACCACCATACACTCATACAAGGGTAGTGTCGTCAGCGATGTACTCGTGCTCTTCCGCGGACCACATGAAGTCCGTCATCGGCCCTATGACGTTCGGCCTGCAACACCAAGTAAATGTAGCGCAAAAGATTGGCGTCGCATCGCAAGTTTCTCGCCCACGTGGAGTCAGATTCATGGAGGTCATGGACGTACCGCTCTTGAAATGCACTTTGGACCCAAAATATGGAAGCGCACTCACCCAAGCACATCGTGGTGTGGGTCATGTACCGTGGGAGCACGGCAATGTCACCAGGCTGCTGCACAAACTCAATGGGCTTGTCCAGGAGTCCCAGCGAAGGATAGATATTTCCGAACCAATCGCCCGACCGCATTTGCTTGTTGGACGTAGATCGAGAGGCAGGGAACAAGAACCAGCGCTTGGATCCAAACAACTGCATATTGATCGCTGATTCGTGGAAGTGCAGCTGTGCTCCAGAGCAGCTGCCAATCGTAAGTGCCCACTGCATCCACGCACCTGGCATGGCAGACGGCTGGTACACCCAATGACATGCAACAACAGTCAGAGATTCTAAATAGTAACGAGACACATTCAGCACTTCCAGGCATTTCACAACAAAACCAAACACATGAGCACACGTTTACGCACTGCCAATTGAAAATACTCCTGCAGCCGTTCTGGAACACAGTCCAGAAAACTGGAAATTGGCTCCATTCTTGCTGGCGGAGACGATCCGATTTGATTCTTGAGACTATTTTTCCAACCGGCCTCCATGTGCTGCGCAATGTACGTGTTGTCCGAGCAGATTTGCTGTTCCCATTTCGTCGAGTTTGCTACGTCATCGAGCTCGGGCATGTTTTGCTGGATGAAATCCCCAAGCGACCGCAGCTTACGGTTGTGGCCATCCACAACTTTGAAGCGCAAGTGAGACAGGTCAGATTCGACCAACCGTGCACGAGAGAAATCACTCAGTGCCGCACAGGTCAAAAGCGCATTTCGAATGATCACTGGTTTTCCCATTGCAACGTATTTCGCCACCACCGTCTTCAAAGACGTGTTTCGCGCATCGACCACCGCCACGTGCCAGGGCGAGGAGTTCCACCCTCCCTTGGGAGTCATGGTTGCCCACCCTTGCGCTGCAGAGGTGGAAATTACGGCGCCTGCTGTGTCTTGGTTTTCGCCCTCGACGTTGCGCTCGGCCCTACCTTCGATGACATGAAGCTGGTCGAAATTCGACATACTCAGGTAAAACTCCTGCAGCGGGTCTGCACAAGAACCGACAAAGCAAGCGGCCCCTACATGCTTGTACGCTTCCAACATCATTGCCAGGTGGCGATACAAAGGTATATCATAGGGAAGGGCATCGACCATGCTTTGAGCTGAATTTCCCCATTTGTCAGCACTGTGTACATCGAACACGGGCCCATTCGTCGCGAACGCCAATAGCAGCTGGAGCATGGGCGCGTCGCCGTTGATGATTGCGTACTGCAAAGCATTCATCCCGAAATTGTCCACAGCCAGGATGTTCGTGCCAGGTGTGAACATCAATTCGCGCGCCAGCGGCAAATCCATCAACCACACAGCTCTCAAAAAGTGCCCGTCTTGCTTGCTTCCTGAGAACTGTTTCATGGTGGCGTCGTTCAAGTGCACGAAGTGCGGACACTTGGACTGCGCCAGTGTAATTGCCGGGTAGTGGTAGTCGTACTTGCTCATGTCCATATCATTTTCGGTCTCACCCCAAAGCACGTAGAATGGGGTGTCGTGTTGAGGTGGGCCTAAGTACTTTTCGTGAAGCTCCATTGGAAACTTTGTGGGCTTTGTTGTGCCGCGCCTGGACAGGCCGATCATCAAGTGCAATATCAGCTTTGCAAAATAGTGCGGGCCATTGGCGGCGTCATCTCTGCTCGTCGACGCGTTCAGCAGGCTTGCACACAGGCCGGAATCTTGGATAAGCTCATCGAGTTCTTTTGAGTACTTCGTGATCGCCGCAACCCGCTGCTGCGCTGCAAAAATTGTGTCACTCGTGACTTCGGACAGGTTCTGAAGCCATTGCTGCGGCATTCTGAGGAGCATCGCTTGAATTGAGTCATCCACAATACGAGTCTTTGAAGGGATTTTGACGTCAGCGCCGTCGACCGGGTTGATAGGGTCGATAGGATCGTTGATCACAAAAGTTGATTTGTTGTTCTGAGCGGTGCTTTTTCTCTGGGTGGCGGCACTTTGCTGCAAATCGACAGACCGCACGAACTGTTGGCGATGTCTTCGATACCGCCCGTGGTGCAGCTCGTCTTCGCCGGGCATGTCCAGGTACAGCTGGGATAACCAAATATTCGTTTCACTGTTGTCTGGATCGAACTGAAATGCTCGCTCCAGGGCCCACAGCCGCAGGTCGTTGTCGCCCATGGATTTGAAGGCTGAAGCCTGCGACCTGCACTCGTCGGCAGTTTCACACGTCATATCCCGGATGGTTTGGTGGCATTCTCGCGATGCCGATGTTCCATGCAGTCGCTCTGCAAGACCACATTGCCGCCTTTTGATCTCTGAGTCTCGAAATGTCCCGAGGTTCAGGCACCGTATCAACAGCTTCATTGCAATCGTTCCATTCGATCTGTGTCGTGAACGAGCCATCACATTTGCAAGACCTTCGAGGAAGACTATGTTGTCGGGGCTTGCGAGCACGGCACAATAATACTGCTGGGCGATGGCCACCAGGTCACGCTCTAATCCCTGTTGGGCCTCAGAGTCAAATTCTTCCTCGTGAAATTGGATTTTTTCATTGAAATCGGCCAACTCAGCAACAGCGGCGGCGGCGTATTGTTGAGCAGACGTGCTGGAGTTGCACTCAAAGCCGGCGTCAAAAGATAACTTGTCCACAGCTGGGTCGAAGCCGGTGAGTGGCAACGGTGGTCGAGGCGGCGATGCCCTGTTGCGGTGACGTCGAGCTTTCAGAGATTCATAAGGTGCAGCCAATGCCAATGTACAAAGAAGCAATCCCAACATGGTGCGTACGATGTAAGTAGCAGTCATTGCGTCTCGAAAAACCACCGTGCAATTTCTGCACAGAAAAAAATCCCCGATGCGTTGCACAAACACTTTATTCGATTCTACTCTTTGGGCCGGAAGCCCTGTCGCCTGTGGTGTTGTGCCAGTCAGGGAGGGAAGTCTGGACTATGCGGCGAATCACATCGCACCGAACACAAACAGACACTTAGGCGTGCATTACCACCGCTGAGGTTCCCACACGGTAATGAACAGCGCCCTGTTGACAAGCTGAGGGCGCAACAGCTCACCAGCATCCATGCCATTCCACGTCCCAACCCAACAAGGTACAACACAACACAACGTGCAGTCTCACAGAGAATACTGATATGTCTTCGCTCTGTCACAACAAATGGACGCTAACAACACAAACAAACGCAACAACGCAACCGTCCTCCGTCTTGTTCAGCGCGCACGGATGTGCAGGCGTTCGGGCACGCAGTGAGGGGGGCTCCAACGCCTCGCTGTGGATGAAGAGGTAGGTAAGTAAGTATACAGGCTTTGTGGTCTGGAAGGTTTTGTGCGAGCCGAGGCAGCGGATGTGCCGTCACTGCGGCTAGATCTACCTTGAGTCTCGCAGAGCAACTGATGTGACCTCAAGTCTTCGGTGCATGTGCAACGGGGGGAAGGCAAGAACTTCTAAAAAATTCTATATAAGTTACATAATTAGTTGTGTGGTCACACTGTGTGTGTGCGGTTGCGTCGTTCTTGTGGTCAGTCGCGATTTACTATCTATTGGAGGAATGCACACCCGGGCACGTGAAGGTCAGGTAGATTTCGCGGACCTTCGCTTCTGAGATTTCAGCAGTGTTCGAGTTGGCTTAATTGGGGATGGGCGCCGCAAAGAATCAGTCGCAGCCCTCGCGCTTCCCTCTGCAACCCAAAGGTGTGGATGAAAAGCAAGGTGGAACCAAGAACGCGACACCATCCCGCACTGGCCCAGATCTTTGTCCGTTAGGTATGAAAATATGTTCAGGATCAATGATTCTGTGACTGCAGGATTCTCGGGACCAAAAAATCGGTACATTCTTGCCTGCGTTGGCAACCCGTCGTGTTCGCTGGCGTGGGAGCGCGCAGCGGCCTTGCCTCTGCGCCTCCGCTGTGTGACAAGCGGGGTCGATGACGACGATGCGCTGGGCGATGGAGAGCGACGGCTTGTACGCTTCGCCTTTGGTTGCCCACTCCCCTTGCTCTTCGCAGCACTAGCTTTGCGCTTTTCGGGGCCACGGTCAATGATCTTCCCATCCACTGTGTTTTCGCAAGCCATGCAATGGCACAGGGCCCCACATCGGATGCCTGCGTGAAAGCACTCACAATAGCCTTTTTTGCACCCCGAGCGCTTGCAGTTGCACCCTTTTGCGTGCTTGCCACTGGCCTCGCCGATCTTTGGCTTGAAAGCGTTCGCGTTTCTGGACAAGATTGTCTTGATTGCAAGGGTGCGCTCCTCCGCGTGTTCCTCGTTGTTCATACAGTTGGTGCAGTGGCAAGTGCTGGAACATTGTTTCTCGCTCGAGAAGCACTCGCAGTAGAGTTTCAAACACTTTGATTTCTTGCAATTGCATCCAGAGTTGGATTTCCCGCTTGATGACCGCTTCGAGCTAGACGATGCGCGTGGCCCTCGGACGACTCGGGTTGATTCACTCTTGCTGTGAGAACCGGATGCACGTCGGCTATTTTTGGGGGTTTGCTTGGCTGCTGGGGTGCTGGTTGACTTGGTCTGGCGGGATCGCGACTTGGTCGCCGACGCCGAAGTCTTCTTGGCTCCTGCCGCAAACGATGAAAACTTCTCGCGCTGGCTGGAGGGCGTCTTTAGGGCCTTGTTGATCCGCTTTGTGGTCTGCATGAAGTTGGGTGACTGCGGATCGATTTTCACCGTGATTGAGTTCTTGCGTTTTCCTCGATTCATGGTGGGGCGTCGTGGATTCTTTACGGGGGTGATCACAATGTTTTGAAATTGTGCTCTCGCAGCAGAGTCCAGGGCGCTATCTGCGCCACCACCGCCACCACCAGCCGCGGCGGCGGCGGCGGCGGCGGCGGCGGCGGACGAGGAGGACGAGGAGCCGGCAGCAGCAGCGGAGGCGGAGGCGGCAGCAGAGGCGGCAGCTGCAGCTTCGGCAGCGGCTTCTCTCTCACGTCTTTGCGCACGAGCGCGGCTGAGCGACCCACTGCCTGGACCCACCGGGCGGGATTCGTAATCTCGCATGAACATCCTATTGGTGGCGCGGTGAATGTCCTCCTGGGATCCGTCGAAGATGCCAATGTCGGCTCCATCGACGCCCCGCAGGCTCGGGCTATCGGGGCTGAGACGGAATTGCGGCGACGGGGTCATTCCTCCTGTCATTGTGCCGGGAGTCACTTGTGACATGATTCCGGGGGTCCTTCCTGGCGTCACAGCTGGCGATGTCGAACTGCACAAAGTCCAAGCAACCAGATACCGGTGAACACCCACACATCACGAAAGGCCGTCACACCAACACATAGCAGGCATTGCATTGCTGACGTACAATTGGTTTGGGCTCGCAAAGTCGTCGTGGGCTTGCAGCAGGAGTGCAGCGCCGAAGGAGCCCGGCGATGGAGTCATGTGATTTGTGCACCGCAAAGGTTCAGATGGCATGGCGGACAGTTGCATTGCTGCATCTAGGGGGCAACACATCACACGTCAACAGGAAAGCACACACACCGGGCGGGGTCGCGCAGCTCGCGTTCTCGCATTTGAGCGCGAGATGCGCAAAGAAAGTTAGCCACCAAGCACGCACGCACGCACGCACGCAAGCACGCAAGCACGCATGCAAGCACACATGGCCAGGAGGCAATACTCACGCTCATCGGGGCTGTCCCATGGCTGATGGAAATACGGAGAACCCGGCGGATAACGCCCATTTCCATCATCACGGTCGTCCATGGTGCTTACGGTGGACGTGGTGACAAATTTGCGCTCAACTTGCGGCGCAAATTTCTTTTCCTTTAGAAACGGGCGTTTCGCGAGCCAACGCAAGCCGACGGCCCCAAGTCCTTTGCCAATGTCACGTTACAACTGGCAAAATGAGAGCTGTCGACTGAGGTGACTCGAAAGAATACGACCAACGGCCGCACAATACTAAAACCGCACGACCAGTGCGTTCGTGGTCCAGGTGCCGGCCACACAACGTGTGAACGGATGTGTGCGCACACCTCGCACCGCACGGCCGACCTGGCCTTGCACTGAACATTGAGATGATTGGAAGAGGAGGACGCGGTGCGCCTGCGCAAGCCGCCGCGGCGGTGTCGCCTCGTCGTGTGGGTCCCCACCGAGCACGTTGCGTTCCAGACACATGGACCCAGCTAGATGATGTCAACTAAGCGACAGTGAGAGCCGCCTCCACGCACGAGAGAAGCGCCAACGTCAAGAAGAGGACCACCACGACACCGCACGAACATAGGAGGAGGAGGACGTAGCAGGAGCAAACACACACACACGTACTCGCAACAAACATGGCACCGCACGCACGCACGCACGCACACACACACACACACACACACACACCTCATCTTCGACAGCGATCATCAACAAACACACCACACCACACCAACACCACCACACTACAACCATGCACGAACAGGCAACCAAAACGAGCAAACAAACAGACACACTCACTCACTCACCGCAGTGCTGTCTGGGCGGCTGTCGGTGGGGTTGTGGGTGTGCGCACACGCATTGGGCGTGGGTGGGGCGTGAAGGTGCGCGCAGATTGTGTGTTTGATGGACTGCGCTGTTTTGCACACTCTGCGCAGTGGTAGTTCCCTGTCAAAGCGTCGTCCACCAGCGTACTGTCGCGACCTCGCCAGCGCGCAACGTCTGTGTCTCAAACAACTCCACAAAGGACCATGGTTTGGTACTCCCGCCTTCACACCCAGCACTTACCACACTCAGTCAGTCAGTCAATGAGTGAGTGAGTGAGTGAGTGCACGAACGAACAAACGAACGAACGCCCATTCGCACGGCCGATCCCTGCTCACTCTCACTCACTCTCACTCACTCACTCAGAGGTCGGTCGGTCGGTCACTCACGCACTCACTCAGTCATTCGTAGTGCACGCACGCACGCAAGTCGCTCGCTGAGAGTTGAGAGTGAGTGAGTGAGTGAGTGAGTGAGTGAGTGAATGGGGAGCGAGCTGAAAGCCCAGAGAAGCAGAGAGGGAATCTTTTGCTCTGCGGATGAATGCTTACTGCGCCGGCCTTTGGCAAGAAGTTGCGCTCTCCAGCGTGTTGAGAGGTTGGCCACTCCTGACCTGCGTTCTGTGTGGAATTGAGCTGCAGTGCTTCGAAAACAACGGCCCTTCAAAACTCAAAGTCTCCGCCGTTTGCAAGCAAACGCCCCGTCGCGAATCCCGCGAACGCCGAATTCCGAATTCAAATTCTTTCGTGTGGCTTGTTTGGCGGGAAAATGCCACGTTCCCGCCACCAACGCACGAACGAACGAAGTGCGCAGTGACAACGAAGCAGTCCCTCCCTCCCTCACTGTCACACAAACACTCCATCAATCAACATGACGAGCAACGACCAACGAGGAAGGAACTCAAACACCAACACGCAAACAAACGCGCGTCCCTCCCGCCCTCTCCCACCACTCACTCACTTACTCACTCACTCACCCACTCAACTCGCACGCACCGTCGGTGCTCACCCGCACGCACGCACTCAGTCAGTCAGTCAGTCATTCAACTGAACCATCGTTTGTTGATCGTCGCCGTCGCCGCCTCGCACAGGCGATCAATCAAACGTAAAATGCTACGTACTCCGGTACTATGGGTAGTACTTCAGGTACCAACTGTGATGGTGTTTCTTGTGTGACTTTGTTTCGACATTCGACATTCGATCATTCGATCGTTCGACATCGTTCATCGTTTATGGACGTGTATGTTGTACACCGTACACCGTACAGTGTGCCGCAATTGGGATTGAGACGGTGCCTGCTGTGTCGGTGAAAAACTGCCCGGTGTGGTGGCGTCGCCGAGTCGGGTTTTCATTTTTACCCGTGGCGGTGTGCGGGCCTGACAGAAAAGTTGATTTCTCATTTCTCTCATTAGATCAACCAACTCGAGGAAAAGGAAGAAGAAGTTAAGAAGTTTGGAGTTTGAATGGAATGTGGGAATGTTCGTTCGTTTGTTCATCTGTTGGGAATGAATGAATGTTGAATGTATGATAGTAGTAATTCTATGGTTTCACTTGGCGTTACACCACACATCACAATGTAGAGAAATGGGTGAATGAATGGATGTCGAAACGTTGTCACTGTTGTGAGGACAGCTGGTTGCTTGCTGGCGGTTCTCTCTCCCTCCCCCACCTGACTGAGTGCTGACCGACGAACGAACGAACGCACAAACGAACGAACGAACGAACGAACGAACGAACAAACGAACGAACGCCAGCCGTTGCAAATTTGCAAATGGAAGAAGCAAGTTGAAAGTAGTTTGAATGAATGAAGGACCAGTTTGTTGTTGTTGGTGGTGGTGTTGTTGTTGTTGTTGTTGTTGGATTGATTGGAATTGATGGTCATGCTTGCTCCCTTGCTCCCTTGCTCCCTTGCTCCCTTGTTTGCTCCGGTTTGGTTGGGTTCGGGGGATGGGATGAGTTTATGTTTGGCGTTTGGTGTTTGGTGGGGTCGAGTTCTCTGTCCTGCGTCTTGACGTGACTTGACGTGACATGACATGCCTGCCTGCCCTGTCGTGTTGCGGGAAGGAAATTCAGTATGTGGCTGCGGCTGCGGCTACCTTTACTGTAGGTGCAGTGTGTAAGAAATTGGTGGTGACGGTCTCCAGCAACACTATGCAGGCACAAGTTTCAAAAGACGACTCCAAGACGGCAGGAAACTGAAGACGCGTATTGACATGAGCGATCTCGATCCGTCGCCGCTACGCACGTCACAACACACGGTTCAAGTCCGCGCGCAGAAAGGTGCGAAAACCTGGCGCGCATCGGGGAAGGGGGAAGATATTATTTACCATTTTTCAGGTCGACGTCGTGAGGCGCCGCTCCTCGGCCTCTCGTGGGTTGCTCTGTCCAAGTTAAACCTCCTCATAGTTTGACATTTTTTATCCCGTCCCAATTGGTCGGTATTTCTGGGTGCGCCTGTTGTTGGCGTCTCGAACTCCCGCGTTCTAGACGCCGCGAGCCCCCCGCAAATCGCGTGTAGCGGTGCAATTGTTGTTTTCAAACCGGCATCAAAATGGCCAAGGACAAATCCAAGAAGAAATCGGATAAGAAGGCGAAGCGCAAGTCTGAAGGTGGCGATGAACCGGGCGAATCCCAGGATCCCGTGCCGCAAGATGATGCCGACGACGACGGCTCCGACGGTGATCTCCGCAAGCAGCGTAGTTCCAAGAAAGACAAACGCTCGAAAAAGGACAAAAGCAAGCGGAAGAAAAATCGTTCAGACGGTGATGCAAAGGGCAAAGGCAAGGGTGACTCCGACGGTGAAAACGAGTCAACCGATGCCGAGGATAAGAAGAAGACGAAGAAACAGTCCAAAAAGAGCAGCAAGAAGAAGAAGTCCGGGTCTCCAAAGAAATCCAGCCGCGACAAGGCAGCTTCCCGCGACGACTTCGCGGACGGGCCCAAGGCCGCTTCCGACCGCGTGACGATCGTCAAAGACGAAAAGGAGACGTTCGCTGAGTTGCAGGCACGAAAGGCGGCCAACCTGCTTCGCTGCCGCTGGGGACTTTGCAGCGCCGCAATTTTGGGCATTTGTCTCATCATTGTTGGTGCCGGGCTCCTCATCGCGTTCGCCTACATCGGGCGGTGCTCGGATCCGACCTTTCCCAACGCCTGCAGCTCGTTCGAGTGTTGCTCCACCGGCTGCAGTGTTCCCGAACCCGTATGTGAGCTTGTCATCGTGAGCCCACTGGAGGCTGCTGGCATCGCGCTCCATATCTCTGGTTGGCTGTGCATTCTCACGGTGCTCATCTGTTTTGCCCAAGTCAGCCGCATGGCCGCACTTTCGGTGCCGTCGAGCATCTTTGGGTACCTTCTCGTGGCTTCAATTGTGCTGCTGGTCGCCTCGTTGATCGGATTTGTCGTTGCCGCTCTCGCGCAGAGTGGTGTTATTGCTGACGACCCAGACTCGGAAGCCGTCACCTCGCTCGAGGACGGGTTTTGGATATTTGCTTTGACGACAATTTGGCCTGCAGTCATCTTGTTCGCAGCTTCAATGGCAGGTTTGTACGTGGGGTGGAAGTCCAAGAGGACCGCCAAGGCGAAGACGATTCTCGTTGTTGGTCTCGGAGGCAGCGGCAAGTCCCACATTGTTGATGGGCTTGTGTCTGCGGCTGAGAAACAACAGGGAGCAGGTCGCAGCGGCGTGGTCCAAAACATGGGCGGCCGACCAACGAAGGGTCTCATGATGCAAGCAGTAACTCGTAGTGATGGGTACTGTCTGCGTTTCTTCGAGCCAGGAGATGTGCCGCTGATGGATGTTCTCAGGTATGAGCAACTGCATGCCACGCACGCGCTCTGCTGGTTCCGCGAGCCTATTGTTGTCGAGTCGTCCCATTTTTCACGTGCTGTTGCTCTTTGTGTACCGTACATGATCTGGCCAGCAACAAGGGGTTGCAGAACGTCAATGCAATGGTCTTCGTTGTAGATTCCTGCGACAGGTCTAGGCTCCAGGACGCCGGACTGTTCCTTGAGGTTTGTTTGGCCACCAGTACAATGTCGGCTGGCCGGGTTGCCCGCAGCATTTGTGATTCCATCGTTCATCACTTTCGTGCTTCTGTTCCTGTGCTGTGGCGTTAGCATGTATATGCCATGCCTGAGTTCTGGGGCACTCCTTTACTGTTAGTGAACAACAAGGTCGGGCGATGGAACTCCATCAGCACACAAGCGGTGAGCAGTTTTTTTCATGCGCGTTCCTCGTTTCGGAGCAACGGCGTGTCTGACGATTGCGCTGTGCATTTCAGTTGGTGGACGCGTTGAACCTTCATGTTGTCCGTGATCGCCATTGGTACATAGTGTCCTGCTCGACCACGCTGGAGTCAGAACAGGTTCGTGACGCCACGGAAGTCTCCTCCCTCCGCAACCAGTTCTAACCACGATCTGCTACCTAGGAGTTTTCCGATGGACTTGAGTGGCTATGTGAAGAATTGCAAATACCCAAAGAGTTAGAAGAGCACCACCCCAATTTTCTCTCGGCTGCATTCCCGTGCTTCACCCAGCCAACACCTCCGCCAGCCCAAACTCAAACGCACGAAACAGAATCCAAATCTGACGCCCCCTCGTCTGCTCCCAATTCTCAAGCGAAACCCGAAACGAAGACGGCCGAGGGCAAAACGTCCGAGGTGAAGTCCAGTGAGAACAAAGTACCTGACGTCGTTTGAGTCCGAGTCTGTTAACGCGTCCAGGCAACTCAGTAGCGCAGCAAAAATATACAGCCTGCACGGGTACGCCGAAGTTGGCAGGTTTCCCCGGCTTGCGAGCTTTGTCGTTTGCAACAATCGCACAACAACAGACTTTCGGCAATGTTGCCATTATAATTTTTCAATCAAGTTTGCCACATTTTGTCCTGGAGTCTGCGCGAACCAACATGTGCGGAATGCAGCTGAATAACAGAAGCGACTGGTGCAGTCGCTGTATGTCATACTTCTCCATGATTGTCATGCTAGATCTACAGCATACATTGTTTGCTAGACCTGTGGTGCTTTGCTCTGTGCGGCGGTTCCCACAAGCTGACAAGCTGACGGTGACACTGTCGGGAAGCTCGAAATCGAACTTGTGATGTATGCACACGCAAGAAAATAAATACATTCGTCGTTTTGTTCAACCCAATCATCCCTGCTTCACCTGCACTCGTTGGCCCTTTGGAATCGTCAAAGCGCTGCCACCACGCCACCACGACTCTGTGATTATTTTTACTCGAAGGTAAGATGACTTACGATCTCCCCATGTTTTACACAGACTCCAAATTTTCCGATTGCAGATTTCTTACAACTTACTTACTTGCCTGTGACCTGTGACATCTGTGACGACCTGTGAACCTGCATGCATCTCGTCGTTCATGTAAAACCTGACATCCTGAAAATCGAAATCCACCTGTCTTCGGAAACAGGAAACAGGAAGCGGAAACATGACAAACAACAACATGACAACTTGGAAACTGGAAACTTCGAAACTGAAACTTCGAAACGTGAAGCATGGAGGCTATCCGCACTTGGACAGTACTAGTTGTAGAGTATTCATCACGCAGTAAGCAGTTATGTATCTCTTTAATTTTCACGAGCTAATTGTGGTACTGAACTAGTGTGAAAAGTGAGTGAAAACGTGAAAACGGACAACATGGAAAACATGAGAAAACAGAAAACGTGAAAATGAGTGTCCCATGCCCAACGCCCAGAACTCTGGCTTCGCGGCGATTTCGCAAGCGCCGCTAAGAACGAAGGACGGAGAGTCAGCTCGAGGCAAGGCCCGGTCGTGACAACGCCACAACGCCACAACAACACTCCCTGACTTAACCGGCACAACAACCAACCATACAACGAACTGCCCTGACTGACCGAACAACCACCCCGCAAAGCTGTATGTCGTCGTTGACTCAGCGTAACTACAGCACACTCGAGTGCCATCAAAAACATACCATCTCAGACACCTTGGTGCTGGTTACAGGTCTGGCCACGAGCCTAGTCCGAGGAGCATGCTTGCCGAGTTGCAGTTATGGTATCGCGTGCGGTCATTGTCACCGTGACACTGAGCAGCGAGTCGCAAGAGACAACAAACAGACAACGCAACGCCAAAGTTTCGGGGCAGAAACAAAAGCAAATAATTACACCCCAACAATAAATCCCGCTAGAGAAGGAACATACTGCCATCATCGTGACCACGTCGTGGTTGCGCCGCTTAGCGCCGTTGAAAAAAACATCGCCCCGGTGAAGTGGAGTCCAAAGCATGTTGGTGTGGAGAGTACTTCTTTTGGGCTTGCTCGCCCACTGCGTCCTTCAGTGCGCTTCAACTGGCTCAAGGTTCGTCATCACGCACTGTACCACAAAGATCATTTGTGCGTAAGACTGCTTCTTACGGATCTTTGTCTGTGTTTTGTTGCGTTGATGTTTCGGTGTGCGTTCTTTCTCACTATTTTTTGGGGGGTAGCTCGTCTTCGCAACCATATCTCTCCGCGGCAAAGTCCCGAGTTGTCATCCGAGAGAATGGAGAGCCGGCCAATGACGAAACGCCGCTCCCAATACTGTCAGACTTGCGAAAAGCAGAGACGCTGTCGCAGCGAGGTCGCACGACTGAGGCGTTAAAAATCGTCAACGGGTATCTCGATGACGCCACTCTTGCCGTGGACATGACAGCGTCTCTGTTGTTGATCAAGTTTCACACCACATTCAACAAAGATGATTTAAGCGAAAGTTTCTTGATCCTGGATAGGCTGCAAGAGCTCGACAGCAACGAAGATCTGTGGTCACATGTCACATTTCAGAAAAAGTTGCTGATGCAGTCGTGGTACTATCGACGGGGCACTGGCACTTGTACTTTAGCTGACATGATGAGTTTGGAACTTGAAAAAGTTCCCAAACCAGACCGTACCAAGAACCACCATGACGATTGGAGCCACATTGATTCATTCAATTCAAAAATAACAGCAATTACAAAGCAATTGGAGAAGTGCATTGCCTTTACCGGCACACCGCAGCACTACAAAAGGTGGTTGTTTTGGAACTACTACAATCACGAATTCGATCTTGAAGTCGGCACGCCCGTGTGCCATCATGAGCTGGAGTCGCTTCTGGATCTGATGAGCGGTTGGAGCATTGAAGATGCAGAGCTGATCACCAAAGCAAGTACCGTGTACCGGTTTTGTGGAAGGCCAGACGCAGCAATCGGTTTACTGCAGCGCAGTTTATCGTTCATGTCCACTATTCACCGCGATCCAAAGAAGCGCCAGCTGTACCGAAAGTATGTACTCGAAGGCATCGTGCAACTCGCCCTGTCCTACTTGCAAACGGGCCGCGTCCAGGACGCTATTGGCATTTGTGAGGACTTTAAATCAAGGATTGCATCGTGCACAGACGTCCTCGTCAATGCTTACAGCGTATCTGATCAATTCCAAAAAGCGGTCCTCACACTTCACGAGCGAGAAGTGTTCAAGCAAAAGCAGAATGACACAAATCCGCCCGACGGTGAACAACTATTGGCCAGTGTTGGCAATCAGTGGCAGTGGGGCGTTGGGACCAGAAGCGCAGAGTTATTCAACACACACTTAGCGGCAATAAGTGACTTAAACACCAGTGAAGGAGTGCCACCGCCCATGAATCCGGAGCCACTTTTGAAGTTTGCTGCACCAGAAGGGGATGGTGGGTGGTCTGGCTTACGCAACGAGAAGTTATACACAACGCGATGCAACATTGAACGCGTCCACGTAGATTCGCTCAGCATAGAGGCATGGACACGAGATTATGCCAGGTGCCTTCTTGACTGTCCTACGATGTGCTCCCATTGCACTGTAATGACGATGCGTACTACTACGTTTAGGTTCAACCGACCAGTGATATTGCAGGGGGCCATGGCAAAGTGGCCAAACGTGTGGAAATGGCGACGGAGTGAGTTGTTAGAGAGGTTCGGTAACACCACACATCTCCGTGTGCGGAGAGGGAGTGACATTGCAGCTGATAACATCGCAACGCACGGTCATCGGTTGTCGAAGACTGCTGTTGAAATTCGGCGTGCAGCGCAACATATTCCTCTGCGGGACTACATCGAGGAACACATGCCTGTAAATCGCCACGTGAATATCAACCAACGCGACCCCATGTACGTTGTAAATGTTATGTGTGATTCGGTTGCCAATTTAGACCTGTGTCAACCTCTCAAGTGATGTTTGCAGGTACATCTTAGACACGCCTGGTCAGGAGATGGTGGACGAGGAGTACTTCCAAGACCCACTGACGCCATGGTTCTCTCAGGACATCTTCTCTTTCAATGCCACACAGCGCCATGGCAGTTCTTTGGTATACCTTGGGCCCATAAATTCCGGGACACAGTTCCACGCACACGCGGCTGCCTGGAATGGGTTGGTGTTCGGTGAAAAGCGATGGGTACGTGTTGGTGCTCGTCAGCGCAAAATCGACAGCGAGCTATGTTGTGACTCTTGTTTGTTCGTAGTTTTTAATGGATGCCTTCGCCAAATCCACCGCATTCTCCGACATCGCGTACAACGAAACGATACCAATGGGACAATGGATCGAACAATATTATCCACACGGCCGAAATCTCATTCTGGAATGCGTACAAAAGCCGGGAGACGTGGTATTCATTCCGAACGGATATTTGCACGCTGTCATCAACATAAAGGACTCTGTTGGAATCGTCAGTCAGGTTTGAACCTCGTGCTGGTGCCGTCACCCCCGTTTGTCGGGGTCAGGGCTCGTCAGGAATGGCCTATTGCTCACAATGCTTGCATGCATACGATTGTTACCTAGGTTGGCGAAGTTTCCAACATGTTCTCAGAGCTAATGATCCGCCTCCTGCCAGAGGATGCGCGTGCGCAGGCACAGTCGTTGGGGTTGTATGATGTCTAGCAGCGCGACACCACGTTGTTTTTGTGTGACAAAATGTCACGGAAAGGGTTATTCATGATGTAGAAAAACGTAAATGACGTAAAAGGGTTATGAATGTCTGATTACCCGTCAAACTAATGGAGTACTTTCGTACCGGCGCATAACTTGCTTCTTGCAGCCGCAACAAACCGTCGCTCACGAGCGCCTGCTTGAGCGCCGAGTGCGTGTTGCCACAGACCGGCCCGAGCTGCGGCGTG
>ENA-OWNT01001958-OWNT01001958.1-seawater-metagenome-genome-assembly--contig:-NODE-1958-length-23060-cov-5.754079_pt1 | contig 23060 bp, 27 predicted proteins | sample MGYA00238136_ERZ651165 | MGnify/ENA primary metagenome ERZ651165 (study PRJEB26861, sample SAMN08777766) | seawater metagenome | isolation source: coastal seawater | place: USA: Florida | collected...
GGAAGGAAGTTGAAAACAATCTTCACCCCGCCCACTGGCTCCAAGATCGGGCAAAAGATTAAGTACAACCTCAACGAACGCGGCAAGGAATGGTGGCGCGGTATGCGAAAAGGTCAGGCACAGTTGCTGTTTGAAACTGGCTGGATTGACCCCAGCCTCAAAGATCCAAAGCTCCAATGGACAAAAGGCTGGGGAAAGCACAAGCCATCTGAAGAGGAGCTCAAGACAAAGCAAAACAAAGCCACTGGGAAATGGAACGCCTCGCTTCACTTGGCTCACCGGCGGGATTTCCGTGAGGAGCGAACGCTAATTGAGAAGTTGTTTGCAGCTGAAGGCCACATTGCGGTGGCATCGCCGCGGTACCACCCGGAACTGGCTGGCAACGGCATTGAGTATTGCTGGGGAAAAGCAAAGTGGTGCTTTCGCCGGCAAATCAACAACCTCGTGTCAAAGGACTTGGAGAAGAATGTTGTCATTGCATTGGGAGATTCGCCGTTCAAGGCACATGGAACAGGTGAAGTGTGCGATGCTCCTTTGCCCGTAAGCCGCGTCCGAAAGTTTGCAAGGCGGGCGCGTACCTATGGTCTGCTCTTCCAGCATTTTCCGTCGGCAAAAGACGGAGAAGCCGCTCGACAGGCCTGGGTAACGAAAGGAGGAAAAGTTTTTATCGTCGCAAACGGCAAAGATATTCCAATTGGACCGGTATCCAAGGAGAAAAGCTTCTACTCCATGATCGACAGGATGTACCATGTACTGAAAACCCACGGCAATCTCATCGACATGGAATTCAAGTTTTGTGTTGATGCCGGCACGGACACAGCGTAACGTTGCTTAATCTCAACTGTTCGTAACTGTAACAATGTATGTCCTTACGATGCACATCATTGTTGTGGTCATTCGTGGTATGAGTATGTCAGTACTCTTCGCCTCAAGACACAGAGACCAGGGAGCGAGAAGAGAAAATGAATGTCAGCAGATATGACCATATTTCTCGGCAACGTTTTTTGTGACGTTTGAACGCAGTTGTTGCAAGGGGTGCGTTAACCCACGAGCATGTCTTTGAGCTTCGTGGTCCTCCAGGCTCGTTCATCGTTCGTTCACAGACAACGCGATGAGTGCGCAACTGAACGATGTTAGCTGATAGACAAAGGGCGTGCAACTTGACGATGTTCGCTGATAAACTAAAATGTAAGAGTCGCGGAGTGGAATTGTTCTGTATTTATGCAACGGCTGGCGCTGTAGCAAGACAGTGAGTGCATGGAGCCAAGCACAGGCAAGGTTCGGAAGCGACGGTTCCCAACAGCAAGGTTGTCTTGTGAGCATTGCAGGAGTCTGGAGTGTGTGCTACCGAGTGTCGTACGAGAGCTTGTGCTTTGTCGACAAATGTTAAGTTGACATACAAATCATCGCATGTCAAGGCGTGTCATTTCAGAGGTTGATAACCTACAAACAACAACTGCAATACACTGAATGTTGAGTGCCGATGGCACAAGTCGATCGAGGTGTCGTGTTGCCGAGATGCGTGCGTAAATGCCTTGCATCAGGTGTTGCCATCAACTGCTGAGTTTCTGTTGAACATTTGATTTGACTTCGAATCGCCAACCGGACAACGAGCGACAAACGACGGACTGCGGAGGATGGACGGCGAACTGACAATGGCGCTGAATAGTCAACAACGAATGATCCATGGCCTCAACCACAACGACAAACAACAACAAACGACAAACAACAAACAAACAACAAACAACAAACAACAAACAACAAACGACGGACACAACACAAACAACAAAGTCAACGTCGTTTCGCACCAGCCAGGACTCAGTCGAATATTTTGAATGATTGAAGTCAGAGTTTGAGTGCGTTTACACGGGCAAGTGAGTCACAACCTAGCTCACCCAGCCGTATGATGATTTTGTATACAGGCTAATGCACTCAGTCGCGGAAGTCGTTGAACCACTTTTGAAGATGAGTTTTGATGATTTCACTTGTCAGCGCTCACATCCCATTAATCATGCAGTGAATCTCAGACTTGTGCGGCAGACGGTGAGAATCATCCGAAGCGTAGAAATAGCAAATGGGCGTGCACCCAGCTTATATAGACAGATCTACCTGTCATCTCGTCATGTCCATGCACGCAGTTCTGCATTCCGCAGTTCTGCAATCCGCAGTCTACATTTCGCAATCCGCATTCTACATTTCGCATTTCTGCATTCCGCATTCTACATTTTACATTTCGCATTTCGCAATCCGCAATCCGCATTCTACATTTCGCAATCCGCATTTCGCAGCAACGTCGGCAGCTCAGCAGCGTCTGCAGGTTCCGTCCGCAACATCGCGAAGGAGGGACGCAGGACGAAGTCAGCTGAGTCCTGCCTTCGTTTGGAGTTCCCGCCTTCATCCCTTCTCCGCCACTCACTCACTCACTACTCGACTGATTTCCCCACACGCGCCCACACGAGTCAGCAAACCCACTCTCTAATCTTCCCTTCTCAAATGAATACTACGTATTCCCATTTGAGGCTACACACGTACACGCACACTCGCTTTGCCGCATTATCCATATATGGGAATGCACTCTTCATGTAACATATTCCCATATCCGGATGTTATACAACAGTGTGTAAAGGTGTATGCATTATATCCGCATCTGGGAGTACATAGTTTGCGGGAGAGGGGGCGGGAGTGGGTTCGCTGACTCGTGTGGGCGCGTGTGGGGAAATCAGTCGCATCTCTGTGTGAAACTTCCCGTGGCTGCTGGGAGGCTGGGAGGCTGGGAGGCTGGGAGGCTGGGAGTGAGTGAGTGAGTGAGTGTAGTGCTGGTCGGTCTTACGCGGCGCACTGCCACTGTCACTCACTCACTCACTCAGTCGCAGTCAGTCAGTCAGTCAGTCAGTCAGTCATTCATTCAGCGACGGAGAAGAAGAGTTCGTTGTCGTCGTTCGTCGTTGTTGTGTCGTTCGATGTTCGATGGTCGTTCGTTCGTTCGTTCAATCGTTCGTTCGTTCAATTGTTCCTTTGTGTTCGTTCGTTCCTTCGTTCGTTTGTTTGGTTGGTTGGTTGGTTGTTCGTTCGTTCGTTCGCTTCGTTGATTCGTTTGTTGATTCGTTTGTCGACTCGTTTCGTCTGTTGAATCGTTTCGTTTGTTGATTCGTTCGGTTAGTTCGTTGATTCGTTGATTCGTTGATTCGTTTGCTCGGGCCATAGTTCCTGTTTCTGTGCAAGTTCGGCAGCTTGTCAGTTCGGCAGTTAATCAGTTTGGAAGTTCGGAAGTTCGGAAGTTCGGACGCTCGGACACTCGGACCTTCAAGTTACTTGGTGGTCTTTCTTTCGGTTGGGGTTGTTTTGGATGGGGGTTGGTGTTGCTACGAGTATGCTGTTGCACGGTATTCTTGCAGCGTGAATGAATGTCATTGCGTCGTCGTTGCAGACGTAGTCGAAGCTGTCAACGGCACCGGACAGTGCGCCGTGGAACCAAGCACGGTGTTGACCACGGAAGCCAACACCGCTGCCAATTTGCATGCGAGAAAGAGACGGGCTGTGCCTTCTTTTTCCGTTTTGCTCTTTGTCTTTGCCTGTCCGGGCTCGCCCTCCACCTCACAACGCCTAGTGGCCTGACGTCGCTTGACAGTGGAGCCTGCTTGTGCAGACCCCCAGTGCCAACCGGCTATGTGACTACCTGATACACTCTAAGGTGCAGCACAGACCACAAAGTGTCCAGGAGGAAAACAAGTCTAGCAATGGTCAACCACGTTTACTACTTCATTGCAGAGGATGGCGACGACGAAAAGCATCCAAATGTATACACGCTGCCGTCTGGCAGTGACGTCGATTTCGGGCTGATTCAGAGAACTTTTCCTGTGGCGGCTGTTGATGGAGAAGTTTTCGTGTTCCGTTTCAAATTCCCTTGGAAGAAAGGCTACGTTTGGCTGGACCTTGCGTCCCCAGATGATGCACTGCCTTTGTTCAACGGGCGCCTCATCATGAAGGTGTCAAGAATGGCAACGGACGGCGTCAGCAGTCCGCCACCGCAGCGCGGCACCGCGTCTAGTGGTCACTCGCGACCTGCCTCAACAACGGCGAAGTCGTCTGCGTCGTCTCCTCTTGCTCTCGATTCCTCTCAAGATGAGGTCAGTGTACCCGAGCAAGTCGACGCGGAGCCTGCGCCGGCACAGGCACCGAAGGCCCGTGCAGAGTCCGTTGACTTCTTCAATGAGAGCCCCGCTACCGGCCACAACGCTGCACAGGCGCAAGCCCAAGAAGAGGCGGATTTTTTCTCTGCAACGCACCACGCCCCAGCACCGGCGCCGGCACCAGCACCCATTGATTTTTTCGCTCATTCGGCCGACGCAAACAGTAGCACTGCGTCTCCGGCCCCGAGCGCCGACACTCACGGCGACCTCTTGGACCTGGACTTCAGTGCTGTGTCCGCCTCCCCAAGCCCCGCGCCAGCGCCAGCGCCCGACAGTGGGAGTTCCTCGCCTCCAGCTAAAAATGATATGTTCAACGGCATGATGTTTCAGATGTAATCGCGACAAGCGCAATGTTGATTGCAATAACTTTTAGTGTTACTCTTTGCCATTTCCATGCGTTGAATTGGCTAGATAGAAGTGGCAGACTTGTGATACACTGCAGAAAATGCCTTTCTACTTGGTGCCTTGGGGCAGCTTTGATTCTTGTGAGGCTCTGCGAGCTCGAACTTTGGCCTCAATAGCAGGACCTGGCAGTTCAATATCCACAGTTTAAGCCACGCACAGGAGCTTTCATTGCAAAACACACAACAACGGAATACGCACTGGCTGGCTGTTTAGATTCCACCGCGCTCGTCGCGACCGGCGCGGCGGCAGCGCCCCCGGCGACCGACGCCTTCTTGTCTTTCTTTTTCTTTTTGTGCTTCTTCTTGTTCGAAGAACTAGTTTTGGAATTGCCTCGCAACGACGACAAGACAACATCTTCAAGGGACTCGAGCTCAGCAACGAGCGCTGGGATCTCAGAGAATCCAGGTGTACTCCGGATAGCATCTATTCGGCGCATGGCCTTCATGGCCGTGCTCTCCTGACTCGAGACGCTGGCCGGCGCACCTTCTGCTTTGTCTTGACCCTGTGCGCTGTGTGCCGAGGAGCAAGCTTTCACTTGCTCTGACAACGAATTAACAAGGTCTAGCAGTTTCTCAAGACCGGCTGCATTTGCATTGACATCTTCAGATATCTGGTCATTGAAACTTTTTGGCATGTCTCCAACTGGCACCGTCGACCCTGGCTTTTCCACGGCAAGAGCGTGAACCTGCAGTGAAAGGCAGCGTCATCAAACATTTCGAACGATCAAACTACCGAGTTCACTGGTCTGGCTGTTGGGGGCATATCTTACCCATGTTGGAAACATATCCCTGTTCTGGAAAGACTTGCTCGGCAACGTTTTCTCAATGCCCACGATAATGCTGGCACGCTCTTTGATTTTGGCCTACAGACGTGCTCACACTGTTAGACAATTGCCGTATTGAATGCTGAGCCATAAACAATGAAGCGGCACACCTTAGATTGCGTCTCCATGACCACTGTATATCCATCGGCCATAAGAGCAATCAACAGGTTCAACATCACCAGCACCACGAAGAATGAAAAGAAAATGAAGAGCGGAATCGCAATCAATTCATAGTATCCATTCTCCCATCCTTCAATGTCGGTGTTGCCGAGCATGAAATCATAAGAAGTCACAAATGCCATCCACGGTCCGTTGAATCGACTGTACATGCCAGAGTCTGTGTCAATCCCAATTTCCTCAGCGTATTCCGCAAATCCCCCGAAAAGCAGCATGAACGACCACCCGCATCCCATGGAGAAAATTACCATGATGACCAGAAACATACTACTGAACTTGCAAATTTCGATAATGGTGCGCAAATAATGCGACGTGGCAGGAAAGCCACGTAAGCTGGTGACGAAACGAGCAGAGGCAAGTGCCATTGCAACCGCTCCAACTGCGCCTGTGAGGACCCAAATTCGTGCGTCAGACAGCGTTGGGTTGCACGCGAAACGTAATGCATCGCTAACGTACCAGCATGTACCGAACGGACGAAAAACAGCACTATCGTAGCCAACAACAGACTGTTCACGACCAGCTCGAACAAGTTCCACCCATCTCCAAATGTGGCGCAGCTGTTGGCAACACACATCGCCTTAATGGTTTTGCAACGTAGCAACGCGTGGTTCGAAAACAAATGCGCACCTGTGCCGATGCCTCCACACGAGCATAAATATTTGATAAAGACAAATGAAGCCAGTCACTGCTCCAAAAACGATGTACACGATCAAATTCACAAATACTAGGGAGCCTTTGTCGTCCACTAGTTCTGGCTCGCCAAACAGGTCCTCAAATAATGGAGCGGAATCACTGCAATTAACGTCGGATACCAGCACAATATCACCGTACAAGTACGCTTCGCTGAAATGAACACAGGGAGGCCTTGCAAGAATGGAGACGTAATAATATAGCATGAGGGCACGTTTCTGGACAACCGTGACGAACACCAACTTACCCTGTGTAGAACTGGCGCTCGTACACTAAACCGTTGCAGAACACAAAAAAGACTAAAAACTGAGCCAGTGATGTGTAAAACTTGGACAAGTACTCCTTGCGCCCGAACTGGTTCCACTTAAAGTCGACCAAAACGGAAATTCCGGGGCTTGCTTCAAACTCGGACTCCGCGCTTGCGTTGAAGCATGCTTCGAAGAGATCATCGTCCGCCACAAGCAGGTGGAGAAGTGACTGTCGTTGAGCAGCAATGGAAATGGGTGAGGGTTACCAACAAACACTCGACGTACACAATGCAACACTCCGGTACCTTTGAGATATCCATGTCACGGTCGTAGGGCAAACTGAAGATGCATGGAACGACGGCGACTGCGCCTGCAGAAGTTTTGCTCGAAACGTGAAATCTGTGGTCCTCGGTTCGGAACTCTTGCGAAGACGAAGCTTTTCTGAAAAGCGGTGCCGGTGCCTTTGTTGCATTAGAAGCGCCGTCTTCTTCTTCTTCTTCTTCTTCGTGTGTGTCGTCCAGCAGACACAGTACTGTTTCACCAAACGGGGTCTCCGCGCTGTCCGGTAACATGTCCAAGACAACGTTTCCATCCGCTGTTGATGCGTCAGCATACAGCTTCCGCAGAAGACTGGTGCCGTGAAGTAAGAAAGAAGCAAAAGGATTGGTGACGAGTGAAAGTCCACCGTGAGCCTACAAAAAAAACATCACTGGGTCAAGGCACGGTTCATCTGCAATGCAAATGCAACATTTGTGAGCACTAACCCATTTCTCAAGAATGTCCTTGGCCAATTCTTGTTTGTGTTCAGCCAGGGAAGGCAGAATCCGAGTTATAGCCTTTGCATCACAACACCAATGATGCAAGCCGGCTTCGACAACGAAACGAGTACTGGATATCTTACCATGGAGGTTTGCAAAAAGTTGCAAATTTGCTGCGGGGTTTTACTTCCGAGGTTTTGATCACCTTTGGCAAGCGATTTAGCACGTCCATACATACATTCGACGCCGAGAGAATGCCAGTATTCCAATAGAATTTCCCCGTATCTGCGAAAAAAACAATGCAAATCAGTCCCAAACAAAATGTGGGCATGCAATCACAATCAATTGCACTACGAACGGAGCATTGCCAGACGTGTCATCGTCAGCAGACAATGCTGCCCCCCCAAATATCAGTTCCAACGGGGATCGCCGCGCCTCATCCAAACCCAATTCCCCGCCCTGCAAACTGTTTGAACCGCCGGCGATAGCACCAGCAAGAAATTGCGTCTCAAAGTTTAGTTCAGCATCAGCATGGCCTGCAATGCCGCCAACAAAAAGGGAAAGTGAGTCCAAGCCGAGGTCACCACCGAGTGGTCAAAACAGACACTCACCGAAAAAGACAATGTCGAACAGATCATCTCTGTCCACATCGCGAAAACAGCCAGACTTCACGAGAACGGACAGGAGTTGCTGCCCAGAATCGATGTTTGTCTATCAGTTCACAATCCCACTGTTAGAAAGGAGAGCTAGTGAGACTGGCAGAACATGGAAACCGTACCACATTCGGAAAGTTTAGGTCCAGTTGTGTCCCGAACCGGCTGTATCCAAAAGTCGACTGGAAGTAGCGTGCCCAATTCATCGCTTCTCGCTGCAAAGAAAAACAGAATTCAAGTTACATGGTTCGGACTTTCGTTTTCTCTCCACAATTGCCACTGAATACCGTTTCGATTTTCTCGTCAAGCGTAGCCGCAACAAAGTCGACGTTGGGATCTGCTCGCCACCACCACACAAGGATATCGCCTGCTTCATCGCCTAGATGAATACAGCAACGGCAAAATTGTCAAGCTTCTCAGTTCATGGTCATATTCAGTCTCAGGAACTTTGACTATTTACCACTGTACAGCGTGCTCCCGGTTGGAGAAAACGCAACGGAGCTTACAGGAGCGATGTGTCCACAATATCGCTGGTTGATGTCCTGTGCGGGTGCTGGTGGCAGGCCGTGGACTAAAGACGCTCTGCGAGATCTGCCTTCTCGGGGAAGTCCCTTCAATGGGTGCGCCCCGCCCAATGTTTGGAAGACACACTGCACACTGATGCGCCGCACACCGAATTTTCCAAGCTCCGCCTTGGAACCTTGCACAAACAGCGAATAAAGTCTCACAGTCATGTCATTTGACCCAGTGGCAAGTTGGTGGCCGCTGCTGCTAAATGTGAGGCAGGTGATGCTATCTCGATGATGACGCCAGACAGCTAAGTGCTGTGAAAATATATCGCCACCAGCATCATCATCTTCATCATCACTGTGTTCTGGTGACAGGGCACTCGAATCACTGCGCTGGTCATCTTTGACCAGTTCGATGTTATAGATTGAACGTGAGCCTTCTGTCCCAAGCCCAATGAGCTGAACTTTGCCAAACGCGTCGCCAACTGCGGCCATGTTTTTAAAAATGCGTGAACATACCGCCACGCACGTTAAGGTGCCCAAATGTGGCGTGTGGAAGTGAGTGTGAGCACCTTTGTCATTGGGAATTGCGCCAGATTCAGGAGTAGGGAACGGTGCAGGTTTTGTGCCCACGTTCCAGTCCGTCGGAGGCGGATGTGACTGCAGCAAACGCGACGCCTTAGATGGGCTGACAGCGGTTGCAGCCTTGAGGCCACCTGCACCGGAGAGCGAGCTAATTTTGTCCGCGCCCAACCGATACAAGTGAAGCGAATGTTGGCTGCACGTGAGAACAGTCCCGCTGGAGTCGCAAAATCCACTTCCAACACCCCCTTCCAACGTGAAGAGGGCTTTTCTATCGTACGTCGCCCAAACAACCTGTTCGCAAAGAAATGAAAATCACCGTTAACGATGGCACGAAGTGAGTAAACTGGCCAACAACAGTCCGGCCGTACCGACATAAATTCGGCCTTCGACGATGTAACCAAGAGAAGCCCGTCGGGAGCGATTTTGACGGAGTCCACAGATTTGCTGTGTGCAAAAGGTGACTTCAGAGTGCTTGACTGAACATCAGCGAACAGAGGCTTCACTGAGAAAGGATCCTTTGACTTCCCAGGCTCATTCGCTTGAAGGCGTTTCATGTTCCACAAAATGCAAGTTGAGTCCTGAGACACTGACGCAGAAAAGGAGCCATCCAACGAAATGTCAATGCATGTCACGGAATTTGAATGGCCGTCGTTGCCAGAACATTCAAGGCACACGTTGTATCCACAATGGATGCAGAAGAAGCGGCGCTCCGACGGAGGGTGGAATGGCACTCGTCCGACTGAGGGATTGCGGGGGTCGGCAACCAATTGCACGTTCTTTTGTTGTAGGCAGCGCCAAGTTTTTTTTGCCCCGCCACCACCTTTCCTGTTGAAGTCTGGAACGCCGTCGCAATACCACCCTTTTCGGTAATGACCTCGGGCAAAATCGGAATAAATGCAGCGAGCGGGCTTGCTTTTCTTGTTTGAGAAAGTATAGCACAGTTTTGCTTCTCCGGCGCAAAATACAGGGCTGCCGTCCATCTTAGCTAGAAACATCGACTCCTTGAGAGTAGAACCCTTGGCCAAAAATCGAATTTTCTGCCCCGTACTCATTACTCTCCCATCTGCAGATTCTGAGAAAATTACCCATTCTTGCGTGGGATGACATGCCAGCGTTTTAATTGGCTTGAAGCCTGCGCGTGCCTTCATGGGCTGCCTGGCGCCTGTTTTCACGTCAATTGCCCATTTATGATTGACATCTTTGACAAAACGCTTCCACCGCAACCCCGATCCCGGCCTCCACATCAGAACCCGATTGTCGGATCCAACTGAAACCAATATGCATCTCTTTTCAGGAACCGCCGATGCAACGAACGAAGCCCTTCGTTTTGATGGTGATACTCGAGGTTGTTGCGGTCGAAACGCAATCTGTCGTACTCCTGCACTGTGCTGTCCTACGAGAATTCCACACTTTTCGGCCGTATATGCATCCCACACCATTATGCGTCGATCGTCTGAGGCTGACAAAACGAAGCAGTCGGTTGGGTCGAAGCAAATGGAGGCAACATCGCGTGAGTGCCCGCCTACAAGTCGAGACAGCATATCTCCATTAACAGGAGACCACACGACAGCGACGTTATCCTTCCCGCCAGTTGCAACAAGAAGGTTATTTCCGTTGTAGCCATTGCTCCAAGCCACCGACAGTATTTCACCTTCGTGGCCGTGACGAAGAGCAATTCTGGGCCTGGCTAGACCCGCCTGAGTACACAAAGAACAAAGGGGTCATTGTATTGTCGTTGAAATAAGAACGAAGCAAAAATCCGTACCGTAACTTCATCTTTCAAACTGTGGCTGCGACCTTGCCGAGCGGTACCAGCACCCGAATCGCTTACCAACCAATACAAGTAGCAATTACCATCGCCACTGGCAGCAGCGATTTGAAGTTCCACGTTGTTTGGACAGAATTTCACCATGTTGACGTGTGGGGTATCGTCTTCACCACTGACAATGCTGGGGCCTCCATCGGGTTCCACGCGGATCACATTCAAAACATACGTGGATTTTGAGCTGAACGTGGAATCCGTCTTGGGGCATGAAACTTCGTGGAATACAATTTGTCCGTTGAGTCCAGCCGTTGCGAGGATGTGCGACTTTTCAAATTGGCCATTGCCATGCGAAAAATCCATTGACAAACACCCATGAATGGCTTCACTGGAAACAGCCGCGTTGGCAGCATGGTGCCGCACAGACTTCCAACTTTTCTTTCGTGACATCCTGGTAGGGGCCGACCGGAAGTCGTAGTGTGTCCACGGAATTTCCACCAGAGGTCTGTCGGCTTTTTGCAGCACTGCCGTCGCAACAGGGCACTCGAGCGGAATTAGGATCGTTTTGTTCAGCAAGCACACGGCAAGTATCGAGTTGTCGAACGCAAACGCCAGCGAGACTACCCACGGATTGGTTGCTTTGAGCATATTATCAACGGCGGAACCTTCAGGATCATAATCGGGTGCATGTGTTGATACTTGGAAGAAACCTGCGCGCATATCTTGCTCAGAGAGTTTTCCATGAACATCCTCGGACACTCGACCGCCTGTGTCACCATTGCGTAATTCAATTCTGCCATGGGTATCCCCGGTCGCAAAGTACCGCCCATCATTCGTGAATGATACCGCGGTGACGGGGTGCGCGTGGCGAATTGTGGTGCCGTTGAGTTCGTCGACGTCATAACAAGGCCAAACAAAAGGACCAAGCGATTCCTCTTCCTCCAACTCTTCCGCCAGGTCAATGATATCAAAGTGTTCTTCCTTGGACAGCTTGGGCTAAATCATTCAATCAACTCAAGTTACACAGTGGACATGAATGCTCAACTCAGTGAGCACACAAACAAATTGTGCTGACGAACCGGCGCATTGGCATTGATAATCCCCAAGTAGTGGAGCTCTTCCTCAGTGATTGGTCCAATCTCAAGTCTTGTCAATTCAGTTCGCCGAACCGACCCATCTTCGTGCAGATCGACTACAAAGCGGTCTCCTTCGCCTGTATTGGTGGTCGAATCTTTTTGCTTCAAAATGGTTACCGGTGAGCCATCTGCCTTTCGCTTGGCATATTCACCAAGACTTAGACGTAGTCGCAATAGTTCTGGTGAACCAGTAACCTTTTGCTTGACACCGTCTTCCACGCTGACGCTGTACTGCCCATTCGGCATTTGTGACACAATCTATGGAGAAAACACAAAATAGTCAAATCGTGATTCCTTCGTCGTCAACGCTCGCTGGTCAAAAGTAGAAAACCTTGCAACTCAGCCAGCCTTCATTGTCTGCGGCTTTCCAAAATTCTGCAACGGCTCCGTCCAAGAAACGTGGTCGAAGATGCTCCGGTGGCACGGTGACCAACACACAGTCTCCCGGAAACGTGTCGGGGAGCTTGCCATTGACCCAATACGCAACTGTATAAGCTACACCCCCCTCGATGGAGGAGTCCGTGACGACATGCACCACCTTGGCAGGAAAGTACCTTCATGACAAGAATTCATGTTCAATTGAAATGATCAAGAGCACCTTGGACACGAGTAGTGAACGTACGGATTGTTGCTGGAAGTGCTATGACGTTGAGCAGCCACAAACACTTCCAAAATGTCGCCCTTGGCATAGTCGGGTTTTGGCTTTTGGCGAATACTCTCGTATCGAACTTTTTCCAATTCGGGCTGCGCTCCTTGACCACTGAGACGAAGGCCATAGACAATGCCATATCCTTCGTCTTTTGTAACGTTCAGGACTACAGCGTTAAACCAAGCACCGGGGGTGTCAGGATGGCCAACATCCGCAAAATCGTCATCACAGAAATCCAACTTCGGGACCGCCACGTTCGGTGTCTTGACTTTGGATCCCTTTGCGGCTTGGTCGGCTTTAGCCGAACTCCAGTTGCTCAAGTAAACTTGGATTTCGTCCATTGGTTTCAGTCTGTTGTATTTGACAACAAAACTTACTTTTTTCGTGACAACTTTTCCTTTGTCAAAGAGCTCGACAGTTCGCTTCTGACGCACATGCTCAAAGACACGGCCACCGGAGCCACTGCAATGACGAAGACTGCACGCGACAGGTTCCGAATCATTAACCTGCAAAACTTGACATAACAATCTTCGCCGTGGTTTCGTCGGAAATGGAATGTATTCCACCAGCATGTGGGTTTTCAGCTCGATCTGGTAGAACCGTTGCTGAATGAGCTCCGGTGTCTGCAACAGTGACAAACTGGGCCGACTGGAGCGCATTTTCCGAGCCTTCGGCGCATTGGCGTTTGATCCGCCTGCGGAACTCGTTGCCGAACCAGGTGCATTGGGGTAAACACGCTTTGACGTCGCCGGCTTTTTAGATTTGCGCCGTTTCATATGCTTGCCGGGCATTTTGGCCGCAAAGCTACCACAACACACTCACTTCGCTTGGGTAAAGCGTCCCATGTGAGCGTCGACGGGAACCTGCCGACGAAAATTCAAAACGCTGCGCTGAGGAATTTCACTTTCCGCGAGCAGATTTCAATCACCTTTGATTTAACACTCACAATAAGTTTCACTCCTACACAGTAACTTTGCTCGAGCTGCTCCACACGCAGTCGTGGCCACCACTCCGTTGCAATGTTTTGAATTCTATTTCCAATGCTCGCCTGCTCATCGGGTATACAAACGGAACTCCTCCATTCCCGCACGCGCGGTCTGTGACACTTGTATTAGCAACTAGCACGCATCAAGTCACTCATGTGGTGTGCAGTGTCTCCGACAGCATTGGGTGATTGGGGTCGATCCGCTACTGCTGCGGACAGCCGTAGTTTCTTCGTGCGCCCCAAAGAAAGCAAAGTAAGTACTTTGCACGGTCGTCGAGCAACAGTCGAACAACAACAGTCGAACCACCAAACGGTTGATGGATGGATGGATGTTGGCGTGACCGAGCGTGACAGAGAGCGTGAGAGAGCGTGAGGGCGCGTGTCACGCCAAGAACAACCAACAACCAACTCACTCACTCACTCACTCACTCACTCAAAGAAAGCTGGCTGGTGGTTGAGTGCGTGAGTGCGTGAGTGAGTCACATCTGCAGCGGAGTGGTGGCCGTTTACTTCACACACTCACTCACTCACTCACTCCCACTCACTCACTCATTTGTAATATTTGGGGCGTCCAACGGTTTCGTGGACGACGCCGTTTTTTCAGGGGTAATTGAGTTGAATTACGGAACGCGGGTTTCAGTGCGTGGAGGCGTGAGAAATGGTGCGCATCTTGCCATGGCCGAGTGTTTCTACGTCATCGTGCATTATCTGTCACATTTGTAAGGGCAATTACCCGTATTTAGCATGCTGAAAATACGCCTATTAGTGCGCATAAAAGTGCCATTTTGCCATTTATAGTGGAAATCGCAGAGTCGACATCCATCGTTTGCAGTGATGCTGTCGAATCATTGTGACGTGTGTTGTCGTCCGCCGTCCGTCGTCCGTCGTCCGTCGTCCGTCGTCGATTCTGTCCGGTTCAGGTGATAAAAGCTCTGGCGATGTAATTGTTGCTGCTGGTGCTTCTGCAGCCCAAGGTGGATCAACGTTCATTGCTGGCGGAAGCGCCGGAAATGGCAACGGAGGATCAGTTTTCCTACAAACAGACATCGGCGTTGGCAATGCGGGAAATGTGTTGTCCAAACTGGGTCATCGGCCGTGCACACCACACACCACCCAACCATCACAATCACTCTATCACTGTCACCAACGAAGGTTGCGATCTACTTCCGTGGAGGGTCTCGAACCGCATGCTTGTTGTTGTCGGCGGGACTGTGCAAGTACATACGTTCGGGGTGAGTGGATATTTGTGGGCGCAACGTCGTGGCATGGCGCCGCACGTTGTGGTCGATGGCGAAGTGAAAGTGCCAGTCCGTGTAGTTTTGAAACCACATTAAGATTTCCCGAACGCAGAGCTGTTTTTCCAACTATCTGATTCGTCAGAAATCACATGCACGAATAGAGTTGGAAATATTTTCTTCTACGTGCCACACAGGGGTAGTTTGGCTGGCAACTCCGCCTGCTCGGTGATTTTAGCGGCAACATAGTTTCTCCGATAGGACAATGGCCGCAGAACTTGAAGAGTACATTGATAGTGCGTCAAGCACACTGCATTTATTTTGCAAACCTTGATCGGGCATCGTGCTGCTGTTGTGTGACTCTGCTATGGATACTCTGCTCGCAGAATTGGTCTCCGTTATCACGAACGACGGGCGGAGCATTGTCGTACGTCCACGCGTTCGATTTCTTAGCGCGTGTGCTGACTCCAGTAACAGTGCGGTTTGTTATTTGCAGGGCGTCTTGAAAGGAGTGGACGACAAGACAAATATTATTTTGAGTCAAGTACGAATACTGATTAGTGCCATGGTTTTCGTTCGCGTTGCCTGCTCGATTGTGTGTTTCAAGTTTCGACTTGGTCAACTTTCGACTTGGTCGACTGTGGTAGCACCACGAGTCGGCCAGTGTTCTCGAGGTGTTGTGACTGCTTTTGTTATTGTGCTCCATGCTTTGTTTCTAGTGCCATGAGAGAGTTTACTCATCGACAACCGGCGTGGAAGAACTTGAGTTAGGATTGTACATCATTCGCGGTGATAACACGTATGTAGGGTTCTGTCACTGTATTTCTCGCTCTGTGCATGTGGCACTCACTTTCGTTCCAACTCTTCGATTTCGCTGCATTTTACAGCGCAATAATCGGGGAACTCGACGAAGATATCGACTCCCAGTTAGATTTGAGCAGCATAAAGGCCGACCCATTGTTGCCAGTTGTGCACTGATGATCAGGGAGCATTCGTTGGCACCGTCCCACAATAGCTGGCAGCAGTGGAAAACACGAAAACACACATAAATATTTACACATTTAACGCAGAACCGTGAGCACTGTTGTTGCTCGGAAACCTATAAATGGGGCATCAACAAATATTGCATTAGATCACAAATCAAATGATGCTGGTATCAAGGCAGGAAAAGGTCAATTAAGAGCAGCAGTGCGCAGGAGCCTCGAGAGGATCAATTGGAAAATGGTTTATGTCGACAGATAGGATTCAGGCAACCCATGATTTCGTCATCGGCTCAAACACATGCGGACAAGCGAACAACACAGTGCGGAGGGGTTGAACGAACCGTGTCATGCGTCGCTGTGTATTCCCATTCACCGCTAGCGCTCATGTCGAAGTCCTATCGCCACAGAACGGCACACAGGTCAACTCGCTGACACTTGTTGCGCGGAACACAAGCCGAGTCGTGTTGTAGGCATCAATGTGCATCAGAAACAGCGCTGTCCTCATTCGCGCGGTCAAGTTAAATCCCTTAACTGTTGATTGAGCATCATGTACAACAACAAACATGCCAAGTGCTTCAGGCCAAGCGAGCATCAGACTGACCGTGAAAGAGACAAGCTGCGGGGGCGGGGGGGGGTCCACGCGGAGCTCCAAGATCAATAGTGCCAATACCGAGGGAAGGTTGAATATCGCAGAATGTGCTCATCCAAATAATGGCTGCAGCCGGGCGTTCACATGCAATTGCTTGCTGACGGGTCCGCCGAGACAGTCTCGGTGATTCCACGCCACCACAAGCAAATGCCGAACAAGCTGTGTTGTCAATCCAAGGATCTCAACCACCATGCGAATTGGTGGTGGGTCCGCCGAGGCATGCCTCGGTGATTCCCACCAACCAATATAAAAACGTCAAGGTGTGGGTCCGCCAAGGCATGCCCTGGTGATTCCCACACCTGAGAGTGAAACAGAAACAACACAACATAAAACGATCTGGCAAATGACAACCACAATCTCTAACTTAATAATATCTGGTCAAGGCAATCAGTAGAAGAAACCAAGGATCTTGCCACCGGTGTTGCTGCGCTTGGCGCCGTCATGGTCCATGATGCCGTTGGAGGTGGTCAGGACGATGTGACCGAACAAACGAGAGGGAAGAAGGTTGATGACCCACTTTTCGATGTCCTTGACCTGGACGTCGAAGCGAGGAGAGACGACACCGCACTTGTTGATGCGGCCGAGCAAGTTGATGCAGATCTTTCCGGCGCGGTGATCGTCGACGATCTCGAACTCACCGATGTAGTTGTGGCGCTGCATAACCTGGAGGAACTTGACGGTGACCTTGGAGGCCGGGCGGACGAGGACCTGCTTCTTACCACGCTTCTCAGCGTTGGTAATGGTCTTCAAAGTATCAGCGAGCACGGACATACGCGTCATCTTGGCGAAGTGGGGGGAGTAAACGGTAACGACCGACAACTGACGTGAAAATAAAAAGAGATTGTGGTTTCTGCCGCACCTTTAGTCGTGCCAAGTAGTTATTTGGTCAGAAGTCGAACGCCTGAGCGGAGACCTCGCTCCACGTTCTGCCACCGATACCAGACGCCATCGTAGTGGCGTGCCCGACTACCAAATATCTATTGGGATTTGCTCTTGCACGATCGCGCAGTTACCGTGACACGCTCTCCTTGAACATGGACGTGCCTCTCCAGACAGACCGACGTTGTCTGAACCAACATCGCCAGCTGCTCCTCTGCAGTGACCTTTTGCGCACCGGTGGTCAATCAATGCGCAGACGATTGCAAACAGCCACTGTGCCACGTGGGCCGTGTCTTGTAGTTGTCTCCTTGACCTCACCCCGCTGCGCATCCCTTCCTTCCACCATCCATCCATCTGCCAACACGACGCGCGCAGAGGTCGTCGACTATTCCAAACGCCGCGACGTCTTTCTTCGACAACGACGAAGATCTTCGACCGACCGAACGAACGACCGAACGAACGAACGACGACAAGAAACTGCGAAGGAAGGAAGGAACGAACGAACGAACATTGATGACAACAACGACGACGGCGACGATGACAATGACGGACGACGACGGCGACGACGATGACGACGGACGACGAAGTCGAACAACGAAGGAACGAACGAACGAACGACAGAGAGTGAGTGAGAGAGAGAGAGAGAGAGCCAAAGGCAGCGAAGGCGAGGACTCCGTCGCTGCCCCGCCCTCAGCCCCACTGCCGCTGCCACCCACCCACTCACTCACTCACTCACTCACTCACTGGCCCAGGCCACTCACTCACTCACTCACTCACTCACTGACGGTCACTGAGTCTGAGTGAGTGAGTGAGTGAGTGAGTGAGTGAGTGCTTTCAATGGCTTTGGAGCGTAAGGCCACGGCGGTCAGTGGGTGAGTGGGTGTGGGTGTGAGGGCGTGGGAGGGGAGGCCAACGGCCCAGGGACGAGGTAGTACATGGCCAGTCCTTACTTACAACCATTGTACGTACACCCACTCACTCACTCACTCACTCACTCACTCAGTGGCAGTGAGTGAGGCAGCCAAGCGAGCGGTCACTCACAGTCGCAGCCGCAGTCAGCTCACAGTCACTCACTCACTCATTGTCACTCACAGTCACTCACAGTCACTCACTCACAGTCAGCGCACTCACTCACTCACTCACAGTCACTCATTCACTCACAGTCACTCACAGTCGTACTCACAGTCACTCACTCACTCAGCTGCCGCCGCCGCCGCCACCGCCGCCGTCTTCATTCACTTCGACTTTGGCTTCGGCTTCGCCGGCCGACGACGAACGAACGAACCAACGAACGAACGAATGAACGAACGAACGACGGTCGGGACGGACAGACGGACGGACGGGCGGACGGACGATGAGGGCAGAGCACGCGTCTCGCCTGTTGTTCGTTCATTCATTCGTTCGTTCATTCGTTCATTCATTCGTTCGTTCATTGTTTCGTTCGTTCTTCATTCATTCATTCATCCGTCGTGATGTGTGCTCGGTGAATGCGTGAGTGTTAGTATACGTGAATGCGCGTCCAGCAAGTGGTGTCTGGCTTGTTCCGGTGTCCATAGAAGAAAGCATGAATGTCATGGAATAGGGAAAGTAGGTTGGTAGACAGCGAGTGGGCGCAGGAGTGAACGAGAAACAACGAGGGTTGTGCGTGTTGAACAGGAGGCGAACCAAGCCGCATGTGGACTGTTGGGACATGGAGTCCAAACATACAGCAGCATGACCTAGCTCGGTGGGATCCAGTTTGGTGTGGTTGGTGGGCGTGTCTTTCTGTCCCCGTCTTTTTGGTTGTGTTGTCTTTTCGCTCTGCCGTTATCCAATAGAATTCAGGAAATCACATTAGTTTTAGTCTTACTTTCAAACACACTTTTTCAACATGGGCGCCTACAAGTACCTCGAAGAACTCTGGAAGAAGAAACAGAGCGACGTTCTCCGTTTCCTCCTCCGTGTCCGCGCATGGGAGTACCGCCAGGGTGCCAAGGTCTCGACCATCCCCCGCCCCAGCCGCCCCGACAAGGCTCGCCGTCTCGGCTACAAGGCCAAGGAAGGTTACGTCGTCGTCCGCGTCGCTGTCCGCCGTGGTGGACGCAAGCGCCCGAACGGCAAGGGTATCGTTTACGGTAAGCCCAAGCACCAGGGTATCGTCGTCAAGGCCACCCGCAACCTCCGCTCTTACGCCGAGGGCCGCGCCGGTCGCTACGCCACCAACCTCCGTGTGCTGAACTCCTACTGGATCAACGAGGACGCCACCCACAAGTACTTCGAAGTCATCATGGTTGACCCGTCCCACACCAAGATCCGCAACGACCCCCGCATCAACTGGATCTGCAACCCCGTCCACAAGCACCGCGAGCTCCGTGGCCTCACCGCCGCTGGCCGCAAGCACCGTGGTTTCCAGAGCCAGGGACACCGCGCCAACAAGCGCATCGGTGGTTCCGTCCGCGCCTCCTGGAAGCGCCGCAACACCCTCAAGCTCCGCCGCTACGGCCGCCACTAAGTGCAGCGTTGTTTGCGTGTTTGAAGGACTCCCAGTTCGCTGTCTGTTTGTGTCCCTGCTTGCAGCATCTACCAGCGAGTGCATAGGTCTCTCGTGCTTTCGAGCATGGCGTAATGTGTGCATGTGCTGGGGGAAGAATTCTAAGCTTAGATTTCCCGTTTTCGATCAACAAATTCCAAGTTTTTTTGCTTTGGCGGTGTTTGTTCTACTTGTTCTGTGTTGCTGTGTCTCCTATCTTCGTACGGGACACACACAGCCTGGGGCAGGTGTCTGTTATCTCGAATCGTGCTGCTTGGACACGTTGGACTGCTGTCCAAGCACGTGCGTGAGCACTTTCTGAACCATTGAACGACAAAATCCTGGATTCGACGACAAAAAAAAATCAACCGCGAGGCACCGCATTATTGAAACTGGTGAAGGATTGGGTGTACGAACCAAGGCCGGAAGTAAGAAACAGGGAATCGGCAGCCAAATGCCCAACAATGTAAATGCCCTCACAAGCAGAACTTTCACATGAGTGTACATGCACATCTAGGGAACCCAGAACTGCGCCTGCAACTGCTATACCTATGACAATGAAAGCACACGATGAGAGTTCGCTGCTCTATTATCCCGATGTTCCAACCTCCATCAAGATGCAATGCGATACAAACCGTCGCGCAAAATTTGCTGGACCACAGGGTTTCGGCAGCACACCTTGTGGTTAGACCCAACCACTCGAGCCGAGAGTCCAGTTGCATTCACCACAACGTCAACTTCGAGCGTTTGCTCTTGATCGGACTCTGGTGCTGTTTCGGGTGACTTGAACTGAGCTACAAAGCCAGAAGAAGACTTCGACGACGAATTGTGAATCCCAGCTAGATGCGATCTCACATCGAGCAAATTGTCGTCGATCCTTCGCACAATGCGGCGCGGATCGTCACGTTGGGTCAATATGTTCGCCAAACAGAAACTCAACTCACATTTTCAAAATTTGAGACGCTGACTCGAATGGCATTGGATTGGATGCAGCCTGCCACAATCTCCGCAAACGGCTTTCCAAAAACACCTTCCGTTCTCTCTTCAACAAGCAGTCGCAAGCAAACCCACCATCACGATGTAACACCCGCAGGTGCACCGCGCTAAGGACACAGGGCTCCACATTACCTGAGGAATCCGTTTCCATACTTGAGGAATCACGACATCTTCGAATGCAACTATCGCGTTTTGATACGCCTGCAATTGACTTGATGTGTGAAATTGACAGTGCGTCCGAAGGCGAGCTACGGACTTTGAGTCTAACATTTGGGGACTGAGAGAATGTCTCTGGGCGGGCGTTCCTGGCTCCCAATCTGCGATTGCTTTGTGGACATCTGTCGTGACAGATTGTGACCTAGGGTATGGAGTATCAGGCACACAGTTATAATCCGGCCGCAAAAGTTCTTCATCGCCTTCTCGGTTTTCTAGCTCTGCTTCAAAAGCTGATAACACGCTATTGAGCGAAACTGGTCCTTCGCCCATCGCCAACGCCATGGTGTCCGCCAGCAATGCATGCTCACTCACAGCAGCGACACGTGGGTCCGCCCACCTTCGTTTTACGAATGGAAGGATGGCGTGTCTTGATGCCATGATGATTGGTGCTTCAACACTCCCATTCATAATTCCTTGCCGCAATGATTTGACTGCATCAATAGCAGTCAACCCCGTTCCAACAACACACACGCGAGCTGCCTTTCCGAACGAAGACCTCAACTGCAAGCATCTCGCCAAAATTGGTTCAGCCGGGAACGGAGAAAAGACACTATTGTTGGGATCTTGGGTATTCCCTTTAAGGTTGAGCACATTACGCACTGCAGATGAAGCTCCGATGCACAATATAACATTGTCACAAAAGTGGCACTGCTTGTTGGAGGGCTCAGACGAGGTGTGAACTTCAAAGCCATCATTCGCGGCCGATGTAGCGGCACCCACAGCAGTCTTCGTGACTGCTGTGACTGTTGCTCCTGTAATGATGTGAATCCCTCGCTGATTGTATTTTTTCTTGATGCTGTTAAGTTGTGCTTGAAGATATCTCCCAAAGTTTCGACGTGGGAGATATGAAACAGGCTCAATGTTTCTGCCAACATCTTCTTTCAGCCACGACGCAAAGCTGGGCACCCAGCCATCAGCAATTCGCATCAACCCCGTGCGGAGGTTGGACAAGTGGCATTCGCTGCAATCATTTCCCCAAGCAATACCTCCGTCTATTTCTTCCGATCGCTCAAATGCAGTAACAACAAGCTTTCCTGCCGCCAACAGATGCCCGTACTGCAAGCATATGTGGGCGAGCAAGCTGATACCAGAGAAACCCAGCCCAACAACAGCTATGTGTTGACATCGTCCACCCTTCACTGGTGGCGGTGTTGGCATTGTGAGGAGTCACGATCACGTCATTTTGTTCTTTTAAAAAATGTGATTACGTCTCACATTGCGGGACAGAAATTGCCCGTCACTGCATTTGTTCACAGATTTGTTCCTTCGTTCCCGGGCAAGCAAGCAATTGTTGTCCATTCTGTCAGCCTCACAGTGTCAAAAAAACAATTTCCCAAATTCCAAATGCCAGTTTCCCTTCCTGCCATGTATGCCGTCCCACACCCAACAGACAAGGTCATCATGGACCACAATCCACGTTCACTGAAAACTTTTCTGAACAAATACCCGCCGACCACGAAGCGTCTGAAGTCCGGCGTTCCACTTCCACGTTCCACGTCCAACGTCGTCGTCGTCGTCGTCGTCGTCATCGTCGTTGTCGTTGTTGGTTGTTGTGCTTGTTGCTCCACTTCGCCATGGCGGCAACAACACCGAAGATCACTTCAACCCAAATGCATGGTACCTTTAGTATTATGTATACCTGCAATGAAACACCCGTGCTTACCCCAAATTTCTAGGAGTAGTACTGTGTGTACTAGCAGTACCATCGTCTGCGAAAGGCTGTGTATTTTTCATCCTAATCGTGTAATTTTCCGTTTTTACACGTCTAGTTTTTACACGATACATTTTTACACGTCTTCTTTGGTAGTTATTCCCTATGAGTATAATTTGGTGTAACATGTAATTACATGATTGTCAATGTGTATTTACACGTTCGAGTAGGCGCTGCTGACGACGGTGGAAGGAAGGCGACTGAGAACACTGAACACTGAACACTAACCGTTGAGTCGTCGTTCGTCGTTCGTCGTTCGTCGTTCGTCGTTCGTCGTCGTCGTCGTCGTTGTCGTCGTCGTTGTCGTCGTCG
>ENA-OWNT01001960-OWNT01001960.1-seawater-metagenome-genome-assembly--contig:-NODE-1960-length-23055-cov-4.118548_pt1 | contig 23055 bp, 26 predicted proteins | sample MGYA00238136_ERZ651165 | MGnify/ENA primary metagenome ERZ651165 (study PRJEB26861, sample SAMN08777766) | seawater metagenome | isolation source: coastal seawater | place: USA: Florida | collected...
CGTCAGGATTCCTGCACTTTGCGCGCCATCGCTAACCTGGTACCCTACGTCCACTCGGATTGCTTTACGATCCACGACGGCAGTGACCCATACGCTTCAAAGGACGGCAAGCGCCGCATTGCTCTGAACTCCAAGTATCATGCTTTGCTGAAAGAGTACCCGTTCCAACGTGTTTGGACCAACACTGGTCTCACAGTCAACATCATGCTCGTGCGATCCGCTCCCAACAACAGGCAAATTCAAATGATTAAGGAACTCAGTGACGAGATCCTTTTCTTGGGCATCAGCAGCTTCGAGGATTTCCCAAAACCGTCAGTAAATCCTTTTTCCGCCAAGTACCCAGCCGACAAGTACGTCGGGCTTTTCCCGGGATTTTTGCACATGCTGCGGCCGGATGATGCTGCGAAAACGTTCCCGTCGCATGTGAAGCTTCTTCTCATGTCGCAATCCGACTTTTCGCTCCCCAACCATGCCTACCGTGATTATTCCGTCCCGCGAACATACGACTTCACGTATTCGGGGTCCGACCAAGATGTGCGCAATGATTGCGTTGGGTGGTCTTCGTTTGCGAAAAACTGGTCTTTTGTGAAGGAAGCACTGAACGTCATGTGTGGTGAGTTCAAGTTGAAGGGTGTTTTGGTTGCCACTATTGACAAACAAAATGTCAAACGCTGCTCTATCCCGAAGAGCTGTGAAGGTCTCATCACCCAAACGCAATACATTTCGCAGTCGGAATTCCACAGCTATGTTGAAAAATCGCGTTTCCTGTTCCTCCCTCAAATTCATGACGCTTCTCCTCGAGTATCCACGCAAGCACTCGCCTTAGATGTACCACTTTTGATGAACGCCTACATTTCGGGTGGTTGGAAATACCTGAACGAAAAGACTGGAGAGTTTTTCCACGACCTCAGCGATTTCAGGCAGCAACTCGCAAAAATTGTTAAGAACGCCGACATTGAAAACCACTACACACCACGGAAGTGGGTCACTGAGTACGTCAACATGTTCGCCTTGCTATATATGTTATATGTCTATCTGCGTGTGTGTGTATTCATGATTGATTCGGACTGTTCTTTTGTTCATTGACAGACACTATGGCAATGCTAAATCGTGCAAGAGGCTATTCAACTTCGTCAAAGAAGAATTTCCAGATTGGGCCGAAGCCATTTTGCCTAAGGGCACAACTTGTCTTTACATTTAACCGACGACAACACGGTGCAACAAACCTGTTCAAATGGGTAATATTACAACATTCAATATTCAATTCCAGGCATTCGGGAAAAATCGCTTGCTACTCACACCACATTGTTAATAATATCAACTCACTAATCGTCCTTCTTTGTTGAACGCAACGCTCGTCCGATGAGCGCTAAAGAAGCGTTAATTCTCGAGGAGAAAAATGTAGCTATGATCAAACCTTTGCATACATCACAGTCGATGTTAGCACATGCTTCTTCTGCGATGCACAGTGCAGCACTGCGTTGAGAACGACTTACTGATAATGACGTACATCTTGTACCATCGCGTTTGGAGGATGTCTGTGCATGGCCATGAATATCACAGAGTTAATTCCAATTACAAAGCCAAGCCGGTGTGCTGCTGTGTGGTATCAACGTTGCGCGAACGACAAACCTGCGACAGGTGGCGGATATATCATATAGTTCACATTGCAAATTTCCTCGGTGTCGGTTCCCCAGGTTCGGCCGATTGTGTTGAAGAACAGTGACGTCGTTTGTTGCACATTGAAAAAGTACAACGTCCACAGCGCATACGCAAATGGGAACCAAAACTTGTTGAATTGCTGGGGTTCGACATGGAAAGCTCCGGTTAGCAAACTAACCCAGGGCACCACGGTGAGAAGACCATGGTGTATCCAAAACACAGGTACTGCCCACCATCGATACTGTTCTGCAATGTCAGACGTATCTGGTAACGCCATTGCAATGCCACTGAGAATGCAGCACTGGATTGTAAACGACCATACATACGAGGCGACGCGGTAATTCCTCGAACGCATATAAAAACTGTACAGCACGAGCGCTGAGATCGGGTGGCACGGGTACAGGAAGCCGAGGAGTCTCCGAGGGGAATAGAGACTTTTGTGATACAACTGTAGCACCCATGCGACACACAGGGTCAGCACTAGCAACTTTTCGAGCAAAAAGAGCGAGTGGGGCGGCTTTTTCGGTGCAAGCTCGTCCTCTTTCTTGGCCGACTCCTGCTTCGAAAATGCTCGATACAACCACAGACAAAGCGGTACGAGGAGGAAATTCGTCACCAGAATTTGAGCTGCATGCTCCATTGGTGTATGAAACCATCGAAGCGCGTCGTCGGTTTCAATAACCACAACTCCCGGATCCACGTTGCTCATTGTGGTATCAGACCAAATGTGGGACCGAGATGGTGTCCGTCCTAATAACAAGTCTCCACGTTTCCTGTCTGTTTTTCTACTCGAGTAATTGTAACAGTTGTCGCGCTGCTCTTCAATCCGACGCTCTGTTCTGAACTCACGTGATGATCACGGATCTCGCACCATCCCACAGACAACGCTGGCGCCCTCCACGACAACGACACCAACATGACAACGACAGAAACAACCATCACGCGCGACCACGACCACTGCTACTCGGCCGGCCGGTCTCAGCGACTGCACCAACAGCGGACAGTGGATGGTTGGCGGCTGACGCAGACGACAACCAAAGAAAGCCACAACCGTCCACCTCCAACGATGAGATGACGACAGCAACAACGACACACCAGCACACACCAGCGACCAGCGACGACAACGGCGACGGCGACGACCAGCGACGGCCATCGACCACGACAACGGTGAGGGCAGGCGACGACGGATGACGGCCAGGACGACCACAAACGCTGACCGCAACACCGCGACACCGCAACAGCGATTCGAACGAAGAACGTGACGCAAAGCTTGCAGGGTACAGGGTGTAGACCGGTCGCCTCAACTCGTCGCTCGTCGCTTGACCTACACAACCTACAACGTTGTTTGCAAGTTGCGAGTTTGCAAGTTTGAAGTTTGTTGTCGCTGCTGTTGAGTTGTCCAGTCGTCCTGTGTCGTGTGTTGTCGTGTTGTCGTGTTTGTCGGTTGTCGTTTGTCGGTTGTCGGTTGCCGGTTGTCGTGTCACGTCGTGTTGTGTCGTTTGTTGTGCGGTGCGCTGTCGCCGGTTGTGTTCTTACATTGTTGTGCTCTTGTGCTCTTGTGTTCTTGTGTTGTCGTTGTGTGCTGTGGCCTTATTGCGGTCTGGTGTTGCGTTGTCGTCACCGTGTCGTCGCGTCATCAACCATCGTTGTGCATTGTTCTCACTAAAACCATCCACCCATTCGTACTTTGAACGGCGCCGACACGTGTGGAAGAGGCAGCTTTCCGCCGGCACACAATGACACATGGCAATAAGTAATAAATAACCTGATTTCGCTTGCGGGAAAGGATTCCATTGAGATAGAGCAGAGAGTTTCGTAGCAAGCTTTTTTTATTTTGAGTTGCTTGATTCCTGTTCCGATAGTGGCACAGTCAGCAATGAACGAGGAGCTCGTTCAAAGAACCGCCAGTGATGCAGCTCGGGCGAAGACTTCGATGAGTCGCCTCGGATACTACGACGACCCATTCATCCAGCACTTCCTAAGTGCAGCTGGTGGTGCACGGTGTTCGCCGCTCATCAATAGGGGCTATTACGCGCGGTACAAGGCCATCGATGCAATCGTCAGACGCTTCATTACCCAATGCAAGAGCTGTGGAGTGCCATCTCAAATTGTTGTATTCGGCGGTGGAAGTGACACAATGTACCTTCGTTTTCTTCAAGAAGAAGTTGCGTCAGGCAGTGATGAGTCTGAGACGCAACAGAGCTTTGTTCCAACACGATTTGTGGAATTCGACCTGCTCGAAAACTCCATCCACAAAGTCGCAACGATCTCCGGCTCAAAAAAGATGTGCGAGCTGCTTGGAGTAACCCCCAGGGCCGTTGGCAAAGTAAATCCCGGCGTGCAAGACTCTGGCACGGAGGAGCCGGAGGTTGCCAAATCAGACACACCAAGGTTCATTCCTCACCAAGGTGTGCTACACACACGCAGAGGGTACAGCATTGTACCATGCGACTTGCGCGACTCTGGAGCGATGACCGCAGCATTGGCCTCGTGTGACGTCGACGTGGTACGTGCAATGTACTATGCCGGTGTGTCACGGTTTGCGTGCATACATAAATCTTGCCAATCCATTCTGTACAGGCATTTCCTACCCTTTTCTTGTCCGAATGTGTTCTTATATATCTGGAGTCCAAGCATGTAAGTTTGTTCTGTGCAGTCCCCTTCCCTCGTCAAATCAGCAAATGACATGTTGCATTTCACGACACAGGCGGACAGCGCTATTAGTTGGGCATCGTCGACCTTTCTCAATTCCGTTTTTGTGACCTACGAGCAAATCGGGTGCGTCCGCCCTTTGTGTGTGTGACTGTATCTGTCCTCTGTTAACTTTTTTGTTTCGTGCAGACCAGATGATCCTTTCGGACGAATGATGGTTCGGAATCTCAATAAGCGAGGGTGAGCGCTTCAGTGCAGTGCTGACCTCGGCCTCCGACCCTCACTATTGGTGCAACTCTGTGCAATTGTAGATGCGGTCTTCGAACTATTCATGATTATCCAACCATAGAATCACAGGTGTGGGCGACTTGTGTCTTATGTTGTATCTGGCACATTATTTTGCTCATGTGCCGTACCTCCTTGCACATTCAGGTGGAAAGATATACTAGATTAGGTTTTGGTTCACAAGTTGTCGCACGCGACATGAACTATGTAAGCTCCACGTCCACTGTCCACTGCGTGGAGTGAGTTATTGCTATCAAAATCGTGATGTTGTCCATTTTGTTCGTTGCAGGTTTACAACAAATGTATTGATCCTGTCGACCGCCGACGCATTGAAAAGCTAGAATTGTTTGATGAGTTTGAAGAATGGCGGTTGATACAAGGCCACTATTTCTTGGCGGTCGCCATCAAGGTTGCCCCTCTCACAAAGAATTCCAGCGAAGCATCATCCGAGGACTCATCTCCTGACACGATAGAGAAGGGCCGTCAATGCATGGAAGGCTTCAAGAAAATTGCTGCTGATTTCTTATCCCCACACGGGACGAGTGAGGTCCCAGCACTGCCACGCCCGGTGTCGCCACGACCACAATAGGTAGGTGTAAAGTCTCACATTCACTACTCGGAGAAATCATTTGGTGCCACAACTACCAACGAACACGTCCCGGAACTCACGTAAATTATTTCACGCACTGCTCCACAAATATTAGTCAAACATACTTCTGAATTGCAAAAACTAGCTTCACTGCTTGTCGAGCGACGCAAGCACGAGCAGCATGATAGCGTGTGCGTTGACCATGTCCTTCAACGAAACATACTCGTTGTCAGCATGGTACGTTTTTGAAAGTCCGAATCCGGCGAGCTGGATATCAAAACCGGCACTTTGCATCTGTCGAACGAGTGGCAAGCTGCCCGTAATCGAGAACGGCTTCGCCTCGCCGCGAACCTGGGATCACGTCGTGACAACAATGTGGCTGCTGAGCACCTACTGCCGAGCAATTTCAGCTGAGCAAAACTGTAAACTGACCTGTGTCGTCGCATCCACCATCGCTTGAAGGCCTGGCGACTCCAAATTGCAAGCGATGCCTTCCATCAAAGTGATGGCATCTTTTTCCGCGGCCTAAATTTCGATGAATACATCCACAGTGTCATCCGCTGTCTGCGTCTTGCACAGAGCATTGTGTGGCTGTTCTATACTTACCCATGTCAGCGTCAACACGCCGCGCTTGATGTCGATGTCGTCACCCTCGAGCACATATTTTGAGCAAGGACCTTCAATACCGGTGAATGCAGCAAGTTGATGGTTATGACATCCACAGCGGCAGTGGCGCGCGAATCAAAACGAACCGCGGGTTGGCAGGTCTGTGATGTTTTCGTTGATGTCCTTGACATACCCTTCGATTTTTTCAACGACCTCCAAGGCGTTGTAAAATGGAGTGAGACGAACATCTCCGCGCAACTGAAATCCATCGACACAGACACACGTATCAGTCACAATTGCAATTTTCATCACACATTTGCCAGCTCACGTTGTACCGACCTTGGTCCAGGCGGGGATCTGATTGGTTGCGCCCTTGGAACACTCAACCTGTGTTGGCTTCATTGTACTGGGGGTCGCAAAATTGTACTTTTCCTCCTGGGGATGGGCGGGGAAATCTTCGTAGAAGCGGCGTTGGATTTCTTTGCTTGCTTCCATGGCAAGCTCTAGTGAGTTGATCGCGAGATGAGGGAGTCCAGAATGGAACAGGCGACCCTTCACCTCGAGTGTCCACGGCAAGGATCCGGCAGTACCGATGCAAGGCTGTGAGTCGGAGGAATCGACCCAGAACACTGGACCATTTCTCAAAAGATCGATTTCGCCGTGCTTCACCACCATGTCAACACCAACGCCGTCCTCACCACCTTCCTCGCCAGCGATGAACAATACAACAATCGTCCGCTCAAGCTCTGGTTTTGCTTTCGCAAGGTCAGCCATAAGGCGCGTGATCATTGCAACATGACCTAAACAGTCCGTGGTTCCGCGGCCGTAAAGCCTGTCGCCTTCGATTGTGAGTTCGAAGGGGTTGCGCTTCCATGATTCTGGGTTTGCTGGGACAACATCCATGTGGCTACCGATGATACCTACAGTTTTGTCGGTTTTACCTGGGTACGTAATTTTGACGTTCGGCCGATTTTTTACATACTCGAGGAGCTCCACTTTCAGTGGCCCTCCTGCCTCCGTGGAAAATGGTCTTAGCTCATCCACAACGTGCTTGGCGATGCGACCCTCTTCGGGCACGAGCTGACCAGGGTTGTTTTGCACGTGCTCGCTCTCGGAAATGAGTTTGCGAAGCAAGTTGACGAAGGCCTCTTGGTCCAAAGTCAGACCTTCCAACGCCGGGTGTGGCACGATTGGCTTTGCTGCCGCAGTGTATGACATTGTGTAACGTGCGTCCAAAAGTTCGGGTGAAGTTGAGTCGGAATTAACTGGATATCACAATTGGTTCAAGTAAGATTTTCTTGTCTCTAGTTGTGCGTTGGTGAAATGTGCGTTCCAGTGCGTCGTGTTGCGCTCACTCCTCGGTCATTGTGTTGAACAACAGCAGTCGAAGACACGGCACGTATCATCACTCTGTTACGACAGCCAGGGATATTTCTGAGACACCTCTTCCACGACGTCTATGAAACCTGCTCCACTCAGAAAGTGGTGAACTACTGACACAAAAGCCCGGCCACCCGTTTGCGAGTGCCAACACATCACGCGAAAAACCCGCGGACCCCGCCGACGTCACCATCACACACCGTGTGATCCAGCAGAAACTACAACGACAACAATAATACCATTACCGCACACACCGCCGCACGGGCAGCCCCGCGCGCAGACACGCACGCAGGAACCTGAGAGTTTCGGTCGAAGAACAACGACAACGCCATCTTCGTCGTTCGTCGTTCGTCGTTCGTCCGCGCAAAAGCGCTGCGACATCAACGACGACGACGACGACGACGACGACGACGACGACGACGACGACGACGACGGCTTTCGAACAATTCGAAGTTCGCTGGTGAGTGCTTTCAAGTGTAATCAGGCAGTTTTAGTTTTTGGATTATTGTTAGCTGTCATAGGTGTTACAGTTTGATGCATATCACTACTGTACATCCATTCATTTTTGAGATTGTTTGATTATCTTTTGTCTTTGAGGGAAGTCCAGGTCACCGAAAGATGACAAAATGACAAAATGACAGAATGATCAGCATGACAGAATGAACAAAGAAACAAAATCCGAGAGCCAACTTAGACCGACACTATCGTATTTTGCCGCGCTGTTAGTTCTCTTATTGATATTGTGAATGCTCTACTGTACTCCTCAAATGTCCATCGCGATATAACCGCGAAAGTTCCAACTCCACGTGTCCATCTCAACATATCTGCATTTAGGATTATACAAATATTTACCCAATGCATTCATATTAATTTGCGTTATAGTGTCATTAAAGGATATAATTAATTGAAGATGAGTCATGTGGACCGTTAGATGATGTAACTCTAGCGATCGTTGTCGTTGTCGTCGTCGTCGTCGTTCGTCGTCGTTGTCGTTCGAAGAAGATACGGCGACGTACGAAGATACGCTTGAGCGGCCGACCTTCGACAACGTTGTGGGGCTCGGGATGCGGCGTTCGGTGTTCGGAATTCCACTCTCCGTGGGAAACAGGCACGGGCACGGTCGTGGCGTGGGTTGCGAGAGGCGACAGGCGAGAGGCGAAATCAAGAAAGAGGAACACTGGGAACGGCGAACGAACGAGTGCGACGGCCGTTAATTAATTAAAGATGTCGAGAGAGTAGTGATGTTGAATTTTGTCAGTCAAGCCGTCTAGCTCGTCACCAAGCAGTTTGGAGAGCCATTTTTGTGGAATCGAGTGCCTCGAGAGAAATAAATGAGGTGGAAAGAAGGGCGTACCTTGGCATTTTGGCCAATTCGTGTGAATCTTGCATTATGAGATTCGCGATTGCATCCTGCCTCGTCTGCGCTGCCGCGGCGTCCAGTGTCGGTGGCACCGTCGTCCAAGATCCACTGGCAGTGTGGAAAAATCATTCAGAGCCCACTGCAAATCGAATAACTGATCTCATATCTCAACTATCACTTGAAGAAAAGGCTGCGCTACTGCAGGCTTCTTCTCCTGCCATCCCAAGGATCGGGTTGCCGGCTTATGAATGGGCTCGCGAGTGCGAGAGAGGGGACGTTTCTGGTCCCAACGGCACGGCATATCCCACCCCACTAGCCTTGGCAGCCTCATTTGACGTTGATTTGGTTCATGAAGTTGCTCTCGCAACTGCCCTCGAGGTGCGTGGCAACGTGAACATGGCTGCGTCGTCATCTCATGAGAAGTTTAGCGCCAGTTGTTACGGCCCAGTATCGAATTTAGTCCGAGATTCTCGGTGGGGTCGTTCAGCTGAGATGATCACCGGCGAGGATCCTCGCCTAGGACGCATTCTATCCAGATCGTTCACGTGGGGAATGCAGACTCCCCCTCTCCGCGAACAGGGCGATTCTGGCTATCGCATGCTGGTCACCATCGCGAAGCATCTCAATACCTACGCCGGGCCCGAGGGATGGGGATTCACTTTCGGGTATTGTATCGAGCCTGAATATGTTGCTGCCATGTGTGTGCGTGATCCTGTTTTGTTCCATTGACTCGACCGCATATTATGATGCGCAGTCCTCATGCAGAGCGTTTTAACTTTGAAGCTAAGCTTACGGAACGAGAATGGCGAGAATTCTTCTTACCACCATACAAGGGCAGTGCAGAAGCTGGTGTCGCCGGTTTTATGTGTTCATACAGCTCGATCACTTTCACAGATAATACTTCAAGGAGTGACAATACTCCAGCATGCGCATCAAACTATATGCTCCGCAAAGTCATTCGTGAGGGTTGGAATTGGACTGGCTACGTTCTCTCGGATGCAGGCGCGACAGCTTTTGTAGCCAACACAACTTTACCATCGGATACCCCATGGGGACAGGAGTGTGGCGTGGGAACACCGTGCACATTTGGCCACGGTTATGCCGCTAATTCTTCCGACGCCGCGGTGAAGGTAAAATTTCGAACATTGACTGAAGCCGTGTATGGATCTTGGGTAATTGGCTTTATTGGGTAACTTATTTTGTGTATGTCGACTCCAGGCTTTATCAGCAGGACTGGACATCGAGCTGACGTGCTGTGGAGCGCCACAAGTTTACCCGAGTCTCCCCGACTCAGTCAACAAAGGGCGCATTGAAGAAGACTTACTTGACCGCGCTCTATCGAACACACTGCGTTTTCGGTTCGAACTGGGCCAGGTGTGCATTATGTGTGCAACTTTGCTCTTTTTTACCTTGTCTTTTCCATCTCCAAGTGGATTGTGACATGACGTCGTGTTTGCACGAAATCGATGGTGCATAGTTGGACGGTTTGGACGAGCGCGATCACCCGCCATACAACCCTTACGTTCACGAAATCGGAAAGGGAAACGTTACGACCCCAGAAATGCAGGTGCATGAAGTTCATCATATGTCGTCATATTTCATCCCACCTGGCTAAATTTGTATGATCGTTTTTTGACAGAACTTGGCCATTCGCGCCGCCAAACGATCCATTGTTTTGCTGAAGAATGAAGAAGCGTCCAATGGGACAGCTGGCAGTTCGGGTGACCACGCAACTGCAACAAAATTGCTGCCATTGAATCCTGAGACCCTCGGCGGGAAAGTGGTTTGCATTCTTGGTCCGAATTCCAATGACACAATGAATTTGATGGGTGGCTACGTCAACCATGGTGCTGCAAGCACGATGCCAACAATTCAGGGCGCCTTCCAGCAGGTGTTGTTGTGGTCACACGACACTATGTGCTGTGTCCTTGTCGTTCTGTGCGCTGGCTGATCAATGTTTTGTCCACAGGAATTGAACAATCTGGGTGTCAATGCAACAATGATCTTCGAAGTTGCTTGCAGTAACGAAACTGCTTGCTACTCAATCGATGCAGCAGCGGAGGACTTACTCGCGTCAACAACATGTGATTTGATCATTGTGGCAGCTGGACTAACCGCGGACGCGAGAAGCAAGAACGCGGCAGAAGGTGGCAGCAATGCCTGCGGCTGCCCACAAGGTTGGAATAAGAAAACTGCACCGCTAATTCTGTAGCACGAAAGCTTGTTTTTAACTATGCTGTATGTGCGTGTGCTCTACAAGGAGACGCTGTCGAAGGAGAATGCTGTGACAGGATGGACGACGCACTACCAGGACAACAACTTCGATTGATCAAGCTTGCCGCGTCAAATCCTGCGCCAACGATACTGCTGACTGTAAACGCTGGTCAATTGGATCTTCGATGGCCGAGTACTACTGGTAATGGTATCCACGCAATCCTCAACTTGATTTATCCCGGCCAAGGCACCGGTGAGTCGGCCCCGCATACAGAAGGATGTTGGACAGGGATTGCCTTGTTGACAATCGTGGCATTCGTACACAATACGTGTAGGCCCGGCGATTGCACAAGTTCTGTTCAATTCTGGTGAGGACTCGAATCCAGCAGCGAGACTCCCAATCACATACTATTCTGACTTGGCCGCGACTGGATCAATAACGGACTACAGCATGCATCACCGCACATACCGCTACTCGCCGCTTGCCCGCAATGCCACGTTTCCGTTTGGGTATGGTCTCAGCTACACGGACTTCACTTATGAAAGCGTCGCATGGCAGCTGGTTGGTCGACATGTGTGTTGATGTTACACGCATCGCGTTTGATCATTCTGAAACAACTTTGCAGGTCCATCAAAATTCTGGTGACAGAGAGGTAATGTCTCATCCAAGCATCGGCCCGTGTGACGCAATCCAGCTGTCGGTAACAGTTCGCAACGATGGCCCACTCGACGGGGACGAGGTATGGAAGGGTATCCGCTTGCTGGTTCTATGCGTGGACTTTCGATGTGCTTGTATGTTTACATGACTTTCGGTCCACTTTAGGTCGTGCAGCTGTACCTTGCGCTTTCAAAGGAAACTTCCTCTGTTCCAGTTGCGAATTTGCAGCTCTCAAGTTTCGCTCGGGTACTTTCTGCTTGTTGCTGCAAACAAAAGTAACCACGCTCATTTCTCGCAATGAAAACAAGGTTCACCTTCCAAGTGGCGCCACAGAAGTGGTAAACTTTACCATAATCCCTGAAGATCACTCCGTGCTTCGAGACCAACCCGATTTTGCTCCTGTTGTTGAGCCGGGAGTTCGATCAGTGTGGGTACGTTGCAATACAAATAAGTCAACAGACTGGAACTTGACGTCTTAACGTTCCTGTGGTCGTGTCACCAGGTCGGTGGATCCTCGGACCCCGATCGTTCTCCCGGACTTCACACCGAGTTCACGGTTGTGTCCGCATCTGGTCAGTTCATTCGCATGATGCTGCTTGAGACGCTGGAACACGTGTCATATGATACCTGGCCTTTTTCACGATTCTCACGTTGCTAATTGTCCTTGATGCTGTGTTCAAGATCCACAAACACTTCTCTCAGAATGTCCTCGTGGTACAGCGGACCAGTGGTTCAACAAGTTCACTAATGATGCTGCACGCTGGCAGCCCAAAACTGTGTAGTACTACTCTTTCCACTTTTTAGTCTTCGTTGATATCAATTTACCAAGAAAAAATATTGTCAATTCGATGTTCGTTTCTGCGTAGCTACAAGCTGTTCGAACGTGCGTCGAGGGCTACAATACAATGCAGCTTCGTGCTTCCAGTGTTAAAGCCATATTCAGTCGCACCGGCAAGATGGAATTTTTCCGTACGTCCAACGCAATGTCGTATCCGCCTGAAAACAAAAAACACATTCATCGTGTACACAACAACGTGTTCGCAGTAACCGAGAGTGAGTTAAATGACGGACGAAATGACACAATCGGAATATCTGACCTCTCGATCCATGACTTTCCACAGACTGTCAGTCAGCGCATCTTTTGGGAGTGGAATAACTGCCGAAAAGTCTGGTTTACAGAGACAAGACATTCATTCCCAAAAATTCATAGATTGCGCGTGCGTACCTCCCCCACGCACCTTTGTACGGGCACGTGACAATGAATGCCTTTGGCTCGTCCAATGATGCATTTACAGCTCCCACGAAGTCGACATTCATCTTGACAAGCGTGAAACGAGCCGATCGTAAGGTGGAAGTACGCTGAAAACGCAAGAAAAGACGCACAACGTACTTTTTCAAAGTCCAAACTATGTTTGACGGTCAATTCCTCGATGGTGAACCCAAATCGCTTCGCTCCTACGAATGTACGATGAACTCTTTCAATTTCCAATGGTGCTCACAAGAACAGCGACGGTGTGAAACGGACCCAGGAGACGTAAAAAGACAACTGACTCTTGCGACCCTGCAGACAAAACTTCAAAGCGATCGTCCGTTTCCAGCTGTTTCAGTAACCTATCAGTGGTTTCTGGCGGAACAGCTGGCTTGAGTGGCAGCAAAGCGCGCGAAGTCAGAGGCAGAGCGCGAACGGATTCTTCTAACTTCTTCAGGTCGAGGGTTTCATGACCACCTATAAACACGATTTCAGTTTGAGGAGGACCCATCCACCGATCGTCAAGCTCCCAGCTCCACCGCCCCGGCGCCCGCCCGCTCATGTGGACAACACAGCGCCACTCCCGCAAAGGATCGCCTTCTTCAGGGGCATCGCCGTCGAAAGCGGCGACCCAAAAGATCCCTTTTGCGCGAACTAACCCAGCCATAGCATCGCTGGAAACAAGTTCCATCAATGCCTTCAACAACACAGGTCCGCGTGAATGGTCTAAAGTAATGGATAGCGAATGGAATTCTGATCCTGGAGTATGGGCGGTATGCGAGTGTTGATGTGCGGACGAGGCGTCACGTCGTGATTCCGGCCTTAGGAACCCTCCTTCGATAGACGGTGTGAACGTCTCTTGCAGTTTTTCATGCGTGTGGAACCCAAACTTCTCACTGCCGCCCATTCCGCTGCTCTGCACGTCAAGAACCGCTGTAATTGGAACAATTGCATGACTCGTTGGGATTACAGTTGCGTGGGGGGCGTACTGTCGAATTAACTTCGTCACCGCTGCAGCAATTGGAGGATCCACTAAATCAGTTTTGTTTAGAACCACAACATCAGCTGCTTCCAGCTGATGAACCGCGACTGGACTGGTAATTGTGCCGGCAGAATCAGCTTCTGCATCTGCACTACGGAGCCACTGTGAAAAGTAGTCGGCATCAACTACAGTTACAACGGCATCTAACCGGGCCCGGTACATTTTCCCAAATTTTGCTTCCAAAGAAGCCACAATTCGAGTCGGGTCCGTGATTCCACTAGTTTCAATAACAAGGTAGTTAATGTTGTCTAAGTCAACATCTCCACCTTCTTTCAGCAGTGACCACACCGCGTCCTGTAGTGATCCCATCAATGAACAACAAATGCACCCGTTGGACAGTTCGACTACACGAGATGCTTTTGAAGAAGACGGCAATGACCGGATCAGCGATTCATCAATATTCAAAGATGCAAAGTCGTTCACAGCAGCTGCAATTCTGAGATTTTGCTTGTTGCTCAACAAGTGTTGGAGCAGCGTTGTCTTCCCAGACCCTAAAAATCCGGTCACAACTACAACTGGAAGTCGAGGTCGCTTCTGCCTTTTGAAGATTCGGACATTTTCAGCGTGCTCGAATAAGTTCACTCGAGACACTTCCAACGCCCGATCCTGTGCATCAGCGCTGCTGGCGGACGCCATCGTACGGTTGATGTCGCGAGGCCACTCGCGCTAAATAAAGCGTCGCTTCACACCAAAAAGATGTGACGAACCGCGCTCTTGAGAGTTGTTTTGCTTTTTTCGTCTCACATTTTCTATATCCCTCCCAGAGATCCGCGAAATTTGCACAGCACCCCAGCGCAAATCATCTGCGGTTGCTGTCGAGACGGTAACGCGTCACCCGCTCGTGTTCCGACGCCGGCCACGTCCCCGTGTGCTTGGCCGAGTGACTTTTTTCCAATGCACACCTGTTCCGCCACAAACTGGTCTTCCTCAAAGCGGCGGGCAATCAGGATTCAGTCTCAGCGTTGCAGTTTTTCAGCAACCACAACAAGTGAAACACAGTAAAGTGCGAAGTAGGTAACAGTGACATAAAGACGAACACAATGACGACGACGACGACGAACGGACGGCGATGACGACGACGACCTCCACGACGACGACGACCTCCACGACGACGACGACCTCCACGACGACGACGACGACAACGATGACAACGATAACAACAACACAAACGACGACGACGACGATGACGGACGACGGCAACATTCATGCAAAACACTACAGGCTAACCACCGAAGACGTTGAACACAAAGTCGATGTAAATGGTAGTAATGAACAAGTCATACTACTTGTAGTCGGTATCATAGCCTGCCATCATCATTGGCAGGCTATGATACCGACTTGATTCGAATCTTCCTCAGATGATTTCAGTAGTTATCATCAAGGATTGCTTTCGTCTTCCCCCGCTTCAGTCAGTCAGTCAGTCAGTCAGTCTTTCAGCCACCACCATCCATCCATCCATCCATCCATCCATCCGTGACTCCGTGACTGTTCAGCCGACGAACGAACGAACAAACGACGGAACGAACGACGGAACGAACGGCCGGACGAAGCAACGACGGCGAGCGAAGGAACCGTCGGTCGGTTGGACGGACGGACGGACGGACGGACGGACGGACGGGCGGGCGGGGCAGGCGGATGGACGGATTACGCATTTGTTGTGTGATTGTAATGTTGCTTCGTGTGTGTGTGTGTGTGCGAGCACAATTACGATGAGAATCAGAGAACCATTGAAGAGGGCCTATTGAGCGTATGACGACGAGAACGAAACGAGCGGAAGGACCAAGCAGACGGCCTGATTGGAACAAAGGACTGGTCGTTGGGTTAGGTGGACGGACAGACGGAAGGATCGAAGAGAGAACGTGGTGCATTTCTGGGATTGCCACCTGCAAACGAACTACATGTGGCAGCGAGGTCGCAGGAATCTTCAATTTAGCGCTGGATGGCCGGCCTGATTTTAGTGAGTTTCTAGACAAGCAAAGTTGAACCAATTTTAAGAAAACATCTTCCATAAGGCGCAACATGTGTGTGAGGTGACAAGTTGACCAAGAGAGACCAACGGCGTCCTCGATTATAGCCCGATGGGGGGCAATGCTAGCTGCATGGAGCGGGCGAAGAACTGCGTTTCTGGACGTCGAAACGACACCACTTCTCTCGATCAGATGCGAAGTACGGTCACGGAATTTCGGCAATCCAAACGCGGACCAGCGGAGTTTGAGCGTAGATTCAAGGTTGCACTGCGTGATAGTCAATTGACAAGTAGAGCGAACATTTGTGGGCGGCTTGGAGCTGGAAATTGGGGAAGTAGCCGCATTGCTGGGGATGCTTATGAGTACAGTGGTTTGTCAGCGATCTTTGACACTGTGCAAGTCTTTCACAACGTTTGCGATGGGCTCACTGGGTCTTTGTTCACAGGCACGGTAGGACGCAAGTCAATCCCACACGGACTTGGAATCATGATGTTCGAGAAGGGTGCGGTGTACTTTGGCGAGATCTGCGATGGTCACCTTGACGGTGCGGGATTGATGACTTATGCGGATGGGTCTACTTGTCGGTATCTGGGGTTCTGGAAACAAAATAAATTTCATGGACTCGGCACATATTGGACCGCCAATTCGGACACACCAGAGCGAGACAGGTATGTGACCTAACTTTAGACAACGTTGGACTGCTAGGTCGAGTGTTTCATGCTGCCTGTCACCCACTAACTTGCACAGACCAGATACAGTGTCGCTGCGACTTCCTGCGGATAAGAGAACGGGGCTGAAAGCAATGTTTGGTTGTTGGAACGACGGCGAGTGTAGCACGGAGCAATTGGACAGGGAGGAGCCTTATTAGCATTTTATTTATCAACTCTGTCACTGTCGACAAGAGTAATTAACAAAAATACTACCTATTATTCCGTCTCGGCTTCATTTCAGACGGTACGATAGCTCGAGCATGACTGCCTCACGAAGAGTCCGCAGTGCTGGTGTCGGGCACATGGACCGGTGTTGTTTCGACAGACGGCTGAGACTCGTCGTTCGTGGCAGTCGAGTTCGACCTGCCGTCAGAACTATCACTGTCTGTGGAATGCGTCTGATCCGTGGAAGCTGCAGCATCATCCGGTGACTCGGACTGGGACTAAAAGTGGTATGGACGATGATAGTGGTAAGAACGCAAGCAAACTCTTTACTGTCAAAATGTTGCATTTAAAATGTCATAACAGACCTCGGCAACAGTTGACATTGTTCGTGAGTGGCGTGCGACCGGAGGTGGTGCTTGGATGATGTGGTGCTTCGCCTGGACATAAAACGAAACAAAAGTAGGCACCCAACCAATCCGCAAAAGCGCTGAATACACGATTACGCAAGCTCTCAATCGAAGTCTTCGTACCGTATCAGCAACGAGAGGTAGTGAAAACGCTCGTATTCCTTTGGCCCTTCAGCAAAATTGCATTTTGTGCTTGAAACAACTTCTAACGCGCATTTCATTGTTGTGACTACGTACACGGGCGTGACGAAATCTTGAACTCCAATTTCAAATTGAAACAGCATTTGGTCTAACCGTTGGCGCACAGTCCCAGATACAGTGGCGATTCTCGCCTGCATGACGTCGTGGGAGAAGTTCATGGGCAATCGTACGGATAGCGGATGAAATATGTGAATCACGAACCGGTTTCGCCGAAACTTTACCGCCACATGGATGCAGATCGATGGGAATAGGGTGCTGCGGAGATCCAAACACAATGACCACCTAGTCCGCACACACAGCCTTTACCGACACGATGGTGTTCACTAGCACAGACTGTGAACCAGACTCACCTCATGAGCAGTGACGACTCGACTGGGACCGATCGCTGCTCGGCCTTCCAAAATAATGCCAATAGTATCGAGAATAATGCCGTTTTCATCTTCAATTATGTCGAATTGAAGCACGTCTTTTGATTTCAGCGGGCGAGATGGTACACGACCCTAACAGCACGCCGAACAGATTACAGTTCGTGAAACAACTCGCATTGCGACAAACATCACAGTTTCACTTACCTCGTATTCGACCCATTTCTTGTCAAATATAATGTCCAGTGAAGTGAAAAAGAGTTCAAGCGCGTCCGCTGCCGCTGTTTGTAGCAAACGAGTCTCAAATTCGTTTGCTTCAAGAAACGTGGCAAAATCAACCTCGTAAACACTGTTTCTTGTCTTGATTTTGCTTCGATTCCCACTTTTGCGAATGGCCTTGAACTCTTCAAATGTTGACGGACGTCGTGATTTTCTTGGCTTCGCATCGGTCCGAGACGGCCTGTCAGACAAAGAAAACCGGTCCAGCGCAGTGACCACGTTGCAATACAGACGAAGGATCAACCCAAACAATAACGACAGCACACCGTGGCGCATTAGGACCGAATAAGTCCTCGGCAGTCTCACTTCGTGGACGACCAACGGGCGAGATCACGTTGATGTTGGAGTCTGAACCAGCGCGCCGTCGCTGTGGTTCCGCAACTAGCTTTATGTCTTCTCCTTCATTTTCATTGGTGGTGGAAACAACTAAGACACCGTCCAGTGCGGCACCATCCGGCGGACGTGCATCTTCCGAGTTTGACCTGCGCGGACAGATGGTAAGAAAACACCTAACGTGAGCAGTACAGGGTCGACACCTACGCATCGTGCGGGGGAGCGGAGTCGGTCGCTGGTGTACTTGTTGCTGGTGGCGCAGACAGAAGTCGAGCGGGAAAAGAGGAATTCGTCGTTGACCTACGAAAACACGCAACCACAATTCCGTCTGTGCCTTCAGCGTGGGACACACTCAAAGGACGTTACGAACCGGTGAGTCTCTGCTGACCGATTACGTGTTGGTAATTCAATTTCCAAAGCTGGGGTCCGCGTTGGCTCGGCGGTGAGCGATCTCGCTCCAAGAGGTGGTTGTTCGATATCTATCCCGATGTCCTCATAGTGTTGCGGACGCCGATCCTTTCTTGTGGTGGGAACGTTTTCATCGTCATCACTGTCGTTCATGGCTGCGGTATCATCGTTGAAGCGGTTCATCAACTTCGTGAAATTTGAACCAGGCAAGAAGAAGGCTAAAACGGGGGTGACAGCGATCGCTTTGGTGTACCGTTCATGCCGAGTCAAGGTACTTAACACGCCAAACAGGCATGTGGATGAATTCGCAGTACGCACAGCTCCAACCTACACAATACAGTCACAGTTACAATGGTTGAAGTACAGGTCCAGCAAGAGAGAAGTATCAACTCAAATACACCTGTCGCGCTCCGCCAGCAAGTTGCTTGGCTGCCATATTCTGTGGCGCACCATTGCCGTCCATGTGACTCAGTTTTTGTAGAACAGCAAGACTACTTTCTGTGACTTGTTGACGGTGTGGAGACATTTCTCCGCGTGCAGCGGCAGTTGCAGTGTCGATGGAGCCCATCACACCCATTGCAGCCGATAATCGGGCGGCCCGAGCCCTGGACGCCAAGAGTCGACGCTCTCTAGCCTCGCGCTTGAACTGGGCCTTGCTTTGGTCAGTCTCAAAGACAATTTTTACAGACCCCTGCAGTACACAGTGCCAGTATACAACCCAGGTGAACAACTGCGTTGTCCAACTGTGAAACCGATCCCACGAACCTGCAAAAGAATGTAACAACCACGATGCGAGGCCTCTCCTTGAGAAAACAAGGCCTCTCCTGGAGCGTACTCGTGCAGAATAGCCAGACGCGCCAGTTGCTTGGCGAAATGATCACTGTCGGAGAGACTCACTGCCTTTTGCAGTAAATCTAGTTTCGACTGTTGAATGTTGGATATACTCGAACCGAGATCGACTCGATCAAGCTGCACTTTTTTGTGGTGAACACCTTCCAAGAATTCCTTTTCCTCCTCATGATTGATGACACCGTGACAAGTCATGTGATGAATTTCACGTTCTTGCATATGCAACAGGTGCATAATTGCTTGATGAGTGGCGATTGTCTTCGGATCAATAGACTCTGTTGCCATCATTGCCATCGCACTGTCCATGTGCTCCTCTATTTCGCCGATAACTGCATTTAGCAGGAGCGGGTGGTCTTCAACGATCTGGTGACCGAGAAATGCACGGCTGCACAGAGACAAACCCAAGGCTTAGAATAGTCCGGCAATGATGACAAGTGCACGCTAGTCCCGAACCTGCTCTGCTTGATGGATGCTCCATGGTCAACAATATCATCTAACTTACGCATGGCATGCCAATACCGCTCGCGAAACTCTCTCAAAACGTGTCGATGAGCGGTGAGATAGCCGTATCTGCAGGAAACGAACATATTATCAAGTAGAATTGGACATAGAACGCAAAAGAACAACACCACAAAAGGACGCACAATGCATCCACGGTATGTGAAACCCGCACAGCCACGGTCAAGGCGTACGCATTGTTGCAAATGCGTGGGCAACGACCACGGCATAGTCGCGAACACCAACGCTGTCGCCGATTCGCGCGCTGAATCTTGTGCTTAAGAGTGAACCAATCCTTCAAGGCAAACTTCTTCAATTCCTCCAACGTGTCGCATTCGGCTACGCTACGGTTGTCGGCGCTGATATTTTTTGTCACGCGATCAATTGAAATTCTGCACACTTCCGACAAATCGCGCACCTAAACAAGCAATCATCTTGTCAAAGACACGATGCGTAACAGTTGCTCACATGCGACCACGTACGGTGTCGCGGCCAAGATACCCATCGCGGAACTGAGACCAGTAATCAGCATCAACAAGCATTAGAAAGCGCAGACGCAACTCCTGAAGAATGCCCCAGTTCCGTTTGTAAAAGTCAACCATCAGCTCCTCGTCGTTGTTGAAAGCAGTTTCCAACGTGAATCCCCGTAGAACTCCATTTCTGCAATTTGGTGACACGGGAGCGGCCGGATCATCAATTACGAAGTACGCTTGCAAATTAATGGTGGGGACACGACATCAACAGCAAGGAACTCACGTCCACGGTATTCCTTTGACAGACCCTCTGGGAATTTTCTTGCGCGATCGACCAGCACCGTATTGGGCAGAAACGTCGGCATGCTCAGCGACTTTTACACAACTCCTTGCTCTGCTGTACAAGTCAAATACTTCTTCGAATACTTCGTCTTCCTCTCTATCAAGATCTTCCGTACTGTCGAGTTCGTACATTCGCTTCTCTTTGCGAGCAAGCGTTTTTTGAAGACGATGCATATCATCGTCGTCCGATATTAACGACAACTGCTGGCGCCAATGCAAAGAATCATAAGTGTGTACGGGAATGGAATGCCAGACCTGCAATCCACGCGAAGCATTTGTTGTCAACGATTGATTGTTTTCGTTTCGCACACGCAAGAACTCACCTTTTTCCAATCGGCGTACCGGTACAAGTCATCGTGTTTGAGTCTGTTTTCAATCTCTTGCATTGTCTTCTCTTCGAGGTGGCGAGCAACAGCGTCGTACGTGAACCTGGAAATAACATCAAAGGAGCACGAGCAAAACATTACGAAGCCGGCAATCATTCAGCATTGCGTTGTTAGAATTCGTACTTGTTGGCGATCCTCTTGTGAGTCACGCCAAGGCAAGAAACCAAATATCTCGTTGTGACGCCATTGATGAGCAGAGTCAGTAGAGCAAAACCAGCAACGAAGAAAGTGAGCAGTGCTTGAAATCGTTCAGCATCTTCCAGGCTTCCGTCCCCAATAATGTACCAATGACCTTCGCAATCTGGATTCGTCCCCGAGACATTGCAATGAGCTTGTTGGTCATCAACGATCCCAGCAGTCGGTTGCAAAGACAACTCCAATGCCAAGATCAACCCAACCGCTCCACGAAGCCCAGACCACCAAAGAAGAATCATTTCACGCCAACCCAGTTCGTAGCCATGACGTCGACCAGAGAAATAGAGAATGGGTGAGAGTACAGCAATTACTGCGGCTCGGATCAGCAACTGAATTCCGTACACTACAAACAAAGTACCCCAATCCTCGGCTTCCACATGTTCTTCAAAGAAAGTATTTTCTGCAATAATTACCCCTGCAATTGAGAAGATGAGCGTGTTGGCGACAAAATTCCACATTGTCCAAAAGTGTTCCATGAACTCGGGGCTGGTTAAGCGGGTGTGTCCGAACAAGCTCACAGTAACTCCAAGGAACACAACACCGATGACTCCAGAAAATTGAACATTTTCATTTTCGCAAACAAAAAATGTCAGATAGGCTGCCCCAAATGTCCACGTGGTTTCCAATAGGCTGCTCGCCAAAAACTGCAACATCAACACCGTGATGGCACCAAAAATCACTCCAGTGCCAAATCCACCAAGAGCCAAGCGGATGAAGAACACAAACTGATCGCCAAGGCTATTTTCGTTGCCGAGCAGCGCTTCTGAAAAGAGCTTGTACAATACCAAGGCAGTACCGTCGTTGAGAAGGGACTCCCCCTCAATGGCGATCGACAACTTGTGCGGCGCACCAAGGTCGTCAAGTAAAGCGACAACGGCGACCGGGTCAGTGGCTGACAAAATCGCACCAAATGTCATACAAGCTTCGAAACTCCACCCATAGCGGTCGTTGTCGTGGTACGTGTTGAAAAAGAAGAAGTACATAAGATATGTGGCCAGTAAGACACCCGGAATGGCGAGAGAAAGAACGTTGATGAACGACTCTCGGAAAATGTGTACGTCAACAACGTGAGCACTTGCGTAAACGAGTGCGGGGATGAAAAAGTAGAGCAAAAAGTTTGGATCGATATTTGCCCACGTGTCCAGCGACGTGGCAAGCAGCCCAAGGCTGGAAGGTAAGGTCGACACAAATTCGCACTGATCCGAAGCGTCCTTGCATTGCCGTGGAGCCATTTCGCTGCACGCCGTCGCATTTTGTAAAGCTTCAGTTGTTGTGTTGTGCAAGTCGACGCAAGTTCCGATGCTGTTCAAAGAACCGAACAAACCACCCAGGATGACCAATGCGACCGTATAGGGGAGCGGAAAGTATTCGCCCGTCAACAAAAGCAGTTGTTGCACCATAACGCCCATGCCAACCATGAGCGCAGCAAACAGGAGCCCATTGTCAGTGTGTGCACCTTCATGCTCATCGTCATGCGAACTTTCATCGGACGTTGATGCATTCGTCGACTCCGAGAGCCGCCGGCGTTCGCCGGTGAACGAAGCTTCAAGAGGACTCCGCGCGCTGGGATGGCCAGAGTCAAACATGAGAGCGACAGAAACGGCAGCAACAGCCAATGTCACCATCACTACCATCCCGCGGCCGCCAAGAGCCTTGCGCATGATGGCTTAACGGCTCCACCAGCGACCTCGGCAGTGGCAGCTTCGCCTCAATTAATGGTGGTCAAACAATGGTCTGTTCAAACAATGGTGTGGCTTTAACGAGTCTAGAGTAGAATGTG
>ENA-OWNT01001961-OWNT01001961.1-seawater-metagenome-genome-assembly--contig:-NODE-1961-length-23051-cov-6.988204_pt1 | contig 23051 bp, 19 predicted proteins | sample MGYA00238136_ERZ651165 | MGnify/ENA primary metagenome ERZ651165 (study PRJEB26861, sample SAMN08777766) | seawater metagenome | isolation source: coastal seawater | place: USA: Florida | collected...
GCGGACCTGGCCGCCCGCTCCAAGGTCGACCCGGCCGTCATCGCGCTCCTCAAGCAGCTGCCGAAGGACGGCCACCCGATGGAGTGGCTGATCGCGGGGCTGAACCTGTTGGGGATGACCGGCAAGACGGAGAACTTCCAGGAGGACGCGCTCAACCTGCTCGCCCGATCGCCCGAGGTCATCGCGGCGATCTTCCGGATCCGGTCGGGCTGGGGCGAGCCGATCGCGAGCGAGCCGGAGCGCGGTCTGGTCGAGAACTTCGTGCACATGCTCGGTGTCCCCGGCGGGGACGAGGCGGCGCTGACGAAGCTCCTGCGCACCTTCTACATCCTCCACATGGACCACGGCGGCGGGAACCTCTCCACGTTCACGGGCAAGGCGGTGGCGTCGGGGCTGGCCGACATCTACGCGTCCATGGGCGCCGCGATGGCGGGGCTCTACGGGCCCCGGCACGGTCGCGCGAACCAGGCCTGCCTGAACTTCGTGAAGAAGGTCGGGAGCTCGGACCCGGAGGAGATCGAGAAGTTCATCCGCAGCTCCCTGGCGAACAAGCAGCTCATCTACGGGTTCGGTCACGCGGTGCTGCGGGCCGAGGATCCCCGCGCGACGGTGCAGTACGCCCTGGGCGAGGAGATCTGCCCCGACGACGAGCTGTTCCGCACCGCCGCGAACATGCGGGAGGTGGCCGTCCGGGTCCTCAAGGAGAACCCCAAGGTCGCCAACCCGTACCCGAACGTGGACGCCGTGTCCGGCACGCTCCTCAACGCCTCGGGCCTGACGGACAGCGACTACTACACGCTGCTCTTCGGCTGGAGCCGCATCGTCGGCATCAGCGCGCAGATCGTGGATGAGCGCCTCCACTTCCGTGGTGGCAAGGGCGTCGCGATCTACCGCTGCAGCTTCCGGGCCGAGAACCAGTAGCCAGCGTCACTCGGCTGCGTCGGGTCGGCTCACGGCCGGCGCGCCGCCGTGGCCCTCGAGCCACCGGATCGCGCTGAAGTACTCGGGCCCGAACGCCGGGTAGCGCGTCAAGTACTCCTCGAACGACTGGCGGGCCGCCTCGGTGTGCCCTGCGTCGGCCTGCGCCTGGGCCTGCAGCCGCTTCGCCTCGGCCGACAGGGGCTGCAGCGCCTCCGCCTGCCGCGCCACGGCAAGCGCGTACTCCGGCGCGTCGTTGTCCAGGAACGCCTCGGCGTCCTTCAGGAGCTCGAAGTAGCGGAACACGCCGTCCAGCGCGCCCGCCCGGCTCAGGTCGCCGGCCGGCAGATCCTTCGGCCCAGTGGGCGCCACTCCCCCCGCCAGCTTCCTGCGGATGGCCTCGATGGGATCCACGGCCTCCCAGGCCCGCGCGCCCGCCGGCAGCGTCGCGCGGTACGGGGCGGTGTCGACGCCTGCGGCGTCCAGCTCGGCGAGCATGTCGATGGCCCGCACCGGACCCTGGGTGTGCGGCGCGGTGGCGACCCAGAGGACGCGATCCGTCATGTCCCCGACGACCGAGTGGGTCGAGATGAAGGCGTCGATCGCGTTGCGGTTGCCCGGCGCCAGCTCCTGGCCGCCCGGCCCGGCCCGGTCCCGCAGGATGTGCACCCCGCGCTCCACGCTGAGGGGCGCCGCGTCCACGAGCTCCTGCATGCGCAGGTGGCGCGCCATCGTCGTCGTGTACTTCCGCATCGACGCGTCGTCTTCGTCGCCCGCGAAGGTGTCGCTCAGCAGGTGGTTCGCCACCGCGAGCTTGCCGTCGGCCTCCAGGTCCCGCCGCCCCACGCGCGTCTGCCCCCGCTCGAACGCGACGACCTCGCCCGTCTTGCCGTCCGCCACGACGTAGATGTCCGTCACGACCGGCGACGCCTCGTTGAGCATGCGCTCGACGTCGTCGATGCTGCGCGCGTTCTCGAGGAGCTGCCGCACCCAGTTGGAGACGGGCGGGCCCTTCTTGTTGCGGCCCTCGCTGGCCGCCGCGTTCAGCGCGATCCAGATGCCGTCGGCGTTCATGCCCGTCAGGACGCCGACCATGCCCATCCACGAGACGCTCATCACCGGGATGGCGCCCGCGCGCGCGTACAGGTGCACGACCTTCTCGCTGTCGAAGATCGGCACGACCTCGAAGTCGAAGTTCCGCCCGACGATGGTGTGTCCGTTGGTCGTCCCCGGCCCGGAGGCCCCAAAGCCCGTGCAGGCGCCGGCGATGCCCGGATCCACCCACGGGTTGCCCACCAGGTTCTGAACCATGTCGTGCAGGCCGTGGTAGTAGATGCCCCGCTGGTAGGCGTTCAGGGGGAACGGCGTGCGGTCGGCGTAGGTCATGCCGAAGCCGTACAGCTCCTCTTGCTGCTCGACGGGGATGGCGTGCCCGAGGTGACGGAACTGCCACATGAGGATCGGCGGCAGGATGAGGCGCATCGGCGCGGGCAGCCGGCGCTGGAAGTCCGCCTGCATGATGTCTTCGGCCCGCTGGGTCAGGAAGCCGCCGAGCCGCGCGTGCTCCGCCCCGATGGTGACCGCGTCGCCCGTGTGGACCATGAACCAATAGCCGTCGCGCCGCTCGAGCGAGCTGCCGCCGAGCACCGCGCGGGTCCCGACCATGACCGGGTTGCCCACGGCGGGCACCTCCACGTCGGGGATCGGCGGGCGCGTCTTCGTCCAGAAGCAGCTCTGGGAGATCACCCCGCCCAGCACGAAGATCACGGCGAAGATGCGCCAGCGGCGGCGCTTGGGAGACGGCTCGGACACGGCGGCCGGACGATACGGCCGACGCTGGGGGCGGGCAAGGTGCTGGTCCTGCTCGCGGCGCTCCTGTGGCCCCTGACCACGCAGGCCTCGCCCCCGCTGCCGGAGCCGGTGGTGTTGCTTCATGGCTTCGACAGCCACCCGCGCATGTGGCGCGGCACCGAGCGGTTGCTCATCGACTCGGGCTTCGAGCCCATCGCGATCGCCTGGCGACCCGAGCCCGGCATGCGCGTCCCCCAGGTGGCGACCCAGGTGGTGCTCCCGGCCATCCGGCACGAGCTGGCCCGGCGCGGCTACCCGCCCGACGCGCCCTGGAGCGCCGTCGGCCACAGCACCGGCGGCCTCGTGCTGCGGTGGATCGCCGAGCACCCGCACGCGGACGCCGACGCCGTCCTGCCCGGCGGGTTCTGGGGCGGGGACGGGGAGCCCGACGGGGACCCGGCTCTCGCCGCGCGGCTGCGCACGCTGGTGATGCTCTCCACGCCGTCCCAGGGCGCCCGCACCGGCGTGGCGCGGATCGCGTGCGACACCTGGCACGACGCGGACTGGCGGGAGCTCGCCTGTGACTTGATCCCCGGCGTGCCCCTGCTCGAGCACCTGGGCGCCCGCAAGCCGGATCGAGTGTCCGCCCGCTACCTCGCCATCGGCGTGGAGACGGCGCCGAACCTGCTCCCCGCGCCGCTCTTCGACGGCAACGGCGACGGCCTCGCGAGCACCCACGACAACTCGGTGATGGCGGAGTCGGGCTGGCTCGCCGGGGCCCCGTTCGTCATCTGGCGGGGCAGGCGCCAGCGCTCCCACTTCAGCGTGAGCTGCAGCGGCACCGTGAACGCGTGGATCGTGGAGTTCCTCGATGGCGGGCCCGCGCCCGTCCAGCCCCTCGGCCGCCAGCCGAGCGACGACATCTGCGGCCCCATCCCCGAGGAGTCCCCATGAGAGCCCCGCTCGTCCTTGCCGCCCTGGCCCTCGCGGCCTGCCCGTCGACGCCACCCTTGGAACACCCCGCGGGGACCGAGGCGTTCGTGGACGTCAGCGTCGTCTCGATGGCGGACGACGCCGTCCTCGAGGGCGCACGCCTGCTCGTTCGGGATGGCGTCATCGTGGATGTCCTGACGTCCGCGGATCCCGAGATTGATGGATCGATCCCGGTGATCGCCTCGGGCGGGTACGTGATGCCGGGGCTGGTCGATCTGCACGTGCACACCTGGTTTCCTGGCGACCTGACGCTCTTCGTGGCGAACGGGGTCACGACCGTGCGCAACCTCTTCGGCGACCCGCTGCAGCTCGGGTGGCGCGGGGAGATCGCGGCCGGCGAGCGGCTGGGGCCGCAGCTCGTGACGGCGGGGCCCATCATCGATGGCGATCCTCCGTTCTGGCCCGGCAGCGACCTGGCACGGACCGAGGCCGAGGCCCGGTCGGTCGTGCAGGCCCAGGTCGACGCCGGGTACGACCTGGTGAAGGTCTACAGCCGGCTGCCGGCGGATGCGTGGCGCGGCGCCCTGGACGAGGCCGAGGCCCGCGGAGTGCAGGCGGTCGGGCATGTGCCGGCGTCGGTGGACTTCGCCGAGGTGGCGGGATCGACGCAGGTCACCATCGAGCACCTCGACGGACTCCTCGAGGAGCTGGCCGGCGTGTCCTGGTGGGATCCCCTCAGCCCCGCGCAGATGACCGCGGCCCTCGATGGCGTCGACCCCGACGAGCTGGCCGATCTCGCGGCCACGCTGCGGGACGCGGACACCTGGAACGTCCCCACGCTCGTGGTCCTGAACACGATCAAGCTGAGCGCCGACGACCTCGCCGCCCAGCGGGACCGCCCCGAGCTCGCGTACGTGCATCCGCAGATCCTGGCGAGCTGGCAGGGCACGACCGCGTCGTCGTCGTCGGATATGGAGGCGTGGGGCGCGCTCATGGACGCGTGGCGCGGCTGGACCCGCGACCTCCACGCCGCCGGCGCCGGGATCGGACTGGGGACCGACTGCGGCAACGCGTACGTCATCCCCGGCTGGTCGATCCACGAGGAGCTCGCGCAGCTCGTGGCGGCCGGGCTGACTCCGTACGAGGCGCTCAGCGCGGGCACCGCGGACGCGGCGACGGTCCTGGGTCGGAGCGATCTCGGAACGGTGGAGGTGGGGAAGCGCGCGGACCTGCTCTGGCTCGACGCCAACCCCCTGGATGACGTCGCACACGCCGCGCGTCCCCAGGGCGTGCTGCTGAACGGGCGCTGGTGGACGCGGGATGCGCTGGACACCGAGCTCGACGAGGTGGCGGCGGACTACGCCCGGTAGTCCACGCACGCCTACAGGGCGAAGATCGACTCCACCGCCTGCAGCATCTTGACGCGACGCTGGGCCACGTCGGACGTGGCCGCGCGCAGGGCTCCCGTCTCGCGCAGGACCGTGTCCAGATCGAAGAGCCGGACGTCCTTGTCGAGCGTCTCCTCGCCGCCGCTCGGGGGGCGCCAGCCGACCATCATGTTCGTGCGACCGGCCTCGATCGCCCGCACCGCGATGTGCGCGAGCCGTGCCGCCATCAGGCGATCCATGGCCGTCGGCGCGCCGCCCCGCACGAGGTGGCCGAGCACGGTGACGCGGGTCTCCAGCGTGGGGATCTCGCCCAGGAGCGAGGCGTCCAGGTGCTGCTTGATGCGGTGGGCCGGCAGGGTCACGCCCTCGGCCTTGATGATGAGCACCATCCGCTTCGCCCGGCTGCGCTTGCCGCCGGGGCGGTACGCCTGCCGCACCGTCTGCTCCAGGTGTCCGAGCATCTCGTCGTGGCTCCGGCCGGACTCCCGGTAGAGCACCGCGTCCGCCGCGCTGGCGATGGCGCCCACCATGGCGAGGTAGCCGCAGTCGCGGCCCATGACCTCGACGATGAACGTGCGGTCGTGGGCGCGCGCCGTGTCCGCGATGCGATCGACGGCGTCGACGATCGTGTTCACGGCGGTGTCCACGCCGATGGCCAACGAGGTGCAGCCGACGTCGTTGTCGATGGATGCGGGGATCCCAACGACGCGCAGCGGCTCGCCCCGGGCGGTCTGCAGCTTCGCGAGCTCGCGGCCGCCGGTGAGGGACCCGTCGCCGCCGATCACCACGACGCCGTCGAGCCCGAACTCCATCAGCCGCTCCTGGGCGAGCTGCTTGCCGGCGTCCTCCTTGAACCGGAGCTCGCGGGCCGAGCCAAGCACCGTTCCGCCCTGGCGGACGATGCCGTCCACGTCGCCGTGGTCCATGGGGACGAGCTCGCCGTCGAGCAGGCCCTTGTATCCGTGGCGGATCCCGTAGACCCGGTGCCCCCGCGCGAGGGCCACCTTCGTGGCCGAGCGCACCGCGGCGTTCATCCCCGGGGCGTCGCCGCCGGACGTGAGGATCCCGATCTTCCCGGGCCCCGTCAGGGGCAGCACCTGCGTCACCGTCATCGCGCTCTCCGGCCCGCCGGCGCCAGGTCCGGCCCGCGGGGAGCCCTATCATGCCGGTCGTGACTGTCCCGAGCGACGAGCTCCGCATCTCCACGGCCGACGGCTGGACGCTGTCGGTCCTGCACATGCAGGCCGCAGACCCCGTCGGCGTCGCCGTCCTCGGCCACGCGATGATGGTGGATCGCCGCTCCATGGATCGCCCCCGGGGCGGAGGACTGGCGAGCACCCTCGCGGCGAACGGCTGGCACGTCCTCCTGGCGGACGTGCGTGGGCACGGAGCCTCGGGGCCCACGCCGGAGGAGGGCGGCAACTGGGGGTACGACGACGTCGTCTTCTTCGACCTCCCCGCGCTGGTGGCGGAGGCCCGGCGGCTCCATCCGGGCCTGCCCGTGGCCCTGCTCGGTCACAGCCTGGTGGGCCACATGAGCATGGCCGCGGCGGGCAGCGGCGCGTATCAGGAGACGCCCCTGCCGGATCTGCACGTGCTCATCGCCGTGAACACCTGGGCCTGGGGCCTGGACCCGTCGCGGGACCTGCTCCGGGCGCGCGACATGGCGCTGTTCCTGCTGTTCACGAAGGTGTTCGGCCGCTTCCCGTCCCGCCTCGTCCGCATGGGACCGGCGTCCGAAGCGCGGACCTACGTCAGCGACCTCGGCCGCTTCCTGTTCTCCGGCGTGTGGGGCTCTGCGGACGCCCGCCACGACTACCTGCGCAACCTGCGTCACGTCCGGGGGCCGATCCTGTCCCTCGCGGGCGCGGCGGATGCCCTGATGGCCCATCCCGAGGCGGTGCGGACCTGGAACGCCCACCTCACCGGAGCGGAGGTCGACTTCCGGGTGCTCGGGGCAGGGGACTACGGGCTGACGAAGGCCCCGGGACACATGGAGATCGTCACGGACGCGGGCTCGCGCGGCGTCTGGGAGGAGATCGCCCGCTGGATGACGGCGCAGGCGAGCTGACTACCAGCAGCCGTTGGGACCGCCGAACGCGCCGATCTCGGTCGACCCGTGACAGTTGGCGGGCACGCTCGGGTCGATCATCGGAGAGCCGATGCCCGGGCCGTAGTCGTAGTCGACGCTGGCGGGGTACATCCACGGGGGGATCTCGTTGAGCGACGTGTCCGCGGGGTTCGCCGGATCCGCGCCGAACACGGGGTTGGTCTCGGCGACGCTGACCTGGTTGCCACTCACGTGCCCGCCGCCGACCTGGTGCACGACGGTGTCGGTCACGGACGCCCCGCCGACGGCGCCCTGAAGCGCGTTCGGCCCGTTGAACGCCAGGACGCTCCGCGTAATGAAGCCGTTCGAAGCGGCGGCGAAGAGAGGTTGCGACCAGGCGTTGCTGTTGTGAACGGTGTTCCAGGCCAGCGTGAGGTACTCAGCTTGCAGGGTCTCGGTGCCGCTGAGGAACTGGAAGCTCAGGACCCTCCCGTCGACCGAGTTCTCTGCGATGAGCGCGTTCGAGATGCTCAGGAACGGCGTGTCGATCGCGATGAGCCGCCAGCATGCGGTGAGGTTCTCCACGATCTCTACGCGTTCGAACGACACGTCGTGGTCACCAAGCACCCCGATCAGGCCGGTCGGGCCCGAGGCCGACTGGTTGCCGCGAAACGAGCTGTTCGTAATCGAGACCGGGCCTGAGGCGGACCCAACGTGGAGCGCTGCGGTGTACACGGCAGCACTGTTGCCCTCGAACGTGCTCTCGGCGATCGTGAGTGCCGAGTTCATCAGGTAGAGGCCTGCGTGGTGGTGTGCGGTGTTCCCCGCCACGGTGGCCCCTTGGAGCGAGAGGTCGAGGTTGCGCCCGAACAGTGCGCCCCCATAATTGGCGGCCCCGTTGCTGCGGAGCTCGACCTCCTCGAGGTGCACGGTGTAGTTCGTCGTCAAGGTCGGCGCGAAGTACAAGGCCCCGCCATCGTTCCCGGCGTCGTTCCCCTCCAGGACCGTCCCCTCGAGCCAGACGACGGCGGAGGGTGGTGGGTCCAGCCAGAGCGCGCCGCCGTTGAATCCGGTGGCCGTGTTCTTCACGTAGTTTCCTTCGGCGAGTTCGACCGAGCTCTGGCCCGCTGCGTACACGGCGCCGCCACTCGAGTCCGCCGCGTTGTTGATCGCGGTGACGTGTCCGAGGTAGAGGACGTCGCCGTTCGCGTAGACCGCGCCGCCCTCACCCGCCGCGATGTTGTCGGCGAACAGTGTCCTCCTGACGATGGTCGCGGGCCCGCGGCTGTCGACCGCCGCGCCGGTGTCAGCGCGGTTCTCCTCGAACGCCGAGTTCCGGATCCGCAGGTCACGATCCGCGACGTGGACTGCGCCGCCACGGCCTCCGCTGCGGCAGCTCGAGAACACCATCTTCCGCAGCGACAGAGCCGTGTCGAACGCAGCGAGGCATGCGCCGTGAGCTCCCGACACGTTCGCGTTGGGTGCCACGCTCGCGTAGCCGGCCACGTCGAACCCCTTGATCAGAACGTCCGCGTCGTCCCGCGCCCCCGCCGGCGGCGTGCCGGGGTCGACGCTGTTGGCGATGATCTCGATGCCATGGCCTGGCACCCGACCCCTGCGGGTGCCGCGGATGAACGTCACCTGTGGACCTTGGCTGGAGTACAGCCACACCTGCTCGGCGCCGTGCTCGATCACGAACCCGCCCGCGTACGTTCCCGGCTCCACGCAGATGGCGAGCTGGCCGTCTCCGTTGTTGTCGGCGAGGACCGTGAGCGCCCCGTCAATCGACGTCACGGCGGGGATTGGGCCCGTGTAGCTGGTGAGGTTCGCATCCGCGATCACGTCCGGCTGGGGCGTCGCGCCGCCGATCTGGGTGCAGTCCTTGGCGAGGACGTCGGCGGCGCTGCTTGCGATTCCGATCGTGACGAGGACGAGGGGGAGGCGAGGCATCAGTGCTCCTGCGAGGGTGGAACTGTGACGCTAGGGGGCACCCCTGTGTTTGGGGGTCGCACCCTGTCGCTCGCTGCCTCGGCGGGTCGCGGCGTGACTCGGGACCCGCCGTCGTGCTAGTCCGCGCCCCATGCGGTCCCGCCAGCCCCTGCTCCGATCATCGCGCGACAAGCGCTCCATCCCCGTCGTGCCGATCCTGCTGGCGCTCTCGCTCCTCGCGAACGGCTTCTTCCTCTGGAAGTGGCAGCCGAAGGGCGCCGACGGAGGGCCGCTCACCGACGCCGTGAAGCAGGTGGCAGAGAACGCGGACGCGACGCCCGAGCCCACGCCCGAGCCCACGCCGGCCCCCGAGCCCGCCACTCCCGAGGCCGTCACCGGGGCCCGGCTCGCGAAGGTCACCATCAACGGGGCCGTGGCCCGGGCGTTCTCCGAGCAGCTCGGCAAGGAGGACGGCAACCGCCTCGCGATCACCTCGGGCCGGCTCTACTCCTGGTGGCTCGACATCACGAAGGACCCGCGCAAGGGCGACACGACGTCGGTGCTCTACGAGCCGGACGAGTTCAACGAGGCCGAGGTCCTGGTGCACGCGCTGAACTACCGCAGCCAGAAGATGGGGCGGGTCTTCGAGGCCTTCCGCTTCCAGCCCGCGGGTTGGGCCCACGCCACCTGGTTCGACGCGGACGGGCAGGAGGTCCCGGCATCCATCAAGCCGTCGCCGATCCGCTCCTACGAACAGATCACCGCGCTCGTGGGGGACGGCCGGAAGCACGGCGGGATGGACTTCAAGGCGCCCGTGGGCACCGAGATCCTGGCCCCCTGGGACGCGACCGTGAGTCGGGTGAACTGGAACCTCCGCTACAACGGCAACTCGCTCGAGCTCTCCTGGAAGGGCAAGCGCCTCCGCTACCTGCACCTGAGCAAGATCGCTCCCGGCGTGAAGCCCGGCGCGAAGATCAGCGCGGGCCAGGTGCTCGGCGAGTCGGGCAACACCGGCCGCTCCTTCGCGCCCCACCTCCACTACGAGATCGTGGACGCGAACAACCGCCCGAAGGACCCGCTGACCATCCACGAGATCAGCCGGCGCGCGGTCCCGGACGCCGACAAGGCCGCCTTCACGGCCGAGGTGGAGCGCCTGCGCGCCGCTCTCGCCGCCCAGGTGGCCGAGACGATCACGCCCGCCGCGGATCCCGCGGAGCCTCCCACGGGCGGGTGATGCGGAGGGCGCTCGTTCTCTGCGCGCTCCTCCTGGGGTGTGGCGCTCCATCGACTCCAGCGACCCCCGCGGCGGAGGCGCCGGCCCCGGCGTCCACTCCGCCTGCCGGCACCGTGACGCCCACCGCCGTCGCGTCCACGGCCTGGCCGTCCGCGCCGGGCTGGCACGATCTCGCCGTCCTCCCCGGCTTCCAGCGCACCCCCCGCGACATCGCGGGCGATCGCACGGCCCCGCGGGTGGCGGTCCTCGACGGACGTGGGCGTCGGGTCGCGGTCGTCGCCGAGGGCGCTGCGCCGAAGACCCTGGAGCTGCCTCTGGACATGGACGGGACGTCGGTCGCGTGGGACGGCGGTCGGGTCGCGGTGGTGGACGCAAAGCGACGCACGATCGCGCGGCTCCACCTGGCGGGGGGCAAGCCGTCCAGCGAGCCCCTGAATGACGACCGTGTGGTCCTCGCCACGCGCCCCGACGGCGTTCTGCTGCGCGTCGATCAGCTCGGTCGTGCCTACAAGGAGGCCGATCCGGCCTGGCGCGGTGTCCCCGGCCCCGGCCAGACGATGGTGCGGGCCACGAACAACGACGCCGGTCCGATGCTGCTCGTGGCCGAGCCCGACGGGAAGCGAGGTCGCGCCTTGCTCTCCGGCATCCCCAAGGCCCGCGATCCCCGCGTCATCGGGCTCGAGCCCGGGACGGACCCGCTGGTCGGGTGGATGGCGGTCTGGACGGGCGCGAAGGATGCGCGGGAGCTGCACCTGGTGCGGTTCGACGGGCAGGGGAGGGTGCTCCACACGGAGCAGGCACGGTCGACGCCGTCACGCTCGGACCTGCGGGCCAGCATGCTGGGCGCGGACCGCCTGGTGCTCGCCGAGTCGACGGCGGACGGACTGGTGATCCGCCTCCTCGTCGCCCCCGAGCCCGTCGCGCCCGGTCCCTAGCTCTTCTTGGGGCGGAACCGCAGGTTGCGGATGTCCAGCTTGAACGTCTCGTTCCAGCCCTCGGGCGGCTCGCCCGTCGTGAACTGGAACTCGCGGCTGTTCTCCGGGCGCAGCGGCGGCTGGATCCGCGGCGGCGTCGGCATGCCCATCAGCTCCGGCGCCACGGCCCACCACTTGCGGGTGTCCAGCACCTTGCCGTCGGCCCCCAGGAACTGCAGCTCGACCTCGACCTCGATCATGATCCGGTCGCCGTTGTTGTGGACGTCGGCGTACAGACCCCAGCCGTTGAGCGGGCCCTTCGGGTCCTTCGCGAGGTTGATCTTCTCGACCCGGTAGTTGTCGATGGCGACCTTGTCGAGGTACGCCAGCTCGTCGAGCTCACCCCGGGCCGTCTTCACGAACTCGCCCGACGGGTGGCTGTCCAGGTACGCCTGGAAGGACGCCTCGGTGCGGACCTTGTCGGCCTCCATGAAGGACGTCTCGTCCTCCATCTTCTGGGCCTGCTTCACGTACTTCCCCTCGGGGTGGTGCTTCAGGTAGTCCCGCCAGAGCGCGCTCTCGCCCCCGTCCTTCGCCTTGCCGTAGCGGATCTCCTCCACCTGGGTCCGCACGGACTCGGCGTAGACCGAGTCGGGGTACTGGGCGAGGAAGGCTTCGTACGCCTCCGGCGTGCCGGCCATCTGGGCTTCGCGCAAGGCGCCCTGCTGGCTGTCGCACCCGGCGAGGGCGAGGAACGAAGAGGCGATCAGGATCGTGGCGAGGCGCAGCATGGCGCGGAGCATAGATCAGCGCCTGGGAACGCGGATCCTCGTCAGGGTCGGGGGAGCTGGCGGTTCCCGGACGAGATCGCGTCCTGGCCCGTCATCAGGCCGGGCATGTCCGTCTCGATGGGTGTGTTCCCTTCGACCGCCATCGCGCTGCCGATGACGGTCGAGGCGATGAGCGACACGACGTTCATCAGGACGATGTAGGCGTCTTCGCCCTTCTTGCTGCCGATGTTCACCGAGTACTCGAGCAGCGAGCCCGGACGCACGAGGACGGAGGTGGACAGGGCCTTGCCGGACGGGAGCCGGGCCTCCAGCACGTGCAGACCCGGCATGACCTTGCTGCGCAGCGCCTGGCCGGTGCCGATGGGCTCGCCGTCCAGGTAGATCTGCGTGCTGTCGATCTTCGCGGTGACCTTGATGGCCCCCCACGCCTGCTCCTCGCGGGACGGCGTCGGGTCGTACTTCAGGGTCAGGTCGAGCTTCGGTGCTTCCGCCGGCGCGGGCGCGGGCGCGTCGTCGTCACCGGCCCACGCGCCAGGGCTGGCGAGGAGGAGGGCGAGCGCGAGGAGGAGGGCGACGATCCGCATCGCTCCCATCATGGGGCCTCCCGAGACACCTGGAAAGGGGGATCGCCGTCGGCGGCAAACCTTGCATTGACCGGCCCAAGGGCAGCCCCTACCATCCGCGCGCTTCGGGACCCGGGGTCGCGCGCGCACGGCGCCGATCGAGATCAGGGTCCCGATCAGCGGAGAGCTCGGACGCCCATGAAGCATGAAGGAAAGATCGCCCTGGTCACCGGCGGCACCCGCGGGATCGGCAAGGCCATCTCGCTCCGCCTCGCCGAGGACGGCGCGGACATCATCCTCAACTACAAGAAGGACAGCGCCACGGCCGAAGAGACGGCCGCCGAGATCCAGGCGCTGGGTCGCAAGACCTGGATCATCCAGGCCGACCTGAAGGACGACAAGGAGATCAAGAAGCTCTGCAAGGCCATCAAGACCGACGTGGGGCGCCTCGACATCCTCGTGCACAACGCGGCCTTCGGGACGATGGGCAACATCCTGCGGATGGGCCTGTTCTCGTGGAACGCGGCCATGAGCATCAACGTGACGGCGCTCCTGCGGATGACGCAGCAGCTGGCCCCCCTCCTGCAGGACAGCAAGGGCCACATCATCGGCCTGTCCAGCATCGGCGCGGACATGACGTTCAGCGAGTACGCCTGCATCGGCGTCAGCAAGGCGGCCCTCGAGTCGCTTTGCCGCTACCTCGCGTTCGAGCTCGCGCACCTCGGCATCCACTGCAACGCGGTGTCCGCCGGCCCCATCAAGACGCGGGCGCTGGACTGGTTCCAGTTCCCCCACGCGGTCGACAACTACGGGGAGGTGAAGAGCCCCCTGTCACGCGTCGGGCGCCCCAACGACCTCGCAGGGATCGTCTCGTTCCTCTGCACGCCGGACGCCGACTGGATCGTCGGCCAGGTGATTCGCGCCGACGGAGGGATCTCCATGGGTGAGAACTTCACCGACTGGCTCGAAGATGGTGAAGAGAAGGACCAGGCCCTCGAGAAGGCGGCCAAGGAGTGGGAGTCCGCGTTGTCGCGGGCTCGCCGCTAGAAGGGTGACTGACATGAAGGCCATGTTCTTGACCGGAGCCACGGGCTTCGTCGGCGGCCAGGCGATGATGCGTTACGTCGACGCCGCGCCGGACCTGCACTTCTATCTGATGGTGCGCGCGCGGGACGAGGAGCACCTCGCCAAGCGCGCCGCGAAGCTCATGGACGTGACCTTCGGCGAGCGCGCCGAGGAGCTGGCGTCCCGCATCACGTTCGTCCGCGGTGACCTCCTCAAGGAGGGGCTGGACCTCTCGGACGAGGATCTCGCCACGATCGTCGCGAACTGCGATCACGTGGTGCACTGCGCGGCGTCGGTCGACTTCGCCATGCCCATCGAGGAGAGCCGCAAGTTCAACCTCGACGGCACCCGCCGCGTCATCGAGGTCTGCGAGAAGATCCAGAAGACGGACCACGGCCTGCGCCGCCTCGACTACGTCTCCACGGCGTATGTCTCCGGCAACCGCGAGGACGTCGTCGACCCCTCCGGCCTGAGCAACCACGGGCTCGGCTGGGCGAACGACTACGAGCAGAGCAAGTTCGAGGCGGAGAGCCTGGTGCGCGGCTGGCGCAGCCAGGGCAACCCCGTCTGCATCTACCGCCCGTCCACGGTCGTCGGCGACAGCCGCACGGGCGAGACGACGAACTTCAACGTCCTGTACTGGCCCCTCCGCGTGTACGCGCGCGGCTGGTGGAACCTGATGATCGGGTTCGAGGACACCCCCGTGGACGTCGTGCCCGTGAACTACGTGGCCGACTGCCTGGTGGCGTTCTCGCTGGACGACGCGCTGATCGGCCGCGACTACCACCTGGCCGCGGGCCCCGACAAGATCTGCCAGATCCGGGACCTGGCGACGGCCGCGAGCTCCTACTTCAACCAGGACTACCCGCGCTTCGTCACGCCGGAGAAGTTCTGGAAGGTCTACCAGCCCGCCATCGACAAGACGGCGACGCCGGCCCAGAAGACGCTCATCAAGCAGGGCACGGTCTACATGCCCTACTTCGTGCGGAGCCCGCTCTTCGACACCACCACCACGGTGGAGGACGCCGAGAAGCACGGCGTGGCGCCCGTCGTCGCGGTGACGGACTACTTCGATCTGCTCTTCAACTACTGCATCTCCACGGACTTCGGTCGCAAGAAGCCCGTGAAGTCCGCGGGGGGTGAGGGAGCGCACTCGGACGAGCTCGAAGAGAAGGCCGATCAGCTCGCTGCGCCCACGGTCTGAGCGAGTGACGTCGCCTTTACACCCATAAGGCGTCGTGGTAGCAAACCCCACCTTTCGGGCCCGAGCACCCCTCGAACCCGGTTCAACTGGCTGAATTCACAAGCGAATTTCATCGGAGCGGGGCCTCGGATCCATGGCGGGTCGTATCGTCATCACCGGCATCGGGATCGTGACCGCAGCGGGCGTCGGAGTGGACGCCTGCTGGGACACGTTCCTCTCTGGCCGGTCCGCCATCGACACGCTGGATCTGTTCGATCCCGGAGGCATGGCGAGCCACATGGCCGGCCAGGTCCCGAGCTGGCCTGACGTCCCCGAGGCAATCGGCCCCTACGCCGTCACCGGACGCCCCCTGACCTTCGCTGTGTACTCCGCTCTGGAAGCCATGAAGCGCGCCGGCATCGACGGCTCGCTCGACGTGCCGCCCTCCCGCCGCGCGGTGGTGGCCGCCGGCGGCTTCGACGACCAGATGATCACCTTCCTCGCCCGGGCCATGGATCGCTTCGCGCCGGCCGGCCAGTACGACTTCGATGACGTCGAGGCGGACGACCTGGTGAACCATCTGCTCGACGAGGGCGTACTGGACGGCATGGAGCGGTACTCCCAGGTCCAGGTCATGCAGGCCCTCGCGCACCTGTTCGAGGCCCGCCAGGCCCTGACGGTCAGCACGGCCTGCGCCGGCGGCCCCACGGCCATCGGCGACGCGGTGACGCTGCTGCGCAACGGCGAGGCGGACGTCGCTCTCGCCCTCGGCGTGGACACGCTCATCTCCCGCGAGATGATGGGCGGCTTCTGCAACCTCACCGCCATGAGCACCCGCAACGACGACCCGAAGCGGGCGTCCCGTCCCTTCGACAAGGAGCGTGACGGGTTCGTGATGGGCGAAGGGGCCGCGGCCCTCGTCCTCGAGCGGGAGGAGGTCGCGCTCGCGCGCGGCGCCACGATCCTCGCCGAGCTGGCGGGTGTCGGGTACAGCTCCGACGCCTACGCCCTGACGGCGCCCCACCCCGAGGGTGGCGGCATGGCCCTGAGCATGACCCGCGCGTTCGAAGACGCCGGGGTCGACGCCACGGGCGTCCAGTACATCAACGCCCACGGCACCTCGACGCCCGCCAACGACAAGGCGGAGACGTTGGCCATCCGGCTTGCCTTCGGGGCCCACGCGGACAACCTCGTGGTGTCCGCCAGCAAGGGCACCATCGGGCACCTCATCCACGGCGCCGGCGCAGTGGGGGCGGTGGTCGCCGTGCAGACCATCCTGGACCAGAAGGCCCACCCCACCGCGAACCTCGACGAGCCCAGCCCCGAGTGCGACCTGGACTACGTCGTTGGCGCGCCGCGCGACATGGACGTGGACATCGCGCTGGTGAATGCCTTTGGCTTCGGCGGACAGAACACAACCCTTGCCATCCGACGCTGGGACGCGGCGGCTGGCGCATAGCAGAACAACACCGGGGCGCTGAACGACCCCGGAGCGAACGCAGAGGCGGCACAGCCGCACAACGGAGGTAGAGATGGCTGATCGGGCCGACATCCTGGAGAAGCTGACCGAGATCATCGTCGAGACGCGCGGCGTCGACGAGGAGGAGTGCACGGAGACGGCGACCCTCTTCGACGACCTCGGCCTCGAGTCGATCGACTTCCTGGAGATCTCCTTCCGCATGGAAGAGGACTTCGGCTTCCCCTTCCCCACGGACGACCTGGGCGCGCTCCTCACCTCCGTCGGTGAGAACAGCACCACGGCGGACGTGAACAAGGCGCTCGACTCGCTCGAGAACGACTTCCACATCAAGTTCGATCGCAGCGCGGTCGAAGGCGTGGACCCGTTCGACGCGGACAAGCTGCGCAACTCCGTGCTCCAGCTCTTCACGGTCGGCGCGCTGGTCGACTTCGTCGCGGCCCGCTCCGAGGCCTGAGCCGGACACTCGGGAGCGACCATGGCGAACGCGCGTCGTCGCGTGGTGATCACCGGAATCGGGATCACCTCGCCCTACGGTGTCGGCACGGCGCCCCTGATCCAGGGGCTGTCCGAGGGCGCGTGCGCCCTGCAGGCATTGGACGGGCGGCTCGCCATGGTGCCCCCGGGCATCGGGGCCCGGCTGGACCTGCCCCGCAAGGAGTTCAAGCAGTGGTTCGACACGCGGGTCCTCCGCCTGTCCACCATGACCCGCCAGACGCAGCTCGGCTGCATCGCCGCGGGTGACCTCCTGAAGTCCATGGACCTCGTCCCGGACGGCACCCAGCACCCCGACAAGGGAGCCTTCCTGGGCTCCTTCATCATCCCCCCGGACTTCCGCAAGCAGATCCGCACTGCCCGCATCCTCAACCACCGCCCCGAGGGCGAGGCGACGGGATTCGTGCAGGACGACGCGCGGTTGGACAAGGCGATGAAGCTCGCGAGCGCGTTCGACTTCCTGCGCGCGCTCCCGAACATGCCCAGCTCGCACCTGAGCATCCAGACCGGGTTCCAGGGCCCGGCCTGCACCTACCTGGGCAGCGACGCCTCGGGGCTGCAGGCCATCGGCATGGCGGTCCAGATGATCCGCAGCGGGCAGGCCAGCGCCATGATCGCGGGCGGGGCGTTCGAGCCCTTCCAGGAGGTTCACCTCGCCTGGCAGGGCCAGCGCGGGCTGTGGAACACGGATGACCTGGATCCGCAGGACCGTGTGCGGCCCTACTCGGTCCGCACCGGCAACGCCCCCGGCGAGGCGGGCGCAGTCTTCTACCTCGAGGAGCGGGACGCGGCGCTGGCGCGCGGTGCGACGATCCTCGGTGAGGTCACCGGCTACGGACAGCGCGTCCTCACGCCGGGGACGGGTGAGGACGTGGCGGTTCGGGTGGATGCCCTGAAGGCGGCCTGCGACGGCACGCCGGACTGGATCGCGCCCACCGGGCTCGGTCACGCAGAACTCGACCGCCTCGAAGTCGCCGCCTACGCCGACGCGTTCGGGGAGGACCTAGGAGGCGCGGCCGCGCTCGTGGCCACTCCGTGGGTCGGCCTCTCGGGTCCGGCCACCGCTCCGCTGCAGCTCGCCGCCGGGCTGCTCGCCGCGCGCGGGGAGCTGACGCCCAAGCGCGGACTCGACGTGGAGGCCGCTCCGGGCTGCGAAGCCATGGTCGACGCCCTCGGTCGGACCGCCGCCACCGGCGCGGGCTCCCGCCTGATCGCCTCCTGTTTCTCGATCGACGGCGTGCATGCAGCCCTCGGCGTGACTGTCGAGGCCTGAACCCCTTGGCCTCCCACAGCGTCCGGGTCGTCGTCACCGGGGTCGGCATGGTGTCTGCCGCCGGGCGCGGCGCCGATGCCGCGTGGGCCACCCTGCGCAACGGGGACAGCGCCCTGAGCGCCATCGAGCTGTTCGATCCCGCGCCCTACAACCTCGAAGTGGCCGGCGAGGCGAAGGCGGTGGCGCGCGAGCCCGGGCTCGACCGGGCGTTCCAGCTCCTGAACATCGCGGCCGACGAGCTCCTCCAGAACGCCGGATGGTCGGCCGAGCAGCTCGACGCCAGCACCGGCGTCGTCCTCGGCACGTGCCAGGGGGCGATCGAGGGGGCCAGCGGCATCCACCGCGACTACCAGTCACGCCCCGTCCCCGCCGCGACCGACGCGGGACGCAAGGCGTTCGCCGAGTACCGGCCGGGCCACGGCACGGCGTTGCTGGCGGAGCGCATCGGCGCGGGCGGGCCCTGTTCGACGGTGGGCATGGTCTGCGTCTCCTCGTCCGTCGCGCTGATGCACGCCGTCGACCTGATCCGCTCCGGTGAGGCCCGCCGCGTGGTCGCGGGCGGGTTCGAAGCGTTCACGCAGTTCGTGTTGACGGGCTTCCACTGCATCGGCGCGCTGGCCAGCGGCGAGCTTCGGCCGTTCGACGTCGATCGCGACGGCACCGTGCTCGGCGAGGCGGCCGTCCTGCTGACGCTCGAGCGCGAAGACGACGCACGACATCGAGGGGCGACCATCCTCGCGGAGATCGCGGGGGCGGGCATCGCCGCCGACGCCTTCCACATGACGGCGCCGGACCCGAAGGGCGGGGGACTCGAGCGGGCGATCCGCCAGGCGTTCGACGAGGCCTCCATCGGCCCCGCCGACGTCGACTACATCTCGGCCCACGGCACCGGCACGGTCTTCAACGACGGCATGGAGAGCAAGGCGTTCTCCCGCATCTTCGCCGAGCTGGCCGAGGCGGGGCAGATGCCGCCGGTCACCGGGGTGAAGTCGGTGTTCGGGCACACCCTCGGCGCCGCCGGAGCGCTTGACGCCGTGATGGCCCTGCGCGCGCTGACCGAGGGGGTCCTGCCGCCGACGGTGGCCCACAGCGAGCCGATCGAGGGCCTCGAGGCCTGGGACTTCGCGACGGACGGCCCGAAGGCGCCGCCGGCGCCGGTCAACGTGGTGCTCAGCACGAACTCGGCGTTCGGCGGGAACAACTCCGCGCTCATCATCCGACGCGTGGAGGCCTGACGTGGGCCGCATCCTGATCAGCGGCGCCGGCGCCGTCACCTGCCTCGGCCTGGGGAGCGACGCGCTCCGCGGACCTCTGCTCGACGGCGAGGCGGTGCCGTTCACCGAGGAGGCTCCGGCCGGCACCCCCGTGAGCGTCGGTCGCATCGGCTACCTCAAGGACGCCGACTCGGCCGCCACCTACCGACGCTGGGGGCAGGTCGACACCTACTCCCGGTACGGCTACGTCGCCGCGCGCCTCGCCCTCGAGTCCGCGGGGCACGCCCAGAGCGACGACATGGCCGCGTACGGCGTCTTCTTCGGCACAGCGTACGGCTGCATGGAGGAGAACCAGAAGTTCGAGCGCTTCGCGGTGGTGGACGGCCAGATGAAGGGCGCGTCGCCGTTGGTGTTCAAGGGCACCGTCGACAACGCCCCCGCTGGCTGGGTCGCCGTTGCTTGGAAGCTCAAGGGGCCCAACGCCACGTTCGTGTCCGGCGACGGAGCCGGCGCCGAGGCGATCTGGGCGGCTGCCCGTCAGATCCGGCGCGGCCGCGCGCCCGCGGTGCTCTGTGGCGGGGTCGAACGGTTCGTCGATCTGCACCTCGTCCTGCGGGAGCGGGATCCGGCCTCCCAGGGCGCGGTCCTGAGCGAGGGCGCCGGTGTCCTGCTGATCGAGGACGAGGCCGCTTTCGTGGGACGTGGCCGCACCGGGGACGACGCGCTGGCAGAGCTGATCGGCGTCGTTCGGCACCGCGGGCCCATCGTCGAGGGCCTGCGCAGCACCGCCGTCCGGCTCGGGATCGACGTCGATGACGTCGGCTTGATCTCCCTCGCCTGCCCGGACGCGGACGCGCTCGCTACAGTACGGACCCAGCTCCAGCAGGCCGCCGTCGCGAGCGGTCCCGGGGCACCTCTCGAAGGGCTCGAGCTCGTGGCGGACAAGACCGTCCTCGGCGAGTTCCACGGAGCCTGGGCCGGAGTCGCGACGTGCGCGGCCCTGGTTCGTCGCCAGCCCGGATCAGGCTGGAACGGCCGCCAGTACGCCATCGTGCAGGTCGCCGGCGAGAGAAATGAAGACTTCTACGTGGTTCTCGGAGAGCCACGAGACATCGGAGTGAACCAATGAGCAGGGCTCGCGTGGTCGTGACGGGGCTCGGTGTCGTCGTCCCGCATGGCGATGACATCGACGCGGTCTACGGTCGAATCAGCCGTGGTGAGAACGAGTGCGGCCGGATCACGAAGTTCGATCCGGACGGCTTCCTCTGCCAGATCGGCTCCGAGGTGAAGTACGACGTGGAGGCCCCGGAGCAGGTTGGCCCCTACACCGTGCACAACGAGGCGCTGCGCTTCGTGGTCGGCGCCGCTGACCGCGCGATCCGCTACGCCGGCCTCGAGGCCGCCACCGGTGACGAGCAGGACCGCCGCAGCATCGTGCTGTCCACAGGCGTCGGTCCGGCGAACATCGACTTCCTGGGGCCCATCGCCCTGCGGCTGCACGGCGACGACTCGGACCCGTACACCTCCGACATGGCGAGCTTCTACGCCAAGGCGCCGGACGAGCCGGAGGCGGCGGGGCTCGACGAGTTTCACCTCGACACGGCCGCCCCCGCCTGCGCGGTGCTCCTCGGCGCGGCCCACGTGCACAACACCGCCAGCGCCTGTGCGTCGGGCTCCCACGCCATCGCGGACGCGGCGGCCATCATCGCGCGCGGGGAGGCCGACGTGGCCCTCGCTGGCGGCGTCTGCACGCCGGTGACCCGGGTGCTCGTGCCCGGCTTCGCGATGCTCCAGGCCCTGTCCACCCGGAACGACGATCCGGCCCACGCGTCCCGGCCGTTCGACGCCGGGCGTGACGGCTTCGTGATGGGCGAGGGCGCGGCCGTGATGGTCCTCGAGTCGGAGGAGCACGCGAAGGCGCGCGGAGCCACCATCCTCGCGGAGCTCGCGGGCTGGGGGTACAGCTGCGACGCGTACCGCCTGACGGACCCGCAGCCCGAGGGCGAGGGCATGGCGCTGTGCATGACGCGGGCGCTGGAGTCGGCCGGGGTCCGCCCCGATCAGGTCGACCACGTCAACGCCCACGGCACCTCGACCCCCTACAACGATCGGGCCGAGACGCTGGCCATCAAGAAGGCCCTGGGCGACCACGCCTACAAGACGGCCGTCTCCTCGAACAAGTCGATGTTCGGGCACCTCATCCACGCCGCCGGCGCGCTGGAGGGCTGCCTGTCCGTCAAGACGATCCTCGAGGGCGTCATCCCGCCGACCATCAACTACACCGACGCGGACCCGCTGTGCGACCTCGACTACGTGCCCAACGAGGGCCGCGAGGCGAAGGTCGACGTCATCCTGAAGAACTCCTTCGGGTTCGGCGGCATGAACGTGTCCGTCGTCTACCGCCGCTACGAGGGCTGAGATGAGCACCACGCCTGATCGCGTCGTCATCACCGGGTTCGGGGTCATCTCCCCGTTCGGCCTGGGGGCTGACGCCCTGTACGAAGGCATGCTGGCCGGCGAGACCCGCGTCGCAGCGCTGCCCGAGCCCCGCGCGTCACTGCGGCCCGGCTACGGCGCCGCCATCAGCGAACGGCCCGCGAAGATCATCCGGAAGCTGCCCGCCAGTCGGGAGATGCGCCCCGGGACGATGACGCGGTACACGTTCCTGTCCACGGCGGCGCTCGGCGACGCGATGCTGAACGCGAACGTGCCCCTCGGGAACGAGGAGGGCCGCAAGGATCTGGTGCCGCCCTGGGAGGGCAGCAAGCGGCGCGGCGCCTACATCGCCAGCTACACGAACTCCGACAAGTTCGACAAGTACGTGCGGTTCGCCCACCACGTGATCGCTCGCAAGGGGGACGGCGTCGCCATCGACGACAGCCAGGTGCCCGACGCGATCCGCAAGTTCACGGCCTTCGAGTTCCTCAAGCTGATGAACAACATGCCCACCGCCCACGCCGGCATCCAGGGGCGCTGCCGCGGCCCGGTGAACACGTTCCTCGGTACGCCCGCGGGCGGGGTCCAGGCCATCGGCCGCGCGTACGAGGCGATTCGGGATGACCTCGCGGACGTGATGTACGCCGGCGGCGTCGGCAGCTCCGTGCACGACCAGATGATGATGGTGCGGGCCACGCGTGGCCTGTCGAGCTCCCCGGACGTCGATCCGGCGGCGGCGGGGCGGCCCTTCGACAAGGCGGCCACCGGCATCGTCCCGGGCGAAGGCGGCGGCATGCTCGTGCTCGAGCGCGCGTCCACCGCGGAGGCTCGCGGCGCCACGGTCAAGGCAGAGCTGCTCGGCTACGGCGACTGGTTCGCCGCCCCGGTGTCCAACCGCGGACTGCCCCCGGGCCCCGGTGGGATGGTCCGCGCGGCCCGGAAGGCGATGAAGGCGGCGGGCATCGAGGCGTCCGAGATCGACCTCGTGACGGCCCTCGGCGAGAGCGACGTCGAGCTGGACGCCATCGAGGCCGCTGGGTTCGCCGAGCTCCTCGGTCCGCGCGCCTCCGAAGTCCCCATCCTGTCGCTGACGGCTCACGTTGGCGCCTGCGAGGCGGGGATCGGTCCGATGGCGGCGGCGGTCGCGATGCTCGCGATGGAGCGCGGTCAGGTCCCCGGCGATCTGAACCGTGAGGACCCCATCGACGGCTACAACGGTCCGTCCTCGGCGGCCCCGCGCACCCTGGACGTGCGCACCGTGCTCGTGTCCGTGATGACGCGCGAAGGCATCAACGCGGCGCTCGTCCTGCGCCGCCCCGGGGCCTGAAGCCGGCGTGTCCGACGCCGAGGGGCTGAACTGGCGGGTCATTGCCGCCGGCCTCCTGCTCGGCGCCTCC
>ENA-OWNT01001964-OWNT01001964.1-seawater-metagenome-genome-assembly--contig:-NODE-1964-length-23034-cov-6.392473_pt1 | contig 23034 bp, 17 predicted proteins | sample MGYA00238136_ERZ651165 | MGnify/ENA primary metagenome ERZ651165 (study PRJEB26861, sample SAMN08777766) | seawater metagenome | isolation source: coastal seawater | place: USA: Florida | collected...
CGTGGGCCAGGACCGATGAGATGAAGTGAGACCTATGTGGTCGGACCGATGTGAGACCTATGTGGTCGCTTGCACACCCGCCTTTCCCGGGTTCCCGGTCCCACGACCATCGTCGCCGTCCCCCAGTCCTCCCCATCCTGCTTCAGCGTCGCAAGCCCCCGACCATCGCCGCCAGCCCCCAGTCCTCCCCATCCCGCGTCCCGCGCCGCTGACCCCCGATCGCCCCCCGGATCCCGCCTCCTCCCCCACTCCCGCCCCTTCGGCACATCGTCTGTGGACGCGCCCCTCCGGTCCCCTTATTCTCCGCGCCTTTCCCGGATCCCAAGTCAGCCCCACGGCCCGGAGGCGCCAAGTGATCCCGCGGTACTCGCGGCCCGAGATGGCCGAAATCTGGTCGGAGGAAGCACGCCTCCGCACCGTCCTCGAAGTCGAGCTCCTGGCCTGTGAGGCCATGGTCGAGCTGGGGCAGGTCCCCGCGGACGCCGCGCGCGTCTGTCGGGAGAAGGCCGACTTCGACATCGACCGCGTCCACGAGCTGGACAAGGTCCTCAAGCACGACGTCATCGCCTTCCTCACGGCGGTGAACGAGAACATCGGCCCCGAGGGGCGCTTCCTCCACAAGGGGATGACGTCATCGGACGTGCTGGACACCGCCACCGGGGCGCAGATCCGCAAGGCCGGGGATGTCCTCCTCGTCGCGCTCGACGCGGCCATGGAGGCCGTCAAGACCCGGGCGTTCGAGACCAAGGACCTCGTGTCCATGGGCCGCACCCACGGCGTCCACGCCGAGCCCATGTGCTTCGGCATGAAGTTCGCCGGCTGGTACGACGACCTGCGCCGCGCGCGCGTCCGTCTGGTGGACGCCATCGACGAAGCCGCTGTCGGCGCCATCTCCGGCGCGGTCGGCACCTACGCCTGGGTCGACCCCTTCGTCGAGCAGCATGTCTGCACCCACCTGAGCATCACCCCCGCTCCCATCACGACCCAGGTCGTGCCCCGGTGCCGCCACGCCGCGCTCTTCTCGGCCATGGCGCTGACCGCCTCCGCCCTCGAGCGCATGGCTGTCGAGATCCGGCACCTCCAGCGCAGCGAGGTCCGCGAGGCCGAGGAAGCGTTCAGCAAGGGGCAGAAGGGCTCGTCCGCGATGCCCCACAAGCGCAACCCGGTCCTGTCGGAGAACCTCACCGGGCTCGCGCGTCTCGTCCGCAGCTACGCCGTCCCCGCCATGGAGAACGTGGCGCTGTGGCACGAGCGGGACATCAGCCACAGCTCGGTGGAGCGCGTCATCCTCCCGGACGCGTTCATCGCTCTGCACTTCATGCTCCATCGCTTCACGGGGCTCGTGGCGAAGCTCACGGTCTACCCGGAGAACATGAAGCGGAACCTGGAGAGCCTCGGAGGCATCTTCTTCAGCCAGCGGCTCCTCCTCGCCCTGGTGGAGAGCGGGCTCACGCGTGAGGACTCCTACGCCATCGCCCAGCGCAACGCCATGCGGGTCTGGGCGGGGGAGGGGACCCTGCGTGAGCTCGTCGAGCGCGACGAGGACGTGAGCTCACGGCTCGATGCAACGATCCTGGACGAGGTGTTCCAACTCGACGCCTACGTCCGCAACGTCGACTTGATCTTCGATCGGGTCTTCGGAGGTTCCTGATGACCGGCGACGTGCTCAACGAAGGCAAGAGCAAGCGGATGATCACCACGGACGATCCGGCCGTGCTCATCCAGTACTTCAAGGACGAGGCGACCGCGTTCAACGGCGTCAAGAAGGGCATCATCGCGAGCAAGGGCCGCGTGAACTGCCAGATCAGCGCGCGGATCTTCGAGTGGCTGGAGCGTGAGGGGGTCAAGACCCACTACCGCGGCCTCAAGTCCGAGAACGAGATGCTCGTGGACCGGGTGGAGATCATCCCCCTGGAGGTCGTCTACCGGAACGTCGCGGCGGGCTCGCTCTGCAAGCGGTTCGGCCTCGAGGAGGGGATGGTCCTCGAGAGCCCGCTCCAGGAGTTCTTCCTCAAGAGCGACGAGCTCGGCGACCCGCTGGTGACCCGAAACCACGCCCTGGCCTTCGGCTGGGCCGACGACGAGACGATGGACCACCTCATCGCCGAGGCTCTGCGCATCCACGAGCTGCTCACGGAGTTCTGGGCTGGCCTCGGGATCCGACTCGTCGACCACAAGCTCGAGTTCGGTCGTCTCCCCGACGGCACCATCGTCCTCGCGGACGAGATCACTCCCGACGGCTGCCGCCTGTGGGAGATGGGCACCGACCGCAAGATGGATAAGGACCGCTTCCGTCGGAGCCTCGGCAAGGTCGAGGAGACCTACGCGGAGGTCTGCGCCCTCGTGGAGAACGCGCTCCCCCTGTCCGCCACCTTCTGAGCCTGCGTGAGCCGCCCAGGCGCGCTCACGCCCACCCCGGCCGCGCCGCACGCGTCCGATGCCCGGAGTCTTCGATGCGCATCCGAGTCCACGTCACGCCCCGGGTGGGCGTGCTCGATCCCCAAGGCAAGGCGGTGGCCGGCGGCCTGAAGTCGCTCGGCTTCGACGAGGTCGGTGAGGTCCGCGTCGGCAAGGTGATCGACGTGACCGTCGACGGCCTCACCGAAGAGCAGGCCCTCGACCGCGGTCGCGCCATGGCGGCGAAGCTCCTCGCCAACGAGGTCGTCGAGGACTTCGACGTCCACGTCTTCGCCGACTGATGCGTTTCGGGGTCGTCACCTTCCCGGGGTCCAACTGCGACCACGACGCCTACCACGTGGTGAAGCGCGTCGCGCAGCAGGACGTCCAGTTCCTCTGGCACAAGGACACGGATCTGTCCGGGATCGACGCGATCGTCCTCCCCGGTGGCTTCTCCTACGGAGACTCGCTGCGCTGTGGGGCGATCGCGCGGTTCTCGCCGATCATGGAGTCCATCCGAGCGTTCGCCGACGCCGGCGGCCCGGTCATCGGGATCTGCAACGGGTTCCAGGTGCTCACGGAGGCCGGCCTCCTGCCCGGCGCGCTCCTGCGCAACCAGGGCCTCACGTTCATCTGTGAGGACCAGCACCTCGCGGTGGCCAACGGGCACCTGCCCTGGACGTCGCTGTGTCCCGAGGGGCTGGTGGCGCCCATCGCTCACCACGACGGGTGCTACTTCGCAGACGAGGAGACGCTGGCGCGCCTCGAAGGGGAGGGCAGGGTCGCCTTCCGCTATGCGGACCGGGACGGCAACGTCACGCCGGAGGCGAACCCCAACGGCTCCCTGAACAACATCGCCGGCATCACCAACGAGCGCGGCAACGTGCTGGGGATGATGCCGCACCCCGAGCGCAACGCGGAGACCGAGCTCGGTGATGCGTCCGGCGCCTGGGTCTTCCGCTCGGTCGTCCGGGCGTTCCTGAACGGCGAGGTGGGACGATGAGCGTGCAGGCACCCGCGGTCGACCCGCGCCCCGGCGATCCCGAGATCACCCAGGCTCTCATCGACGAGCACGGGCTCGACGAGAAGGAGTACGGCCTCGTCCTCGACATCATGGGACGCCCGCCGACCTACACCGAGCTCGGCGTCTTCTCCGTGATGTGGAGCGAGCACTGCTCGTACAAGACCTCGCGGATCCACCTCAAGAAGCTCCCCACCGACGGTCCCCGGGTGCTCCAGGGCCCTGGCGAGAACGCCGGGGTCATCGACATCGGCGACGGGCTCGCCGTGGCCTTCAAGATGGAGTCCCACAACCACCCGAGCTTCATCGAGCCCTACCAGGGCGCGGCGACCGGGGTCGGCGGGATCCTGAGGGACGTGTTCACCATGGGCGCCCGGCCCATCGCGATCCTCAACTCCCTGCGCTTCGGCGCGGCGGACCACCCGAAGACGAAGTTCCTGCTGCCCGGCGTCGTGGCCGGGATCGCCGGGTACGGCAACTGCGTCGGCGTGCCGACCGTCGCGGGCGAGGTGAACTTCCACCCGTCGTACAACGGCAACATCCTCGTGAACGCGATGGCGGTGGGCCTGCTCCGCAGCGACGCGATCTTCCGCGGGGTCGCAGCGGGTCCCGGCAACCCCGTGCTCTACGTAGGCGCCCGCACCGGCCGGGACGGCATCCACGGCGCCACCATGGCCTCGGACACCTTCGAGGAGGGCGTCGAGAAGCCGCGCCCCACCGTGCAGGTGGGCGACCCCTACACCGAGAAGCTCCTCATCGAGGCCTGCCTCGAGCTCATGCGCGAGGACGCGATCGTCGCCATCCAGGACATGGGCGCCGCCGGCCTCACGTCGAGCTCGGTGGAGATGGCCGGGCGCGGGGGCACCGGGCTGCGCATGGACGTGGCGAAGATCCCCGCCGCCGCCGAGGGGATGACCCCCTACGAGTTCTGCCTGTCCGAGTCCCAGGAGCGCATGCTCATCGTGGCGGCGAAGGGCAAGGAGCACATCGTCGAGCGGGTGTTCGGCAAGTGGGACCTCGAGGCGGTCGTCATCGGCCACGTGACGGACGACGGCCTGTGGACGGTCGTCGAGGGCGACAACGTCGTCGCCTCCATCCCGGTGGATGCGCTGACCGACGCCGCCCCCATCTACGACCGCCCCCACACGGAGCCCGCCGACTTCGCGGCGCGCCAGGCCGAGCCCGACCTCGCCCCCACGGGGGACTGCGAGGACGTGCTGCTTCGGCTGCTGGCGAGCCCGAACATCGCGGACAAGCGCTGGGTCTACCGGCAGTACGACCACATGGTCCGCCTCGGCACCGTCGTTCGTCCCGGTGCAGCCGATGCCGCGGTCGTCCGCATCCCGAAGTCGGCGAAGGCGCTGGCGCTGACGACGGACTGCAACTCCGTGTGGGTGAAGGCGGACCCGCACCTCGGCACCCAGGGAGCCATCGCCGAGGCGGCGCGCAACGTGGCCTGCACCGGCGCCGAGCCGCTGGCGGTCACCGACTGCCTGAACTTCGGCAACCCCCAGCGGCCCGAGGTCATGTGGGAGTTCGTCCAGGCCATCGAGGGCATGGGCGCCGCCCTGCGCGAGCTCAAGATCCCCGTCGTCTCCGGCAACGTCTCCCTCTACAACGAGACGGGCGACGTCTCGATCCACCCCACCCCGGGCATCGGGCTGGTGGGGCTCATCGAGGACCGCAAGCACGCCGTGGGTCTGGGGTTCCCCGAGGAGGGACAGCGCATCGTCCTGCTGGGGACGCCCCGTCCCACCTTCGGGGCGAGCGCCTACGGGCGGGTCATCCATGACGTGGAGACCGGCGCGCCGCCGTCGCTCGACTGGGACGCGGAGCGCGCGCTACTCCTCACGCTGCGTGAGGGCGTGAGCGCCGGCCTGATCACCGCCGCTCACGACGCTGCGGACGGTGGACTCGGGGTGGCCCTCGCCGAGATGGCCCTCGCGGGCGGTGTCGCCGGCAACATCGGCCGCGGGCTCGGCGCCCAGGTGGCCCTGGACCTCTCCGGTGACGCCGGCGCGCGGGAGCGCTTCCTCTTCGGGGAGACCCACGGCTGTGCCTTCGTGACCGTGTCGGCCGATGACCTCCCCGCGCTCCTCGCCCTGGCCGCGGAGCACGGCTGCGCGGCCCAGAACGTGGGGGCCGTCGGCGGCGATGCCCTGGTCGTCACCGACGCCGGAGGCGCGTCCCTGGACGTGGCCGTCTCTGACCTGCGGAGCGCCTGGGAGGGCGGCTTGACCGCGGCGGTCGGCCTCGACGCCGCGCCGCCGCGCCCCTAGCCGCCACGAGCCTGCGATGACCGACGTGCACGACCTCGGCGACCACTTCCGCGACGAGTGCGGCGTCGTCGGTGTGTGGGGGCATCCCGAGGCGTCCACGCTCTGCCACCTCGGTCTGCACGCACTGCAGCACCGTGGCCAGGAGGGCGCCGGGATCGTCTCGTGGGACGGGGAGCGGATGAACGCCCACCGGGGCTTGGGCCTCGTGGCGGACGTGTTCGGTCGACCGAGCCGCATCGCCGCCCTCGCCGGGGACCGCGCCATCGGCCACGTGCGCTACAGCACGGCCGGGACGAGCGACCTGCGGAACGTGCAGCCGCTCCAGGTGGAGTTCGCGGGCCACAAGATCGCGATCGCCCACAACGGCAACCTGGTGAACGCCCGGGCGCTCAAGAACGAGCTCGAAGAGGATGGGGCGATCTTCCACGCCACGTCGGACACCGAGATCATCGTTCACCTCATCGCCAGGAGCCGGCAGAAGTCGTTCGTGAACAAGGTGGTGGACGCGCTGGGCCGGGTGCTCGGCGCCTGGTCGCTGCTCTTCCTGACGCCGGACCGGATGGTCGCCGCGCGGGATCCCATGGGCTTCCGCCCCCTGGTGCTGGGCCGGACGCCGGACGGCGCCTGGGTCGTGGCGAGCGAGACCTGCGCGCTGGACCTGATCGAGGCGACCTACGAGCGGGACGTGGAGCCCGGCGAGCTCGTGATCATCGACGCCATGGGGCTGACGTCGTTCCACCCGTTCCCCGAGAGCCCGCGCGCCCAGTGCGTCTTCGAGTACCTGTACTTCGCGCGCCCGGACACGCGGCTGTGGGAGCGGGACGTCTACGGCGTGCGCCTGCGCCTGGGCGACCGGCTCGCGGTGGAGCAGCCAGCCGACGTGGACATGGTGATCCCCGTGCCGGACTCCGGCGTGAGCGCCGCGCTGGGCTTCGCGCGGACCCTCGGCGTGCCGTTCCAGCTGGGGCTGATCCGCAACCACTACGTGGGCCGGAGCTTCATCGAGCCGACCCAGAAGATCCGCGACTTCGGGGTGAAGCTGAAGCTGAACCCGGTGCCCGGCCTGCTGAAGGGCAAGCGCGTGGCGGTGGTGGATGACTCCCTCGTCCGCGGGACCACCTGCAAGAAGATCGTGCGCATGCTGCGCAAGGCGGGCGTCTCGGAGGTCCACCTGCGCATCGCGGCGCCGCCGACCACCGGGCCCTGCTTCTACGGGATCGACACGCCGACCCGTGCCGAGCTCATCGCGGCGAACAACCCGGTGAGCGAAATCGGGCACTACGTGGGCGCCGATTCCATCGGGTACCTGTCGATCCCCGGCATGCACGAGGCGACCCACGGAAGCGAAGGCGGCTACTGCGACGCCTGCTTCTCCGGCCGCTATCCGCTCGACCCAGATGGGACCGAGCCGCGCCCGCAGCTGGGCCTGTTCGACAGCGAGTAAGCCTGCCGCGCGTTTTTCCTCGTCGCGGGGCCGCTGCTACTATTCGTGCGGGCGAGTCCCGGCGTACGAAGCCGTTCGTCCGGGTGGAGACTGCATGGGCGCCATTGTCGGCATCGATCTCGGCACAACGAACAGCTGCGTAGCCGTCGTCAAGGACGGTCGGCCGCGGGTGATCGAGGACGAGCGCGGGTACAACATCCTCCCTTCGTGCATCGCCATGAAGTCGCGAGGGCGCTTCATCGTCGGCCACGGCGCCAAGGCGCTGATCCTCACCCACCCGAAGGACACCCTGTACGCCATCAAGCGGCTGATCGGACGCAAGGCCAGCAGCGCCGAGGTGTCCGAGGTGCTCCGGCACGTCTCCTACGATGTGATCCAGGGGGACCGGGGCGAGGTGCTGCTGCGGCTCGGTGACATCGAGATCACGCCGGTGGAGGCGAGCTCCATCATCCTCAAGGCGGTCAAGGAGATCGCTGAGAAGGCCCTGGGCGAGCAGGTCACGGACGCGGTGATCACCGTCCCCGCGAACTTCAACCACAGCCAGCGCAAGGCGACGATGGAGGCGGGCGAGAAGGCCGGCCTCAACGTCCTGCGGCTCCTCAACGAGCCCACCGCCGCGGCCCTGGCCTACGGCTTCAAGAAGGACATCCAGAAGAAGATCGCCATCTACGACCTGGGTGGCGGCACGTTCGACATCTCGGTGCTCGAGGTGGGCGACGGCGTGTACGAGATCCTCGGCACCGCGGGCAACACGTTCCTGGGCGGTGAGGACTTCGACTACCGCATCGTCAACTGGCTGGCGGACCACTTCCGGTCGCAGACGGGCGTGGACCCGCGGAACGACAAGGAGGCGCTGCAGCGCCTGAAGGACGCCGGCGAGCGCGCGAAGTGCGAGCTGTCGTTCGTGGATCGCACGCCCATCCTGGTGCCGCGCCTGTACGGCGAGCACAACCTCGAGGTGGAGCTCACGCGCGAGCAGCTCGAGGCCATGGTCCAGGACCTGATCAACGAGACGATCAAGATCACGGACCAGGCGCTGCGCACGGCGAACGTGAGCATCGAGGACCTGGACGAGATCATCCTGGTCGGCGGCATGACCCGCATGCCCAAGATCCAGGAGACGATCCGGATCTTCTTCGGCATGAACCCCTGCAAGGGCGTGCACCCGGAGGAGGTCGTGGCCATCGGCGCGGCGGTGCACGGCTACTCGCTCGAGAGCGAGACGCAGAACACGCTGCTCCTCGACGTCACGCCGTACTCGTTGGGCATCGACATGGCCGGCGGCTTCTTCCGCCCCGTCATCGAGAAGAACAGCACGGTGCCGTGCTCCGAGAGCCGCACGTTCACGACCGCCAAGGACAACCAGACCGAAGTGAAGGTCATCGCGCGGCAGGGCGAGTCGAAGCTCGCGGCCGAGAACGAGTTCCTGGGCGAGTTCATCCTCATGGGGATCCGCCCGGCGCCGAAGATGGTCGCCAAGGTCGACGTGACCTTCCGCGTCGACAGCAACGGCATCCTGCACGTCACCGCCGTGGACCGGGACACGGGCGAGGCTTCGTCCATCGAGATCCGGGACTACATCGAGCAGGCCACGGGCGAGGAGCCCAAGGCCATCACCCTCGCCAAGGAGGAGCTGGCGACGCCCGCCGAGCGCGCCCAGGCGGGGGAGGAAGAGACGGCGGATCCGCAGGAGCGGGCGTTCTTCGGGCGGCTCGCGAAGCTCGCAGGGTTCGGCCGCAAGAAGAAGCCGAAGAAGGGCGCGAAGCGGCCGGACGTGCACCCCGACGCGGCCCCCGACGCCATCGCCTCGCGCACGGACGACGACCTCGCGGTGTCGGCCCGGGACGAGAGCGACCTGGCGATGGCGGCCCGGACGGACGACGATCTCGCGATCGCGCAGCGCAGCGCAGCGGACTCGGGAGAGGCATTCGCTGTCGGCCCGGACGAGGAAGACGACTTCGCGAGCGATCTGCGGGACGCGGTGAGCGAGAGCCTGCCCATCGCTGACCCGTACGCCGTGGTCGGTCGCTCCGAGGTGGACACCCTCGCGGACACCAACTACGCCGCTCCGCAGGAGTTCGCGGCGCCCCCCGACGACGACAACCTCCCCATGGACTCGGGGCCGGACCCGTTCGGCCTGGACGACGGCCTGGTGGAGGCCCCCGCGGATGACGTGTTCGACGCCTTCGGCATCGCCCCGCGCGACGACGGCAGCCAGTCTCCGTTCGGTGGGCAGCTCGACCTGGGCGGGACCGGCGCGCTGGACCTGGACGAGATCGGCCTCGACGACCTCGACCCGTTCGGCATCGAGGCCCGGGAGGGCGAGGCGAAGGCCCCCACGGCGGCCTCCGTGATGTCGACGGCGCCCGCGTTCGTGGCGACCCCGGCGCCCCAGCCGGCGCCGGAGGCCCCGCGCCCCACACCGGCGGCGCGGCCTGCGAAGGCCGGCAAGCGACGGCCCGCGAAGCTGCGGATCTCCTACAAGAAGGCGTCGACCTTCGTGAAGGAGTACAGCAAGAACCTCAAGCGCGGCGGCACGTTCATCAAGACGAAGAAGCCGCTGGACGTCGGGCGCGAGTGCATCCTGCACCTGACCGTGCCCGGCTGGGACGACGCGATCGAGATCCGCGGGAACGTGGTGTGGTCGAGCAAGGGCGTCGAAGTGATGGTCGGCCAGGAAGAGGGCATGGGCATCAAGTACGACACCGCCGACGACTCCGGCCTGCGGGCCGCCCGTCAGGCGCTCGACGCCCTCACCGAGTAGCCAGCGCCCTCTGCCGCTGCCCGGAGACCTCCGGGCACTGGCCTGGAATCCCGGTCAATTCCGGATCGGGCCCTGGTGCGGGAGTGCTGCCTGCGCCTAGTTCGCGTCCAGGTGCGCTTCGGTGTTCTCCCAGCCCTCGTCGATGCCGTTGGCCACCGAGTTGGCGAGCACCGTGTCGCCGATGGACGGGCGAAGGAAGCCCCACACGGTGGTGTAGAGGACCGTGCCGTTGGCGTCCGGGATCCGGACCTCCATCGCCGTGAACTGCTCCAGGGAGTTGGTGCCGTTCTCGCCCTCGTAGGCCTGCTCGAGCCAGGCCCGCGCGACCAGGGCCTTGCGGCCGTCGCTCAGCTCGATCCAGCGGAAGAACTTCGGCGTGTCGTACCAGACGTTCAGGATGAAGTTCTGACGGTGGACCTCGTTCTCCGTCTCGAGCACGTCGATGGTCTGGGCCACGAACGCGTCGCCGTCGCCGACGACCGTGCGGTTGTACTCGACGGAGCTGGCGGACTCGAAGGGCGTCTGGTCTGCGATGGGGATGAGTCCGCCGAGGTCCGTCACGTCGTGCGCGGAGCGGCCGGCCACCGAGACGATGATCTGGTCGAGCGGGTCCGCCCCCTCCCAGATGTTGGCCCCGCCGTAGTCGTCCGGGGTCAGGGGCGCGGTCATGTCCCAGCGGCGGTCGGCCTGGTCGCCGGTCAGGTTGACGGCGGCCAGGGACTCCTCGAGCGCCTCGACGCCCTGCTGCATCTCCAGCGGCTCCGTCGCGTCGAAGTGCGCGAACAGGTAGACGTTCAGATCGCTGTCGCCCACGAAGTCGGGCGTGGGCAGCGGATCCTCGCCGCCGCCGGTGGGGCAGGCGGTCAGGAGGCTGGCGAGGGCGAGCAGGGAGAGGGTTGTGGAGCGCATGGGGCGGGACCTTATGAAAGGGCGCCCGCCCCACGCAAGGGTCACATCGTGAGGCCACCATCCACGACGAGGACCTGGCCGGTGATGTAGCCGCCACCGGGGCCCACGAGGAACGCGACGGCCGCCGCGACCTCCTCGGAGGTCCCCAGGCGCTGGCAGGGGATCATCTTGGTGGCCTCGGCCATCATCGTCTGGTTCAGGGCCGCGGTCATGTCCGTCGCGATGAAGCCGGGCGCCACGCAGTTCACGAGGATCTTGCGCTTGGCGACCTCCTTCGCGACGGCCTTGGTGAAGCCGATGATGCCGGCCTTGCTGGCGCTGTAGTTGGCCTGGCCGGGCACGCCGACGATGCCGGACACGGACGTGATGTTCACCACGCGGGCGCCGGTGTCGCGGTTGCGCAGGAGGTGGCGGATCGCCTGCTGCGTCACGTTGTAGACGCCGGACAGGTTCGTCTGGATGACGGCCTGCCAGTCCTCCTCCTTCATGGCCATGAGGAGCTTGTCGCGCGTGATGCCGGCGTTGTTCACCAGGCAGTTGAGGCCGCCCAGGGCTTCCTTCGCCTGCTTCACCAGCGCGCCTGCAGAGGCGTAGTCGCCCACGTTGCCCTGGATGGCGACCGCGTTGCGGCCCAGCTCCTTGATCGCGGCGACGACCTCGTCGGCCGCGGAGGAGTTGCTGTTGTAGTTGATGGCGACGTCGGCGCCGCGGCGGGCCAGCTCGAGGGCGACGGCCCGGCCGATGCCGCGCGAGCCACCCGTGACGAGGGCGAGGGTTCCTGCGAGCTCCATGGAGCACTCCTGATTCAGCGAGGGAGGGGAGGGGGCCTGGCCGGTGCGCCGGGCCCGCGCGGGCGGGTTTCTACCGCCGAGGGGGCGGGCCCGCAAGCCGCGCAGAGCGCCTCAGACGGTGCCGCCGGCCCCGGAGCGGCGCGGGTCGCCGACCGCGATGAAGGTGCCGTCTCCCGTGCGGGCCGCGCAGTGCACGCCGCCGAAGTACAGGTGCCGCCCCTCGAACCGCGTGATCGTGCCGCTCGCGCCGGCGGCCGCGGCGAGCAGCTCGGGGGACAGGCCCGTCTCCTCCACCGCGACGGTGTCGGACTCGACGTGGATCCGCGGGTACATGACCGCGTCCTCGAGGGACATCCCTCCGTCCACGAGGTGACGCATGACCTGCAGCATCGCGGTGCGGATCCGGTTGCTGCCGCCGGTGCCCAGGGCGACGACGCCGCCGTCCTCCCGGACGAGCAGCGAGGGCGTCATCATCGTCCGCAGACGCGCGCCCACGGGGCCGAGGTGGAAGCCCTCGGGGTTGATGTCGTCCTCGCCGAGGAAGTTGTTCACGGGCATGCCCGCGACGGGCCACAGGGTCCCGCAGCTCTCGCCGTTGCTGGACGTGTACGCGCAGGCGTTGCCCTTGTCGTCCACCACCGAGATGTGGGTGGTGTTTCCGGGGATGGCGCCCGGCGCCGGGCCCGGAGGCGGGAGCGTCGACCTGGACTCGAGCGACGCCAGCAGGTGGCGGCGGTGCTCCTCCAGCGACGCGGGCCCCAGCAGACGGCGGACGGCCCCGGGGTTCAGGGCCTCGGCGTCGAACCACTGGGCGCGCACACGCTCCGTCTCGGTCATGACGGCCGAGAACATCGCCGCGACCTCCACGGGGTCGTCGGTTGGCGGCAGGGAGCCCAGCAGTCGCATGCCGAAGGCCAGCAGGCCGCCGCCCAGGCAGGGTGGGGGCGGGGCGTACAGCGTGCTGCCGTGGAAGTGGACCACCACCGGCTCCCGCTCCACCACGGAGAACCCGGCCAGGTCCCCGAGGCTCAAGGAGCCGTGGGGTGGGCCGAACGCCTCCACCAGCGCCTGGGCGTAGCGGCCCGTCACGAAGGGCGCCGCGCCCTCGGACCCGAACGTCTCCATGGCCTGCGCCATCGCCTCGGAGCGGACGACGTCGCCTTCCTGCAGGGGGGTGCCACCCGGCGAGAACAGCGCCGCGGACTCCGGCGTCATCTCGGTGATCGCCCGGAGCATGGTCGCCACGACCTCGCTGGCGCCGGTGCAGCGGGAGCCCTCGCGGGCCAGGGTGGCCGCGGGGCCCGCCAGATCCGCCAGGGGCAGCGTGCCGAAGCGCCTCCAGGCGTGCTCGAGGCCGGGAGCCACGGTGGGCACCGCCGCCGCGCCGCGCCCCGCGTGGAACAGCTGGTGGGTGGGCCCGTAGTCCACCAGGAGCTTCTGGAAGTCCCGCGGGGCCAGCCCGTGCTGCAGCCCCGGGAACGGGGACATGAGATCGAGGACGACGGCCTCGCCCGCGGACTCGGACCGCCAGGTGATGACGCCGCCGCCGCCGAATCCGGTGAGCAGGGGCTCGCACACGGTGGCGGCCAGCGCCGCAGCCACGAGGGCGTCCATGGCGTTGCCGCCGGCGGCCAGGGCGCGGAGGCCGGCGGCGGTGGTCTCGGGGTGGCCGGAGGAGACGGCGCCGTGGCCGACGGGTGAGGGACCGGTGGACATGGACGGGCGTTATAGCAAGCGGGCGCCCGTGTGCCCTGCGCCCGGCTACCATCGCGCGCCCGCGCCCTCCACGCGTCACCCCGGAAGCAGCATGTCCAACAAGCAGCAGTCCCTCTTCGGCCCGCCCGCGGCGGCCCCGGAACCCGCCAAGCCCGAGCCGGAGGAGGCTCCGAAGCCACGTCGGGCCCGCCGCCGTCAGGCGACCACGTCCCGCTCTCGCGGCGTCGCGGGCCAGCGCGTGACGAAGAAGGCGGCGCCCACCGGCGCCCCCAAGACGGTGCGCCCGGGGCGCCCGCGGGTCTACCTGGTGGACGGCCCGAACATCGCCTACCGCGCTCACTACGCCATCCGCGGTCTCGTCAACCGGCGGGGCGAGGCGACCGGCGCGCTGTATGGCTTCATCTCGATGCTGTTCGCGCTGCTGCAGGACGAGGAGCCGGACTACGTCGCGGTGATCTGGGATCCGCGCGGGGGCGTCTTCCGCAACGAGATCTTCCCCGACTACAAGGGCACCCGGCCGGACATGCCGGACGAGCTGCGCCACCAGATCCCCATCTTCCCGAAGCTCACGCGCGCCCTCGGCTTCCCGTTCATCGTCAAGGACAACTACGAGGCCGACGACGTGATCGGCACGCTCGTCACGCAGCTCAAGGCCAGCTGCGACCTCACGATCGTGACCTGCGACAAGGACATGATGGCGTTGGTCGAGGACCCGGCGGTGCAGCTGCTGGACACCATGAAGAACGTGCGCGTGGGCCGCGAGCAGGTCGTCGAGCGCTGGGGTGTCGAGCCCGAGCAGATCGTCGAGATCCTCGCGCTCATGGGGGACAGCAGCGACAACATCCCGGGCGTCCCGGGGATCGGCCAGAAGGGCGCGGTGACGCTGCTCGCCGAGTACGGCACCGTCGAGAACGCCTTCGCCCACGCGGACACGCTCAAGGGGCGGGTGCGCAAGCCCATGCAGGCCGAGGGCGCCAGGGAGAGCGCCGTGCTGTCGCGCACCCTGGCGCAGATCAAGCTCGACGTGCCCATGGACCTGAAGCTGCCGGACCTGGCGTTCAGCTTCCCGCCGGTGGATCCCGAGCCGGCCAAGGATCTGCTGCACGAGCTGGAGTTCCACAAGTTCCTGGGGCGCATCGGCGGCACGATGAAAAGCATCGACGTGAACGCCTACCGGTGCGTCACGACGGCCGCGCAGCTCGAGGAGCTGGCGGACGAGCTCGCCAGCGCCCAGACCGTCGCCATGGACGTGGAGACGACGCCCCACGTGGCCACCGAGGCGAGCATCGTCGGCCTCGGCTTCTGCACGAAGGAGCAGTACGCCTGGTACGTCCCCGTCGGCCACACCGGCCCCGGCCATGACCAGCAGCTGGGCCTGGAGACGGTCCTCGGCCGCCTGGGGCCCGTGCTCGCCGGGCGGTCCGTGCTGGGGCACGACATGAAGCGGGATCTGGTCGTCCTCGCCACTCACGGCGTGGAGGTGGGCCGGCTCGTGGGCGACACGATCATCGCGGACTACCTGCTGAACCCGACCCGGCGATCGCACGCGCTGGACTCGATCGCGCTGACCACGCTGCAGCACAAGATGATCCCCTTCGAGGACGCCACGAAGGCGTACGGCGGCGAGCTGGCGGCGGTCCCGATCGACGAGGCCACGCGGTTCGGCGGGGAGGACGCGCACGTGGCCTTCCTCGCCCACCCGCGCTTGGAGAAGGCGATGTCCGCGGCCGGCGTGGGCCCGCTCTACCGGGACGTGGAGGTGCCTCTGGTGCCGGTCCTGGCGGGCATGGAGCGCTGGGGGATCCGGCTGGATCGGGACCACCTGGGCGCCATGAGCGTCGAGCTGAAGGACCGCAGCGAGGCTGCGCTCGCCCGCTGCCACGAGCTGGCCGATCAGACCTTCAACCCGAACTCGCCGAAGCAGCTCGCGCGGATCCTGTTCGACGAGCTGGGCCTGCCGGTCATCAAGAAGACGAAGACCGGGCCCTCCACCGACGCCTCGGTCCTGGAGCAGCTGGCGTCCGAGCACGACCTGCCCGCCTCGGTCCTCGCCTACCGATCCCTCGAGAAGCTCCGGTCCACCTACGTCGACGCGCTGCCCGGCTTCGTGAATCCGGCCACGGGGCGGGTGCACACGAACTTCAACCAGGCCACGGCCGAGACGGGCCGGCTGTCGTCCGAGGACCCGAACCTGCAGAACATCCCCATCCGCACGCCCGAGGGCCGCCGGATCCGCAAGGCGTTCGTGCCGGCGGACGGCCATGTGTTCCTGTCGGCGGACTACAGCCAGGTGGAGTTGCGGGTGCTGGCGCATCTGTGTGGCGCCGAGGGCGGCTTCGCGCGGGCGTTCGCCGCCGGCAAGGACGTGCACCGGGCGACCGCGGCGGAGGTGTTCGAGCTGCCCGAGGACGAAGTCACCCGCGAGGCGCGCTCCGCCGCCAAGGCCATCAACTTCGGGCTCGTCTACGGGCAGGGGGCCTGGGGCCTGAGCCAGGTGCTGAACATCTCCCGCAAGGAGGCCTCGGCCTACATCCGCACGTACAAGAAGCGCTACCCGGAGATCGAGAGGTACATGGACGAGCGGGTCACGGAGGCGAAGGAGAAGCAGTTCGCGGTGACGTTGCTCGGCCGGCGCCGGCGCATCACGGACCTGACCTCGAGCAACTACAACCAGCGTGAGGCGGCCAAGCGGCTCGCCATCAACACGCCGGTGCAGGGGTCCGCCGCGGACATCATCAAGGTCGCCATGATCAAGGTGGCCGCGATGCTGCGGGAGGAGTTCCCGGACGTCCGCCTGCTGCTGCAGGTCCACGATGAGCTGCTGTTCGAGGTGCCGGAGGGACAGGAGCAGGCTCTCGCCGCCCGTGTCGTCGGTATCATGGAGACCGCGGTGCCGTTGACGGTGCCCCTCAAGGTCGACACGGGGATCGGACGAGACTGGGACGAGGCGCACTGACGCCCCCGGCTCTGGAGGACGAATGAGCGAGACCGCTCCACGATCGGTGGACCTGCAGCACCTCGAAGGGGTCGCCGCCCTCGGCTACCTCCTGAACGCCATCGCCCACGACCTGAACAACCTGCTCACCAACCTCATGCTCGGGGCGGACCAGGTGCAGTACGGCGGCGGCGCCGAGGCCGTCGAGCTGCTGGTGGAGCAGGTGCAGCGGATCACGGGCATCACCCGATCCATCCAGAAGCTCGGGCAGCGCAGCATGGGCGCGGACATGGACGTGGCGGCGCTGGACGGCGTCGTCGAGGAGTTCGCGCAGTGGCACCGGACGTGCTGGCCGAGCGAGACCCTGACCCCGACCTGCGTCGATGCCCCGACGGTGCGGCTGAACCGCCGCCACATGGTGCACGCGCTGTCGCTGCTGGCGTGGGCCACCGGGCAGCACCAGCCCGGCGCCGATCTGATCGTCGAGCTCCGGCAGGAGGACGTCCCGCGCTCGGCCTGGTCGGGCGCCAGCGAGACGATCCCCATGGCCGTGATCCGGCTGGGTCGCGGCGCTCCAGGCTCTGCGCCGTCGCAGGACTTCAAGCGGCTGGTGGACGGCTTCTTCGAGACGGACCGGACCCCGGCGGAGGTCGCGACGATGGCCGCCTGGGAGGTCGTGCGGAAGCTGCGCGGCCGCATGAAGGTGCGCGGCGGGCCGGGCGCGGCGGGCACCGAGATCATCCTCGAGCTCCCCCTGGCGGAGGCCTGATGCTGGGAGGTCTGAAGCTCTTCCTCGATTTTCTTGGCTCGCGGTCGAATGGCCAGCCGGGCACTCCCGTCCTACATCTCGGAAGCACGATGGCTCCGGCGCTGGCCGGGTCGTCGGCAGGAGTCGGACACCTCGTCGTCATCGCGATGGCGAAGTCCGACTCTGATGAGACGGGAGACGCAATGGGTGCAGCAGCGGAAAAGCACGTGTCCGGTCCGCTCGATCACCTCGAGGACCGCGCCATCGTCGAGCGCATCCTCGAGGGGGACCGAGCGGCCTACGGCGCGCTGGTCCAGCGGTACCAGAGCAAGATCTTCGCGGTCGCCTTCGGCGTATTGCGCCACCGGGAGGACGCCCGCGAGGTGGCCCAGGAAGCCTTCATCAAGGCGTACCGGAACCTCCCCGGGTTTCGCCGGGACAGCAGCTTCTACACCTGGATCTACCGCATCACGATGAACCTCTCGATCGACTACAAGCGCAAGGCGTGGCGGAATCGGGAGACCACGTTCGAGAGCGTGAGGCTCTCCCCGGACGAGATCAACGCCACGGGCCCACGGCCGGCGGGCAACCCCGGTGAGAAGCTCGAGCGCAAGCGGCTGGCAGCCACGATCCACGAGGCGATCGAGATGCTCCCGGCGGATCAGCAGACGGCGATCGTCCTTCGGGAGATCCAGGGTCTGTCCTACAAGGAAATCGCAGAGACCATGGGCTGCGCAGAGGGGACCGTGATGTCCCGGCTGTTCTACGCCCGCAAGAAGCTCCAGGAGATTCTCAAGGACGTCCGCTGAGGCGTCGAGAGGTTCGTCATGACCATGACCCACGAAGAGCGCGACCAGCTGATCCAGCGGTACTACGACGGCGAGACCATCGGCAACGAGAACGCCGTGGTCGAGCGGATGCTCGAGGCCGACCCGGAGGCGCGCGACCTGCTCGCGTCGCTGCGGGAGATCTCGGGCGCGATCCGCACCGAGGTGGCCGCGGCGGTGGCCGAGGAAGACTTCTCGAACTTCTGGTCCGACGTCTCCACCCGGCTGCCCAAGGGGCCGCTGACGCTGGAGACCGGGCAGGAGGCCGCGCGGCGGGCCCAGCAGATCGCGGACGGGCAGCTGCTCGCGCGGGATCCGGAGCCCATGGAGGCGCCGTCGGCCTGGGGTTGGCTGCGGCAGCTGCTGAGCGGTCCGGGGCTGGCCGTCGCCGGCGCGGCGCTCTGCCTGGTGGCGCTGTTCGCGCCGGTGTGGTCGGGCGACGAGTCCGCCGTGCCCACCGCGGGCATGGACCAGAGCATCGAGGTCGAAGAGATCGACTCGCCCGGCACCTTCGTGATGGTGGTGCAGGAGAGCGCGGACGTGCCCGCCATCGTGTGGGTCACCGAGACGAGCGCGGACGAAGGCTGAGGATGGAACGGGGATGGAGTTCGTCAGAGCTCCAAGGAACCGCGAGCTTGCTCGGGTTCCCGCTGTTTGGAGGACCGGGAAGATGAAGCAGTTGTTGATGAGTGCGGTGGTGGCGGTTGCGTTCGTGGTGGGCTCGCTCGGGACGGCGACCTGGGACGGCGCGGCGCTGGTCGCCGAAGCGGAAGCCGCGGAGGCGAAGGTCTCGGTGGCGGTGATCAAGGCCACGAAGAGCGGCAGCACCGACGACAAGTCGAAGCGCTACCAGTCCGTGATCTCCCAGATCGGTGGGTTCAGCGGGTTCACCTACGTCACCGACTCGAGCTTCAACGCGACCGTCGGGTCCGCGGTGGAGAAGAAGCTCGCCGGGCGCACGCTGTCCGTGACGGTGAAGTCCGCGTCGGCCGACAAGGTCAGCACGGCGGTGACGGTCACCGATCCGAACGGCAAGAAGCACGCCGTCTCGTCGTCCACGAAGCCCGGCGCGTCCGTGGTCGTCGCCGCCAAGAGCAGCGACGGGAGCGAGGCACACCTCTTCATCGTCACGGTGAGGTAGCGGCCGACCGGCGTACGATGGCCGCGCTGTGGCCAACACCCCCGACCCCGACTCCACGTCCTTCGCGGACACGCTGCCCCTCCCCGATGGGCCGCCCGACACCGGGCCGCCGCCTCGCGCGGACATCGGGGACATGCTCGCGCAGCTCGGCGTCGCTCCTCCCTCGACCCTGGAGCCTCCTCCGGCTTCGGTGACGCAGGCGTCGCCGCCTCGGCGGTTGGGGCGCTACCAGCTCGGCGCCGCCCTCGGGCGCGGCGGGATGGGCGTCGTGGTGGAGGCCCTGGACACCGAGCTCCGGCGGCCAGTCGCCGTCAAGACCCTCAAGGACCCCGACGGCGCCGGGCGGGGTCAGCTCGCCCGCTTCGTCGCCGAGGCGCGGATCACCGGCCAGCTCGACCACCCCAACATCGTGCCGGTGCACGACCTGGGGATCAGCGCGGACGGCGAGCTGTTCTTCGTGATGAAGCGCGTGGGCGGCCAGTCCCTGAAGAGCATCCTCGCCGAGCTGCGCGCCGGTGAGCCCGAGGCGCTCGCGGCGTGGCCGCCGCACCGGCTGATGAACGCGTTCCTCGACGTCTGCCAGGCCGTGGCGTACGCCCACGGGCGCGGCGTGATCCATCGGGATCTGAAGCCGGACAACATCATGCTGGGCGCCTACGGCGAGGTCGTCGTGATGGACTGGGGGATCGCGCGGGTCCTCAACGGCGAGCCGGAGCCTGTCGACCGAGAGGCCGGCGCCGGGGAGGTGGCCGTCTCCCGCACCGCCGATGGCGCGATCATCGGCACGCCGGGCTGGATGAGCCCCGAGCAGGCCCGCGGCTGGCTGGACCGCGTGGACCGCACGAGCGATGTGTGGAGCCTGGGGGCGATCCTCTACCTGCTCCTCACGTTTCGCCCGCCGTACGAGGAGACGAACCCCATGCGGCTCCTGTACGCCGCCGCGAAGGGGCCGCCGGAGGATCCGCGGGTCCGCGCTCCCGAGTTCGACATCGATCCCGGTCTGGCGGATCTGTGCCTGCGCGCGCTGTCCACGGACCAGGCAGGCCGCCCGGCCGACGCGGGGATCTTCGCCCAGGAGGTGGAGGCACACCTGGCGGGCGTCGCGGCCCAGCGGGAGACCACCGCCACCGTCCGGCGGGGCGGCGCCCTCGCCCTCGCGGCGGCGCTCCTGCTGGGAGGCGCCTTCTTCCTGACCCACGAGGCCAGCCAGCGGGCGGACGACGCGACCCTGCTCGCGACGGGGCTCAGCGTGGCGCTCGAGCACCAGGCGCTGGTGTCGGATGCACTGCGGGAGGAGGTCGCCGGGCGGCACGCGGCTGCCGCCGCGCTGCATCGGGCGGCGCGCAGTGTCGCGGCGGGGGATGGCGATCTGCGCAGGCTCCTGGGGCCCGCGGCGCTCCGCCGCGCGCTCCCGTCCGATCGGCCCGCGCGGCAGCTGGTGTGGGTCGGCGATGAGACCGTCGCGGTCGCCTACGTCGACGGCGGCGTCACCCTGTGGTCCGTCGCCTCCGGAGGCGCCCAGCATCTGCCCGACGCGCGGGACGTCCGGCGCCTGGTGATCCTCGAGGACGGCGCCCTCGGCGGCTGTGGGGCGGACGGTCGGGGCTCCGTGTGGACGGGGACGGACGGCGTCTACGTCGGCCGGCGCGACCTCGGCGCTGCCTGCACCGCGCCGATCCGCAGCCAGGGGGCGAGCGCCGCAGGGTGGGGGGCTGCGGCGCTGGCGGACGGCCGGATCCGGCTGCTGCCCCAGGAGGGAACGCCCATCACGCTGGGCCCGGGCGCCGACGTCGTGTCGCTCGGCTTCGCCCCGGACGCCGGGCACCTCGCCGCCGCGCGGGCGGACGGGGCCGTGGATGTCTGGACCGTGGGGAGCCCCCTGAGCCTCATCGGCGGGGTGGGGGCGGACGGCCTGGACGCCTACGTTGGCGCCCGCAACAACCTGCGGGTCTGTCGCGCGGACGGGCGGGTGGTCGCCGTGGTGCCGTTCCCGGCCGTGGATTCTGTGTGGGCGGACGCGGGCCGCTGCGCTACCAGGTGATCCCGGGCGGCAGCTCGTACGTCTGGAAGAGGGTCAGCGCGATCTCCAACAGGCGCGGGTCCCACAGGCCCTGATCCGCCTCCTTGTGGAGGATCGTGGCCGCCTCGACGTGGGTGAGCTCGCGCTTGTAGGGCCGCTTCGTGCGCAGCGCGTCGTAGGCGTCGACCACCTGGAGCACCCGCGCGGTGAGCGGGATCGCCTCGCCGGCCAGGCCGTCGGGGTAGCCCGAGCCGTTCCAGCGCTCGTGGTGGTGCCGGATGATGGGCCGCACGTCCTGCAGGGTCCGCAGCGGCGCGACCACCTGCTCGCCGATCGTGGGGTGCTGCTTCATCACCTCCCACTCCGCCGCCGAGAGCGGGCCCTCCTTGAAGAGCACGGAGTCGGGGATCCCCACCTTGCCGATGTCGTGCAGGACGCCGCCGCGGTCCAGGGCCACCAGGTCCCGGTCGTCGAGCCCCATGTGCTGGCCCAGCGCGACCGAGAGCAGCGACAGGCGCTCGCAGTGGCCCTCGGTGTTCTCGTCCTTCGCCTCGACCATGCGCGCGAGCGACAGGATCACCCGCTCGGCGTCGTCCAGGTGCTCGAGCCCACGCTTGAGGCGCGCCAGGTTGCGCACCCGGGCCACGAGCTCGCGGGGGCGGACGGGCTTGTGCAGGTAGTCGGACGCGCCGAGCCCGAACATCTCTTCCTGGGCGTCGATGGAGCCGAGGTTCGTCGTGACGAGCACGGGGAGGCGCGCGAAGCGGTCGTCCTGGCGGAGCGCGGTGATCGTCTCCTGGCCGGACATGTGAGGCATGAGCATGTCGAGCACGACGACGTCCACGTGGTGCGCGGGCCCCCGCAGGAGATCCAGCGCGACGCGGCCGTCCTCCGCCTCCAGCACCACCATGCTCGCTCGGGTGAGGTAGCGCCGCAGCAGGCGGCGGTTGAGCGCCTCGTCCTCCACCACCAGCACGGTGATCGGTCGATCCGCCAGGGGAAGGGACCCGCCCAACGGTTCGCGGCTCCGGACCCCCAGTGCGGTCAACCGGCTTCGAGATTCTGGATCCGTCATTGCGCCCGCGTCATCCCCCCAGCGATGAGTCTACCTGGGCTGCGGGGAGCCAGACGGTGAACCGCGCTCCACCCTCGTCCCGGTTCTCGGCGCGGATCCAGCCGCCATGCCTCTGCACGATGGCCTGGGTGATCGCCAGACCGAGCCCGACGCCCTTGCGGCGCATCCGTACGCTCCCGGCCTGCTGCCAGGGATCGAAGATGCGCCCGAGGCGCTCGGCGGGGATGCCGGGGCCGTCGTCGTCCACCGTGATCACGACCCCGCCGTCCTCCGCCCGTGCGGCCACCTCGACCCGTCCCCCCAGGGGCACGAACTTCAGGGCGTTGCCGACCAGGTTGACCATCACCTGGATGAGCCGCTCCTCGTCCCCGATGAGGTCCGGCAGGTGCTCTTCGGCGGTGGCGCTGAGCCGCACCTCGGACTGGCGGGCGAGGGGGCGCAGGCTGTCGACGCCGGCGACCACGAGCCCGAGCGGGTCCACCGGGTCCCGGCGCCACTCGGCGTCTGCGGCCTGCATGCGGGCGAGCTCCAGCACGCGCCCCACCATGCCCCGCACCCGCTCCGCCTCGGACTTGATCAGGAGGATCATCTCGCCGTCCTCCTGGACCGAGCGATCCTCGTCCGGGGACAGCAGCAGGGACGCGAAGCCGATGATCGAGGTGATGGGCGTGCGCAGCTCGTGGGCCATGATCGCCAGCGCGTCCTGCTTGCGCTTGAGGGCTTCGATGAGCCGGGCGTTCTCTACGGCCACCGAGGCGGCGTCCGCGCACGCCACGAGCAGCTCGGCCTTCACCTCCGAGCCCGGCCCCATGAGCGACGGACCGTCGACGTAGATCACACCGAGGAGCTCCGAGGCGCGGAGGATCGGCACGCAGATCACGCCGCGGGGTGGCCCGCCGATGGCCTGGGCGATCACCGACAGCTCGGGATCCGCCCGCAGGTCCGGAACCACGAGGGGCTCGCTCGT
>ENA-OWNT01001965-OWNT01001965.1-seawater-metagenome-genome-assembly--contig:-NODE-1965-length-23012-cov-4.537083_pt1 | contig 23012 bp, 36 predicted proteins | sample MGYA00238136_ERZ651165 | MGnify/ENA primary metagenome ERZ651165 (study PRJEB26861, sample SAMN08777766) | seawater metagenome | isolation source: coastal seawater | place: USA: Florida | collected...
TCACTCACTCACTCACTCACTCACTTGCTTGCTTGCTCGATTGCTTGCTTGCTTGCTTGCTCAGCCAGTCACTCCCACGGCAGACTTGCATGTACCTAGCATACACTGTATTTGATTGGCAGTGTCTCTTTGTCTCTTTGTCTCTTTGTCTCTTTGTCTCTTTGTCTGTCTGTCTGTCTGTCTGTCTGTCTGTCTGTCTGTCTGTCTGTCTGTCTGTCTATCCGCGCATTCACGTTCCGTAGTGTCGTATCGAGGGGCTAGAGCTATAAATATTATGGCATACCCCTTGGTCGTATGGTCATCATTGTACTAGTTAGTAGCAATAAATGAAGCTACGGAGCTACTGTAGGTATGTACTCGAGTAAGGTATTATGCCATAGTTTATAGACAGAAATTGCGAAATTGCGAAATTGTGTATGGCATGGAATGAATGGATGTGTTTGCTGCTACGGTATACGTTGTCTCCGTTCTGCAGATCGCAATCTCTGGGGCTGCCCAACTTCCTTTCCGTTGACATTCACGGTGTCAGACGCTGCTCGCAAGGTGGAGGCCGCGACCACTGCCTGGCACAATGGCAACTGTTAACCGCGTTGACTCAACATATCTGGTTCGCTTGAAAGTACGATCATTGCAACCAACAGGTCGGCGATCACCTTCGTCCTTTTAAGGATTCACTGCGCCTCTGTTTACACACACACACAGTATGTTGCGCACACAGACGATTACGATTACACAAAGCGCACTGATTGATTGATAAGCCGTTTGTGCGTTAGTTGCTTCCGCGCTGGAAATCGGACCATAGTGTCACAGCAACACTGGTTCCGGTGCTCTCGACTTCGTGTGCCCAACCACCCGGTAGATACAGCATGTCACCTTCGTTCAAGTCAAAAACAGCGCCTGTCGCCGAGCTGACCCTGGAGTGTCCTGAATACAATAATGCTGTGAGTCCTCCAACGCCCGTACGAACGAAACTGCAACATGTCACATTTGGACAAACACGTACTGTGGTCATCCTCGCCCACAAGTGACACGTATCCAACTTTAGAGAAGCGTGAATAGATCCCATATTTGCTGGTCTTCGACCGCTCCATTGTCAGGTGCGGAGTTCCATCACTGGTCACCATCTACATTCGAAGCGCGGAACAACAATTCAAATAATGTGCGAAACATTTTCTTGCCCTCAATCAATGCCTCCGGAAACCATCAACGGGCCAGTGAGCCATACTGACCTTGACAGGGTCGATATACTCCATATTCACGGCGTCGTTTGGGCTGAACACGGTCCACCTCTTCGTTCTGTTCCACAACGATCAAGCTGGCATGCTGAGAACACTGTTGAAACAGGCCATCGGCAACCATATGTCACGAACCCTCGAAAAGCAACGTGCACATTGTCCATGACATCGAAATGAAGTCCGCTTGACCGCGGAGCAGATGTCTTCCCAATCCACATCGCAACCTTCATAGTCGCCCGCCGTGAATAAAGTCATACAACAATGGAACGTTGCATAGAGGACACAACAAGCACTGTGGCAACGCACTTTGGCAGTTCGAAATGTTTTGGAATTCTGCATGAACGCCGGAATCGGGAATGATTCCTGCACGCGGTCCATCGGGAAGTAATACACACTGTTTGGATCAAGTGACGCCGAATTTGCCTGAAACAGTGTGAAGTAGGAAAGCAATATCAAACACACGCCAGTCACTTCTTGCTGGGCCTACAAACGCGCATCGCCGCTGAACCAATCCACTCACAGAGGCACCGAGGTGGTAGTAGCCATTGACTTCCTGTGCTGACTCGTTGAAGACTTTGTTTACAAAAGAGCAAAAGTTTGTGTGTTCGCTGTCCATCACGGTTCCAATCCGGTCGCGCTTGTGAGGTGGCGGTAGTATTCCCAACTTAATCGACTCGGCCCTGCACGCGCGGCAAATGTCAGCCAGGAACGGAATCTGCAGAAGTGCGTTCGTTCATCTACTCACCCTGCTCTACTGCACCACTCATTTGCGCCCCATCCCCAGGCAACTGTCCAATTGCAATCCTGGATGAGTGGTGGGGATTCGCCGCTCACCATGCCACTATCAGCTTCTATCGATACGATAAATGGCTCGCGTCTACTCACGAACGCGTCAAACTGCTGCGGACTTGGAAGTTGGATCAACCGAGTGGGGGTCCACAAGCTCAACTCAAAATGTTTACTGCTCGCATTTGTCAGTGCGGATGCAGTTCCGTCCGACAAAAGTTCAACACCAGAGTTGTTTCCTACCGATGAATCTAAATTGGGTATTTTGAAGTAACCGTACTCGCTCCGGGCATGCTCGACTATCGAATCGTACTGCGAGCGAACCGAAGCTGCAATTGTTTCCATCCGTGCAACTAGGCTTTGTAGCGACTCTGACGTATTGTTCGTTTCTGTTTCTGGCTGGGTGTCATTGCGCGCAGTGGCTTTGATGTTGCGCAGTACTTCCTCAAAGAGGAAGTGATATCCAAAGTCGCGCTCTTTGGTGTCAGTCAGTCGATTTGAATTGGCCATCATTTGCTTTGCTGCCCCAACGAAGTCACCGCGGCGTGCCAACAGCAGTGGCAACGTCTCCTCAACGAAATTCACCAACGTTGGGTCCGCTCGTGTTATGAGCCGCAATTGTGAGTCGTTGAGCATCTGCGACGCCAGGTCTGCCACCAAACTCGTCCATTCAGAGCTAGCCAAATCAATAGCTGACCCAACAACTTCACGCATAATTCGAAGCTGTGTGATGAAGTCGGCAAATTGATGTCATAACAAAGGGCACAATGTTAAATAGTGACCGACGCGTTGTTCACTTACACAGCTCCAACACGCACCTTAATTTGCGGGGGTGCCTCCCGCGACTGTCCGCCCTGCCATCCTGTCCAACTGTTATTACTCCAAATGTCTGTATGATACAGGCGATGCAGCATCCACAAGAAGTGTTCTGCCGCAACGTGACCGTTGTCACTGTCTCTTTGAACGTTGGCCCACCACCTGCAGTATCCAAGTGTGAATAGTGTGTGGAGTGAACCTGAATTCTGCGCTCAACGACTCGCAGCTCGTACAACCCGATGTCAATCGAAGTTCATTCTCCACGTACTGGTGCAGCCAGAAGCTTTGTATGGACTCCAGATAGTGTGCACGGTGCTGGTTTTGCTCAAGGATGTCCTCGCTCAATGCAAGCTCACACACTGCGTCAACGAGGGCCATTGCCGCGTGCGAGTTAGAGTCACTACGTGTGTGGCATTAGCATTGCAAAGGATTAAAGGTTCATGCAACACAAAAAAATGTATCACATGCCAACGAATTTGCGCATGTACCTCTCTGTTTGCAATTGAGCGCCGGGTCCCTGACGTTCCACTGGGAACACCAATGCATGGCATTCCTGGACCATCCGCTCTATCCACTCGAAGTCACGATCGGAATTAATTCCTGCACCGAGAGCTGGCGCAGCTGCATAGGAAGCAGTGCAGTGTACGGTGGCGTTGCGGTGCGCTTTGCTGGAATCGGGAGACTCCCAGTTCAACTCGCAGGGTGCCGCGAATGCGTTGCACGCACCCGTACTCGAAGTGGAGGCGTAGACTTCTTGCCGTAGGTCCGCCATCGAGCGATCTCCCAGAACATCCTCAGACATATACATCCAACGTAGTCCGTGCGCTAAGGATCGCAGAAACGAACGTGGATGGCGTGATGTTGCAACCCGAGCGTTAAAAGTATGCAATGCAAGCGTACCGTTCTTGAATTCATCCATGCCGTTAAATAGAACCCAACGTCCAAATTGGCCCAGTCTGTTCCGGTGAGCTGGGATGAACCTGCATCAGTCGCAGAGTGCGCAAATATATTCATCAGCTTCCTTGCAGCACTTCATGCACCACAAGCCAGTGCGATGTCGTACAGCAGTGAGTGACCAGATTGAGCAGGTGTGAATACCCGAGTGACTGGTTTGTCTGCGATTTCAGTGAACACAAGGGTACTTAGTGCGAGCGGAGGCACAATCAACTACAGTAGAATTACGCTCGTACCATCACTTCCGCAGCGAAATCTGGACTCAAATAAAAGGTTCGTTGGCAATCCGAGCCCATTTACCGAGCAAGAGACTTGGCTGACCTCACACTCGGGGATCGCGGTCGGGGAAACATTTGTCTTCCTCAAGATCTGCCCAGTGTTGTCTTCGAGGCCCCGCTGCTTCGCCCTCGACCATGGACCATGCAGCCGTGCTGGTGGTCTGTTCTTGCGACCCCGCTGAGGCGGCGATCTTCGCCGTTGGTGCAGCTGACTTTTTGAGGTCTTGGCTCGCGAATGAGGCATGGCCTTGTATGCAGCGCTGCCAGCCGCCGACCCCGCGGCAGAAATTGTCACAATGAGAAATGCCATAGCGGCGACTGCCAGTAACGAGACCCGCACCATCATCGTGTTGGTCTGCTCTGTCGGCGATGCAAATGTAGATTCAGGGTCTACATTGGCCCCGTGTGAGCACCGTAAGTCAGAAACAAACGAGAAACTCAAAAGAGAGTCACTGATTTTCTGGGCGACTAGCTCACTTCTTTGGCACTGACGATGAGCATTTGCGGTTTCAACTCTAGCTGCAGACCACCCACCTGGAAAAGCAAATCCTTGCCACCGACGACGCTGACAACCCAACGTCGCATTCAAGCTCGGTCCACGCAGCAAGCAGCCACACACTACGTGCCCATGTGTGGAGCAGCGACGACCAAGCCATGCGAGAGAACTGAGGTGTACCTGGTCAAGAGTGAACTGCCAATTGAGCAATGTGAGCCGGTGCGCCAACTGGTTGGGTCCAAGCAAAACATGCAACGGACGAGTGAAGAAAGGCTTCGAGGACATGGCAAGAAGAGAAGAACCCGTGCGTGTGCGGACGAAGTAAGTAAACCACAGAATTGTTGTTGCGGCCATCGCATGGAAGTTGAAGCGAACCACGCCACGATGTCGGGTGTGTCGCCGTAGAGTATCCTAAAAACAGCGAGTAAGCAAGGCAGCGGAAGTGGATTGTCGTCTACAGCAGCGTACTCCAAAAAGAGGCCGTCGGACTTGTCAAAAAAGTCAATTCCACGTCGACGACGTTTCGGCTACTTCCGTCGTTCGTCGTTCATCGTTCGGCGTTCGGCGGTTCGGCGGAGGATCTTCCGCGTGTCGCTGGTTGGTTGGCTGGCTTCGAGTGAGTGGGTGAGTGAGTGCGGGTGGTTGACTGACTGTGTGTCGCCGCGGTGACTGACAGTCAGCGTTACTGACCTCCGGTGCAAGCCCCCTCGACGATGTCGGCCGTCACTTCGTCGCTGAATGTATTTAAACCCCTTCGACGATGTCGTCAGTGGTGAATGAGCTTTTGGTAGATAAACCCTTCGATAGTGTCCAGGGATACGACTCACCAACTTTCCAACGGCGAACTCACGAACGAACAAACGAACGAACGAACTGTCAAACGGCAACGAATGACGACAACGAACGACAACACGACAACGAACAACGACGACGACGACGACGACGACGACGACGACGACGACGACGACGACGACGACGACGACGATGACAATGAACGACGACGAACGAACGCATTGTCAAGCGACGATAACGACAACGAACAACGGTGACGATGAAGACAACGGACAACGACTGACGACAGCAACGGCAACGAACAGCAACGGCAACGACGACAGCCACGACGACGACGGTCAACGAGCGACGACAACAACAACGAAGACAGCAACGGAAACGACGACAGCCACAACGAACGACGAACAACGAACAACGACAACAGCAACAACAACACTGACAGCGCACAACGACGGCGACGACGATGTGCTCACACAGGCGACAACCGCTACGGAAACAAAAGCAGCCACGATGATTGGGTGCCGTCGTCAGCCAGACGACCAACCGAGACAATGGCGATATGATAGCGTTGCTGTCGTCGACCATAAACGATGGCAACGCTGAAATTCATGCACGCAAGCAAGGGAAATTTAGTGAAACAAGTGTTTGTCACATCTGATATACTTCCTAGTTGTCGTCGTACTTTTGGACACGGCACCGCTACCCGGCCGCCACCGCCACCGCCACCGCCACCATGGCGCTCAGAGAGCACGGCGTCATCGTGATGAGCGGGTGGTTGAAGAAGTTGCCCTCCCGCAAACTGAAATGGACCATGACTCGCCTTTTACCATCCAAGTTTGAGCGCCGGTACGTGGTCCTGCGTACCGCATTCGAGAGGTCAGGTGTGTGCAGTGTGTCGTACTACGAACAACAAGAGGATGCGGACGCCGACCACAACTTGCGAGGGTCACTCCTTGTGCACGGACTCACTGTGCTCTTTCGGAAGTCGGACACTAAGTTTGGACTGCAGTCCAACGAAAAAGAGATCGTGTTCATGGCGGACACGCCAACGGATGCCGACCGTTGGTGCAACGAAATCGAGCGTGTGATTCGCCGCGCCGCTGGTGGTCTGGCAGGGTCACCGCTTATCATTGGTGGTATTGACCACGGACGAAGCCGTGGAAGAGTGCGGTCCACCAGCATGCCAATCGGCATCAGCACCTCACTCGACGACATCGACCCTGCCACAATCATTCGAAAGGGCTGGCTGTACAAGTCAAAGCTGTCTCTTTCCAGCAGCAGCACGCACAAGTTTGAGCACCAGTCGGTGAAAGTCAAGTCGAAACGGTACTTCGTCCTCGTCAAGTCCACGGTGAACGGGATGAAGTTGTACCATCTCCTCTACTTCAAAAAAGACACTCCGAACGCCATGCCAAAGCGCATTTTTCACTTGTCCACCCACTCCTACGTAGCGGAGTACATGAACGCCATCCGCGTGCAAGTTGAGCGAGGTGTAGGGCTCTACGTGACATCTGTCGGTACCACCGACACCAAGGGCAATCAAAAGCAAGAGTTGGAAATTCAACGCGAATGGTTCCGCGATCTACGAGCGGCCACCTCTGCCATCAAAGTTGCACGTGTGATCAGTTCCAACCACCTCATGCGAAATCTGGCCCTCAACGCACGCGAGAAGCAGCGACGTCACAAGCCAGGAAGCCAACCTCCACCACCGCTCAAAGAAATTTCGGCGGCGGATGAAGATGATTCGATGGACGATGACTTTGATGACGACGCTCCGGCAACACCCGATTTTGCTGGCTTAGGTTCAGGAGGCAGTATTGCCCGCCGACTTCCCATAGCGGCGACATACTCTAAAGCACCACCTATCGATTCAGGAGGTGGCGTTGGAACGGTTTCTCGAGTTGAAAATCTCGCGCCGCTGCTCCTCATCGAAAATTACGAGTTGATATCCGAATTCATTGGCGGGGATGCAGGCGCTTTCCATTTGATCTTTTGCTTGAACAAGTTCTGCGCAGCGCATTGTGACACTGTTGTCGAGCGCTTCATTGAGTGCTCCGGCGAGGAGTTCGACAAATTGACCGTCGCGACAATTAAGTTTCTGACCATACCTAGCTTAACCAACGAGGTGTGCCAGCTTGTTCACCACTACCACGATGGGCCATCTGATATGTCCTGCGAACAGCGCACATGCTGACTTGTGTGCGATGTTTTTCGTGATTTTCAGGTTGCACGCCGGTTCGGGTATGCGCGCGCTCAAGCCCATGCAGTCACAATTCAAGCTTTTGTGCACCATCGCATCTACTGCGAAGCGCAACAGAGAATGGAGATTGAATTACACCGCCATGATAAGGAAAAGGCGAAAAGACCCGTTCAGAGTGCCAATCAGCAACAGTTGAGCCGAGCCAAGAGTGTTCGGTCGTATTCCACGTTTACGAAACAGCATTGTGCTGAGACGACCGTTGAGCCTGCTACTGAGGTGAGCATGACAGTGTACATTTGGTGAGGTTCGATTCCTAGCGAGCAATGGTCGACTATTTGAATTGGTTTGCGCAGGCATTGACCGCTGACAGCATTGCGGCTCGGCCTGCACCTCGTCGTACACATCCAAAGGTCGGCACTCTGCCGATGCCGTTCCCCGTTGTTGCGTCCTGTTGAGTGAAAGTATGGTTGTGTTAGGGCCTTGCCAGCGTCCTTAATGACTTGGAGTGCAAGCAAATTGACGCGGCGTTACCAAGTCGGCTGCAGGTACAGCAGATTCCACCACAAGCACCATTGTTGTAGTGTTCGCAAATGTTGACACACGCTCGTGGTGCTTGCATAGTGCGGAACTTGGGATTTAAAGTTTGCGACTTGTCGTCATGGATATTCTTTGGCAACATTGTGAGTACAGCCACATGACCGTGCTAAAGTGCGGCTTGTGTTTAATCGAACCGCTTCCACGTTGTCCTATGTCAGATATGAGAGAATTGCCGAAGTCGAACAGCCTCTGCTGTTTGTAATTTTGGACTCCAACGACCGGTCTTTCGGAACATTTTGCACGGCGAAGAAGCTCAGACCGAGTTCGGAGTTTGTCGGCACCGGCACGTTTGCGACTTGTCTCCATTGCACATCCGTATGGACCCAACTGTTTCAGCCGTACATGTCTTGTGCGACTGCAGGTGAAAGCTTTATCTTTAAATGCTGCCCGCACTTTGAAGTGTTTCGATGGACACAAGCAAACCAGTGTTTTGCTCTCGCCGAACACTCATGCATTGCGTTTGGAAGCGGTACGTCATTGCGTAGTGTCGAGGCGAGCCATGACATTCGCTGATGAACTTCACCACGCAACAGGTGGTGGCTTTGGCATTTGGTTGGACAACGACTTAGAGTACGGCGTTTCACAGACGTGTGCGACATACGGTGCGTAGAACTTTTGGCCCCCGCTCGCACAGCGCTGCTCTCACGGAGTGCACACACTGTTTAACAGGCAACACGCCCTTGTCAAACGACGAGAGCTTTGAAATTGTGCATATCGAAATTTGGGCCATCAGCTAACAAGTTCGAGCAAACGTTGCTTGTGTTTTTGATAAACTTTGTTTGAAACATAAAAAGTATCGCATCTATTGCTACGCAAGTCACGATCGCCTGAGCGCAGAGGCGGCCCTCTGCCTAGCCCATTCGTTCTCTCTTGCGAGAGTTTCCTGCAATAGACCGTCGACATACGGCTCAAATGCCTTCATGGCCTTGCGCACAATGACAGTGTCCTTGTCCTTGTCTTCCTGTGAAAGTTGTTCAAAGGGTACCAGCTGCTCTGCCGGGGCCCATTCCGAATTCCGCTCGATCCATGCCTCGTGCTGCGAAATTGAAGCGCGCAGGATGAAGTCATCGTCAAACGGCTTGCCGTTGATCACCTGCTCGAACACGTCGTTGCAGGCCACCGTCGCAGCCTGCATGTTTTCATATTGGTAGTGCTCGGGAAGATCGGCAAAGCTGAGGTTTGCGATGTCGTAACTACAATCATTGCATGTCAGCGCACACAATCAATACGTGGTCTTCGTTCTCAAGCTCTCTCAGCAGCCGCAACGTACACATGGCCGCCAACAATCTTAATACGAGGCTCATAACTTCCATCGGGTTGCTTGGGGCGAGCTTCTCGCCACATTTCATGGAGCTGTGCTGCGACATGCGAGGTGTACCTGCAAAGCAAAAAAATACAAAGAGATATCACCCACATCGTTCTGCTGCACTGTGACGAGTAATGCGTGGTGACTCACCAATCGCAAAGTTGCACCACCCCAATGCTCAGAGCAGACTGCGCATCGGTATCGTGACGCGAAATTCGAGCGCCAGTCCGCTTTGCTTTGTGAAGCATGTGTGGTGGAAGACCTGAGGCAGGTGGGGCCACGAGCCCATCCGGGGGAGACAGATGACGTTGTAATAGCTGCCGACGAGATTGTTTCGGAGAAAGATGTCCCAGCAGCTGCCGTCGAGACTGTTTTGGTGTCAATGCGCCGCCTACGTGAAAAAAATATCGATGTGCTGTTACTCCCTTCATTCGCTGTTCCTTGGTTCTTCTCAAAACAGAAGCAGATACACGAACCAAGCCCCATCAAGACGCGTTGGGCCTCCTCCTTTTCGTGCTGAATTCTCTCGGCAGCCTCTTTCTTCCTTTGCTCGTTCACATACTCCACTGTCAATACCTTTTCCAGCAAAATTGAACCAGGGGCCTTCCACTTGACACAAAGGTGGCACAGCTGGCCTGTTGCATCGCCGCACAGAAGAGTGGAACGGTCCAGTCCTGCACCAGCATCCCACCCCAAGATCAGAAGCGAACCACACAGAGCGAACAACCGACTTGATATTACCTAGAGCGCCACTGTAGCACTCGCCACCAAGTACAAATTCGCCCACTCGCATACCAGTGTCCGAGCACCAAACCATCAAATGACGATCCTCGGACGTTGAAACGCAGTGAGTGCCATCAGGGTTGAACCGGACACTGGTTATAGCTCCCTCGTGACCTGCATAGTTCCAACAGTTCGTAGAGCCGTCAGACTCGCAAACACTATGCGTGGCCTGTGATGTCAAGCTGTACCTTGGAAAGCTCCTTTCGAGACATATTCGACGACGTAAAAGTGTAGGTCAACGGTCGGTTGATCCTCAAAACCAGCTGTGGACTGTTGGACAGCATCTGGAGATCCGTCGTTCTCATCCTCACTGTCACTTTCAGTCTGGAATCCGCTCTTCATCAACACAGACGCAATCTTGCGAGCTTTTGGCGAGCTCGCAAGTCCAAACGCAATGCGATACATGACGAGCCGGCCTGGCATGCAGAACGACACAACACAACCATGTTCAGCCGCGCATCTTCGGTGAGAACCTTTTCCAATAAATGCACTTTGTCCACTAACCGCTGTCGAAGCCGACCAACATCAGAGTGTGATTGCTTGCGGTGTCACATGCAGTGACGGCATCCTGTGCAACTTGGGCACTCGCAGTGGGATCGAATACGGTGCGTTCTCCATCCTGCACCACATGTTGTTGCTATGAAATGAACGTTGTGCCACAGATCCAAATATCGGTGCAAGCAAGCAGCGCACCTCCTCGACGCCAATTGCATTGATGTTCAACGTCGGGAATCGTAATGTGGAGGACAGCGGTCGGCGCTCCTTGCATGTCAAATACGTCGAAACCATTTGAGTCACGATTCTGTGCTCAGCTCACACTTCACGTCAACATACCGTCGATGGATTTAGAATGTCGATGCACAGAGTTGGAGGGCTCGGAGTCAACAATCCTTTGTACCTAGTTGCGTTGAATAGGAACGGTCAACGTTCACAGGCACAGCGTCAACAACATCGCACAGAAAATGCAGCTCACTACCTGTGCACGTGGGAGGTCAGGGACCTCGCCCGCCGTTTCAACTTCGACAGCGTTGCAAGGCCGAATTTCGGCGACTTTTGTGACGAAGCGAATGGATTTGCCTCAAGCGACTTCCGCGATTCCTCTTGTCGCTCCTTTTTGTCCTTCTTCGATTTCTCTGCCGCAAGCTGTGCACAGAAAAATCTGCTTAGCGCGCTCTATTTCGCCCACAATGGCATCACAGCGTTGACCCACCTCCATCTCGGCAATCAATTTTTCATCAATTTGGGGAGGGGTGTCGTCCTTGAAAATGCGTATTGATCCTGAATAACAACATAATTGGCACGATCACCCAAAGATTGAACATTCTATCTGCCTTAGTACATATGACATACCTTGTAGTGACCACGCTTGCAACTGCCCTTTGTCCGTGATCATAAATACCAAATGCTGATCGATATCGAACGACAAGTGGACGCCGGTGCCAATTTCTCCGGTCAAGTATCCACAGTCCAGCCGTATCAAGGGCGTGAGTTCGAAAAATTTATTGTTGACACGATAAGACCTGTAGCACCGAGTTCGTCGTTTGTTGGTCAGCTCGTGGAGCCGCAGCAAGGCACAATCTCATACTCGAGTACTTTACCCTTCAAATGAGTCATCACGTTGAGCAGCCAGTTCGTCAGCATTTCCATGGTGATATGACCAAATGATTACCGCGCAGTCCGCGTCTGCTGAGAGAACCTGCGCATAAATCACAACATGCAAACATTTGACCAGCCGCTGGATCCTGCGCAGTCAGCACTTCGTCTCCTACCGTTGTATTGTTGGGGGTATGAATGTCAACCACACGATTGGCATGCAGATCTGACTTGTGCTTTTGCCGAACTGTGTACATATCAGCTGTTGTGACGGTGTACCCGTCATCGCCTTCCATTTGTTGGGAGGACAAAACAATCTGAGACAAAATGATGGATTGATCATCGCTACCAGAAAACAAGATCTGTCCATCAGGTGAAAACGCTAACGCAGATATTGTGTCAACATGTTCTCGATTTGTCGCCAAAAGCTTCGCACGAACAAACACAACCATGGCACAGAATGGTGAAAGAAACTCCACAATATTCGATTCCACATATGCAGATCAAATTACCTGCATGTCGGGTGAAATACTCCACAGCTTGACAGTTGCATCATACGACCCACTAGCGGCCATGCAACCATCGTGCGACAATGCGCACACACAGCATCGATCAGAGTGATACTCCAGGCCAGGGTTGTACTTCGTCAAACTGTTAGCACGCTCCCGCGCACGCTTGGCAAGCGACGTTGCATTGGGGCTCTCTTGAGAATTGCTGCGCGACAGGCGGCCGTCCTGTACAATGACAACCCGTTGTAAGTGACAATGTCGCAAGATGTCGCGAAACAGCTGCACGAAGCACACACAAACCCGCGGAGATGGTGCATTGGAGGGATCACTCTCTGCATCTAGCTCGGCCCCAGACTCGACATTCCATAACTGCATCGCATGACCAGGCACCAGAATATTACATTTCGACACAGATGCGCTGCCGGAAACACATCCATTCACCTTCATTGTTCGATCGTGTGAAACCGACAACAGTTGTTGCTTCTCAGGCAATAGCACAAAGCCGGAGACAGTATCACTGTGTCCACGTAATGTCCTGGTCGAAGTGATGTCCTGAAATAAACGGGACACAAGTTGAGATCTCTCACACACACATATTGGACCAAACATGAAAAGTTGGACTCACTTCCTCCGATTCTGGGTCTTGGAAGGACTCCGTCACTTGCCACATGTTCAACACGTTATCCATTCCGGCACTGAAAAGACGTTCTCCAGTTTCGTCAAATTTGACAGAAGTTATGCCTCGAACATGTTCTCGAAGAATTCGAACCAATTCGCCACTGCATGGACCAGACACAAGTCCAGACGTGTCACAGTCGGTCATGTCACATCACAACTAACACTGGGCACAGGTGCGAACCTGTGCATGGACCAAATGGCGACCAAGTGGTCCAATGATCCAGAGCACAAAAGTGTACCCTCGCTGTTAAAATCGAGAGCTTGAACTTCCCGTGTATGGCGATGCAGACGGAACATAATTTCGACTCCAAGCGTAATTGCCGAGGCATCCCACACCATCACCTACACGACATTTGGGCGATGAGTCCTAAGCGGCGCGTTGAGTGCGTTCAGCATACACGCACCTTGCCCGACGATGCCCCGCAAGCAATGTACTTGACTTCTTCTCGCGATTGCCGCCCCTGTTGACCACTCCAACTCTTGTTGTGATACGCCACGGCGGTTAGGCTTGATACATGTGCTTTGTCCCACACAGTCTGAATTTCGTCAAAATCTTCACCGTGTGTTGACCAAATGCGCCTGTGATTGCCCCGAAAACACGTTTACAACACGTTGAAGATTCGGAGCGCGCCGCAGACACTCATGAAGCTTACATGGTCGCGTCATTGCACACAGACACTAAGTGCCGACCTTCGTCCGAAAAGTCAAGATCATTGATGACACCCTAGATCGGAGTAGTACTTTTGAGCAGGAAAGCCACGGAACATGGCAATTCCCAAGGGCAACAGTACCTGATGTCCGTCCAAGCTGTACAATAAAGCAAAGTTGGCGGAGTTCCAGACCAGAATACGTCCTGGTGACACAGACATCGGCATTCAATTGTGGAAGATCTCACTCAGCTAAACCTCTCAAATGGCCGTACCGGTACGATCTCCGGACGCCAGCAGAAACCGGGCCCATGCAATTGCGGTGATTCCATCGTCATGCGAGTTCAATTCTTGCCGAACCTGTCAAGCGAAGGCATGTGGGATGTTTGAACCGGAGTCACACCCAAGATCGGGAGCGCGAACAGACCTTGAGGTTTTCGATGGAAATTATCTGAATGCTCGAATCTTCAAACCCCACTGCGGCCATGTCAGCTGACACGGCGACACAGTTGCAGCGACTGTTCGCAGAACGGTCAACCAACTTGAGGTCTTGGGCTGGTCTATTCACCCATTCCACCCATGACGATGGTGTCATACAAGCTTCAACACGGGCTTGTGCGGCCAGATCAGGTCCAGAATTTCGAGGCTATAGCAGACAGTGAAACAAGTTTACACGGGTTCATGCAGTACACTGCACAATCAAGAACAGCCTAAGAAACACACCTGTGTTAGCGCTAACTGAAACGTCAGAGATGGAGACACGGCGAGAACGTGAGATTGACTACGGATCATGTGCAAAAATTCCTTCAGCCGAACCAAGAGTTGTTCCACGAACAACTTGATTCCTTCGGAATCCTAAGTGCGAAGAGCATCCATCGGTGAGGCGCAGAGCACGAGGGCAAAATTGCAAGCCACACTCTACCTTAGTATCTGTTGGAAACTGAGGCATCTCCAGAATGTGCTTGTTTCCGAAAAAATCACGGGCCTTTTGCTGTGTGCCACGGTGAGTGGACGTGATCCGCTGAGCCTGTGTTCGCAAAGAACCGTTACGCGAATGGTACCTTGACCAGTACAGTCCAGCCACATCAACAACATACCTCTGATAATTGGGAGCCGCCAAGTTCTTCCAGGCTGCGCCTACGGATCAAACAACTGTTTACATCTTCAAAGTTCACGAGAGGCACACACACACACAGCTGGACGAACTTTAATCGTCTTAGTCGCCCTTGGGAACTGAAAGCTCGAGCGGCTTGCGCCAACAGCTGTGCCGGAGTTCGAGCTTTCTTCGGATTTGATCCAGGACTCACCGCCGGGATTGATACGGGTTCGCTCTGCAAAACGGAATTCCACGAAATCGAGTGTTCACGAGCGTTGAACGAACAAGAGCCATCACCTCGCCGACGACGTTGTCGTCTGATGCCAATTACCTGAGTGCCAGCTGCCACACTTTCTTTGTTTTCGTTGGATGGATCCTTTTCCTTTGTTGTCGCTTTCTTTTGATTCATGGCCGCCTGTCCAAGTTAAACGCGTGTGTCAATTCGAGCGCGGACAGGAGTAAAACCGGACAGTCGTCCATACCTCCAAAGTTCGCTGCTTTATGTCCAAAAATCGCTGTCGTCTGATTGCTTTCGTAACCACAGCCTAGCCGGCACACCCAATAGGTATACGGTTACTTATTGTCGACGAGGCAGTGAGGCACGACACGTTCCACGAGCGCACCGTATTGTCGCGGAGCAGATCTAACACGACTTCATACTCGGCTGCGAGATCATACACCGCTGATGCATCCAGTGCACATCGTTTCTCAATGAAGTACAAGTTGCAAAGGGTGCTGTGAAGCTCTGTGAGCGAACGAGATCCCATCCGTAACTGCACGGCAAACATTAGTGTGTGAGTCACAGATCTTGTACTGTCGTAACAATGCACTTGCTCACCTGATAAAACACAATGTCCTGGTATGCACGTTGGTTATCGCCGGTCCAAGAATGGTCCCCAAGAGGGTCACCTGTGTTTTGATTCTCACACTATCAGTTGAGGGTTCTGAACTGATTACAACGGTTCGCGATGAGCAAACCTTTGGAACGATAGAAGTCAACTAGCTTCTCATAAATCCGTTCTCGCTGCTCCATGTCGTTCAAGTATCGTCTTTTGACTCCATCGAGGAACTGGCTGTGAACGATTTTGTAGACGGACTGCACAAAAATCCGCAAGGACATGTCATCAGTATATTTAAACCTTCGGCGCAAGCCGGCCCAGCAGCACGCTACCTGAACGCCTCGGAATTTGGACACGATGAAAGAAATGTTTTGTTGCAGCTGTGCCCAAATTGCGCGTGGGAGTGTATCTGAGCCATCCCAGTCACTACAGTAATCAATGGACACGTGATTAGGAGTCAAAGTGACCACCAACTGTCAGTTGCATACGCTGGTCTCGCGAACCTCCCCAACATTTCAAGCAATTCCTCCTCAATAAGGCCGTGGTGTGATGCACAAATTAAACCTAGACAGTCAGTCACGAGCTATCCACAACGACGAAAGGCGTCAGATACAAAGAAGACGGACACCCCTCGGTGCACTTGCATGCTTACCTGCTTGCCAACGGCATCTTCAATCCTCTGCAAGGACGCTTGGACTAAATCAAGTGTGTCACCAGGCAACTGCTTAATTTTCATGTCGACCCCTTCGCCTGCCATCCCGTAGAGACCATGCAGCCGCAGTTCCTGCACACAAAACACGCCGCAGAAACATGATCAGTGCCTTGTCGTCGCATTGTGCGAGCACAGTCGTAAGTACCTCACAAAACAGACGCAAATACAGTGGATTGTCGGACTTGTGCTTGGCCAGGACGCCTTGCATTTGATCTTGTGTTAATGTTTTGCGATACAGCTTCAAAGATGATTCAATAAGCTTTGTCGATTGCTCCATCCTCAGTGGCATGAGCGCAAACATTGGATACCTAGCCAAAAACCATGATAATGAAAATCACTGAAACGTGGACCTTGCAAGTAACAAACACTTACTCCCTCGAGCTCAGCTCGATCAAAGCTGAAGATGAAGCTGCCGATAGAATGAAATGAATATTGGTTTTCTTTGTGGAACTGTTGATGTCGATCAATAGTGTTGGAAGCCATTCAAACCTGATGCAATAAACGAGTTGGACAAAATGAGAGCGTGCGGCTTAACCACGTCGCGTCGGATCAAGCTGCCACACACATGTTCTGCTCATCCGCATTTGGAGCAGCAAATGACCGGCGATTTCGGCCTTTTGAAGAACGACTTGTCGCGGAACCTTGTCGTTTCTTCTGCTTGCGTGGTAAGGAGTGGACTGTCACCATCATGCAGCACTGGTTATCTCTGGCGGTACTTGCGCTGCATAAATTTCGGTCACAAACCTCCAGATCCAGCAGAATCGCCTCCACCGCTTTTGAGGCGCTCCACCTGCAACACACTCGGCTGTCAACCACAATATTGCAGGCACACACCGTTGCATGCTACACCTACATGATCGAGCAGAATGTACACGATCTCGTTGCGTTGTTTGGCAAGTTCGTCGACCTTGACGATGCACTTGGCTAAGCAGCGCTTCAAACGTGAGATCGTTTCCGGTATTTCAATGTCCAACTACATGACAACGAAAACACGTCCGTGAATGGTGTTTCACGTCAACCAAGGCCAACCGGCTGCAACAGACCTCGAAGTAATCATCGAGCTCCGAGCACATGCGGTGCAAAAGACGGCGAAGATCAGTTGAAAAGTTTGCACTGTTGCCCACAAAGTGCGTGAAGATCAGAGCCTCCTCCTGCCCATGAATCTTGTGAAGCTGTTCCTTGTACCGCACCGTGAAGGCGGCGAGAGCGGTCGTCATGCCCGTTCCAGGCTCTCCGGTCACAAGTAACGGTGTGCCACTCTCGGTGGCACTGTGGAGAGCGTCCGTGAGTTCATGCATAATTTCAGGAATGGGGCACATCTAAAGACAAACACGTCGATCATCCAACTGTTCGTGTCGCGTAACTGTGAACGCAACGAGTAGCACCAACCTCTTCAAACTGCTGTGCTTTCTCAATCATGAACAAGTTATGTAAGAAGCGCTCGCTGAACCGGTAATCCCATTGCGTTTGGGCGTACGGGACCTGCGTAGTGATTGAGTATTGTGGCAGTACGACACGTGTCCTCGTCAAGACAACAACAAACAAACAATATGTATGTGCAACAATGGTCACGCAGCTGACGTACAGAGTACTCTGCTTTCAGCACACTCCACAAATCTTCTAATACGTGGTCTCGGAAGGTGTCCAAACCTTTGACCTACCCACCCAAACGCACATTGAACAATCGCAAAACACAACGGACATAAACCGCACGATGCACAAACCATCGGCTTCTCGTCCGTAGACTCCTTGTCATACTCGCATGGGTAATTTTCGAAGAGGGTGCGATAAGGATATTGTCGAATGCGCTCCTCTAAATCCCGACTCTTGCTCTGCATCACCCAGGGAACGCACATCAGTGAACAATGCCAATGATCAATGCACCCGCACGGGCATGTATGCATTGCTCCTCACCCTGTTTTCTTCGTCTGGATCAAGGAAAATGGGCAACAAGTGTTCAGGAACATCTTGAAGGAATGAAGGATCTCGGAAATACATGAACGCCTACAAAGTGCAGTGGTTCCGAAAGACGTTCAATGACGGATTTCAAAGTAACAATTCTACACGATCAAATCGCACATGAGCAGGCTGGGGTCCATCGCTGCCGTCAGGACGTTTGTGAGGCCAAAGAAAGCCGTGCAAGATCTCCAACTCAGTGATGGATCGTGTCACAGGAAGATCGCGAATCCAGTCGAAAGACTTCTCCTCCGTCGTAATCCCATACGTGGGAGGAATCCACCCGTACCGCGTGCCCAGCAGCCCAAGAAAGAACGGCCTACCGACGTCAATCTCCTTCAAGCAAAGCTGGCAGGCCCCTTCGACTTCGCATTGTTCAGCTGTCAAACCTATGTCAGAGCATTTTATGAGTCTTGAATCGTCGTGGCGCACCTCACTCTACGACGACATATTAGTTGCAACGAACCCCATCGCAAATCGACAGGAACGACATTGATATGCAGTCGCTTGCAGCGCTCATTTAACGCTGGGAAAACTTCGCGTGTCAACACATCGCGTTCGCCATGCATATCGCGGAAGGTTGAAGAAATGAAAATCGGGACGGTTTTCCATCTAGCATGCACCACGAGCACACAAGGTAAGATACGCAAAGGTCAACAACCCTGCAGACTGAACAGCAGCGGTGCTTACGTACCCGCCGATTTGCCTAATTTGGTCGTTGTGTGGACCAAAGTGTTTCTCCCGCATCGTCTCAAATTCCCGCAGGTCCCAAGCCTGCACAAAAAAACAAATCATCACGCCCGCGACCTCACATGGTATGCATACCATTGAAGCCAGGATGGCAAGAATGGACACTCGCCTGGTGATCTTCTCGAGTCATCTGGATTTGCTCTCTTTTTCTATCTATTGCTTTCTTATTTGCGGCGCGTTGGGCTAGTTCCTCAGAGGTGTATTTGCGCACTTTAACAGCTGCAGCCGCCTTGGCTCGTTTCAAAGCTTCAGCCTCGTCGGCCATTTGCTTTGCGATGACTTCTGCCTCAACACGAGCGGCATCAGCGGCCGCCTTTTTCGCTCTCTGTGTGTCAATTTTGGGCGTGAGCTGCGACTGCACGTGCGAGGACGTTGCAGCGCGGCATGGCTGCGTGGTGTGGCTGGACAGGCAGCACGAACCTGTTCTGCCGCTAGTCGTTCAGCTTTCTCTTTGGATTCCAGCATTGCGAGTCGCTTTTGTTCTGCTAACTTTAGCTTTGCAGCCTTTTCTGCTGCCTTTTTTGCTTGTGCTCGAGCGCGTCTTTCAGCCCTGACAACAACACAGGCAATATGGCCGTCATGGGCAAGATCACTGTGCAGATCACGCGTTGCGAGCACAAACCTGCGCTCTTCGATCGCTCTTTGCCGCGACGTTTGGTTGTCCTAGCAGCAAAGCACTCGTAAAGGGGCTTCGCAGTCTTCCACAAACCCAGCGCGTCGACGAGTACCCTCACTCACCACTTCGGACGTTAAAAACACGCTTGACGCGTCCCCTTCGTCACTCAGTCCGCGATCACTGCTGTCTGAGTCGCCACCGAAATGAAGGTTGATGATGGCATGGCTGGCGGAGGGAGGTCGTGGTTCTAGGCACATGACATTAGATGACGCGGAGGAGGAGCTGGGCGTTGTCATGTGTACACTACGGTGGGAATACCTGGCTGCTTGGTCGCTGGATTTTCTGTGGCGCCAATCAATCGCCGAGTTTGTGCTGCTGATAAATTCTGAAAACACAGAAATCGTGCAATTACACGGCCGATTCGAGAAAGCCAAGTACACGCTATGGCTGTCGTCGACGGGTGCAACGACGTCATCGAATAACCAAGCACGTCCACTCACCGGGTCCCACGGAACATCAAACGTCATTTGGCGCGAGCGTTGGACACCATACGACCTCCGAGTTGTGTTCTGCCTGATATCTGGAAAGAGACCGCCCTTTTGTGGCCGAGTCCGACGCAATCGAAACCTGCACGTAGCATGTCACAGTTGAACTCGCATCACACGGAACCGCAAATGCGGGAGCACGAGTACCAACTGGCGGTGGTGTGAACATACTTCGGTGAGTGCCGGGACGGCAGTGCTTTCCCGGTGTGAGGCATTGTGGCGGAAGACGGACGCCGTTTCAGCTTTGGCTTCGCCACGGACCGCACATTCAAAGCACCTTGCAGGCTTGTGTCGGGTCCAACGCTTATTTTGAGTTTTGTAAAAGACCGTCGTTCTGGAGAGGACCGTGTGCCGTGGTGTTGACGATCGTCGTGCGAGCGCAAACTGGGACTGGTGCGGGCTCGTTCGGGGAAATCTTCTGGAACCCGCCCGTGCGTCAATGGCCGTCCTCCATCTAGGGAATCGTCGCCACTGCTGTAGTTCTCGTATGTAGATGGGCTCACGTGGCGACGGCTACCCTCCAAAGAAGCGTTGCTCCATCTGGGCTCGAAAGCGTCTTTTCGATTCACCACCGCCGCGGTTGTTGGCTCGCCCGTTGTTCTCGGGACAACTCGCATGCGAACGTCTTGAGGATTGTACGAGGGCGTTTCGTATTGCCCGGCGATGATTTTACTGACCACTGTCTCCCCCTTTCGAAGAAACTTGAATCTGCGGTCGTTGACGGGGGCCTCGAACATTATTTGCTGGGTCGAATGTCGCGCGGCTGCGGCGGCACGGGGCGCTGTGGGTCTTTGCTGTTGGTGTCGGGGCGGCGACAGTTGCCAGCCTTCCTCGTCTTGAGACGGCCCGCTACGGAACGCCCGACCACCGACCATGGATGTTTCGTCCTCATGTGGATCGGAATCAGACACCTCGGGCCGCCCTGCCAACGAGATCGACTTTCCGTGCGCGGTCGCTGGACTTCGGCCGTGGCGCTTTTGTTGAAGCACGCGGTGCACGTGCGATGATTTACTGCGGGGCACCGCCATTCTGCCAATACCCCCTGTGCTGGGGTTCAACCCCGTCGTGGTGGTTGGTGTGGGCAGTGTGGCGGACAGATCAACTGCAGGGTCGGCCCGAATTCCCTGCGCACGACTTTGCTGAAGTCGCGACGCTGAAGACGCACCTTTCCCAAAGCCAATGTCAATTCGGGAAACGGCACCTCCACCTCCCATGGACTTTGACCGATAGTGTGGGGCGTGCATGCTGGGATGAGCCGCGAACCAGCACGAGCGCCGCCAGCGGGGGGCTGGGGCGGCAAACTACTCACGTCACAGAGATCTCATTGTGTGGCTTGCCGACCACAACAGACAACACTCCCTATGAAATTGCAAGAGTGGTCATTCTGCGTTCCGTCAGTCGATCGCCAAGAATACGCACAAAAAAAGCAAGTGTTTTGTCTCCAACGAGCCGCGCAAAGATGCCGGCGTGTCAGGAGTCAACTCTACTACCAACACCGCCGCGCAAAACACAAAGAGAGAAAGAGAGACGAGCACAAGCCCGCGAAACCACAAGATAACTTTCATCTACAACTGCGACACCGCCCCACCGTGATAGACAAAACGAGTAAGAAACGACTATCACAGCGAACATGCCCCAATCCCCAAACGCAGCTTCACACCTCCGTGCCATGCATTTCTCGAACATGCCGTACAAGGGCACTGAGCTTCCGTCCCATTTTGTACCAACTCTGTGTGCCGTTCCGTCCTTGTGCATGCCACGACATCGCCCTCCGTGTTCCACGAATCCCAAACACGCAATAATAAACACACATCAAAACACATCAAACAGCGGTACAGTCCCGTATCACAGGCCGTCCCTTAGACCGCCCCTTACTGTCCCTAATCACAGACCCACGACATCGCTGCGTCCGCGGTCCACGGGTTGGTTGCCGCAACAACGACAAAGATAACGACAACGACAACGACAACGACAACGACAACGACAACGACAACGACAGAAGGCAGTCGACAGTCAACACGCTCGTCGGTCCGACGGCGCCAACAACAAACCACAAACAACGCCGCAGCAGCGACAACGCCAAACAAAAAGTCAGCGTCGTCACAAACGAACAAACGAACGAACGAACGAACGAACGATCGATCGCCGGCTGCTGACTGCAATACGGAAAACCGCCGCCGCCGCAGCGCACTCACTCACAGTCAGTCACTGAGTCAAAGAGTTTGCAGATTCCCAACTTCCAACTTCCAACTTTCAACTTCAAGGTTTTCGTCCTTCCTTCTTCCTTCCCTTCGTTCGTTCGTTTGTCCGTTGCGCTTCTTTGTTCTCTGTTCTCTCTGTTGGTTTCTTTCTTAGTTTGTTGTGTCAGCTGAGCTGAGTCGCTGCCTGCCTTTCAATCACTCAAACTCATTACAACGTCCCCTCCCACGCCCACTGAATATGCCCTGCAGTCAATCAACGCCATTATCTACGACCGCTCGGTTCAGGCAAGCTGGACCCGAACTTGGCACGTCTTTGCGGTCACACTCACATTGACTATTTCCACGGAGAACTGCACCTTGATTTCGCACAGTGTTGGCGTCATCGCGGTGACTTTTTCGGAAATCAAAGATCAAAGTGTGGTCAGATGCAAGTTTGTGCTATGAGTGCAGATTGCTTGGGAGTGTATGCAGGAGCAGCCTGTGGAGTGATTTCCCATTTGAGTTGAGGCGCAACTTTGTGTCGTGGTGTCGTTGTGTTGTTGTGTCGTTGCGTCGTTGTGTCGTTGTGTCGTTGTGTCGTTGTGTCGTTGTGTCGTTGTGTCGTTGTGTCGTTGTGTCGTTGTGTCG
>ENA-OWNT01001969-OWNT01001969.1-seawater-metagenome-genome-assembly--contig:-NODE-1969-length-22988-cov-9.269434_pt1 | contig 22988 bp, 18 predicted proteins | sample MGYA00238136_ERZ651165 | MGnify/ENA primary metagenome ERZ651165 (study PRJEB26861, sample SAMN08777766) | seawater metagenome | isolation source: coastal seawater | place: USA: Florida | collected...
CAGCATCTATAACGTGCACCTCTCGAAGGGCGCAGCCCGTTCTAAATTCTCGTAGGACGAAGTCCGTTCTCGAAGCGAAGCGCTCTATAAAACAAAGGCCGCCTAAGCGACCTTTGTTAACTTATTTCTGCACTCGACGCAGGACTTCTTTCAGTGCATCGAAGTCATTGGCGAGGTCTTCTGATAGAAGCTCCATTGCAGCGTGTTTTGCCAGCGGGCCTGGCAGGTCGATATCTGTACCTAAAATATCATCAACCACTTCCTTGAACTTAGCTGGATGCGCAGTACATAGGAATAGACCTGTTTCACCTTCTTGAAGCTGCTCCTGCAGAACTCGGTAAGCAATCGCACCATGAGGTTCACACAGATAACCTTGTTGATGCAGCTCTTTCACTGACTCAGCACTCTGCTCATCAGTTACAGCGCCTTTACCCAGAGTTTCTAAGCCCCAGTCTTTCACTTGGCATAGCTCTTCAATACGTGGCCAGTTGTTTGGCTGACTCACATCCATTGCGTTGGACGTGGTCGCTACTGTCGGTTTTGGCTCCCACTTACCTGTCTCTAGGTAACGTGGCACCGTATCGTTAGCGTTGGTAGCAGCGATGAAGCGTTTAATTGGCAGACCCAGAGCTTTAGCCAACAGGCCTGCAGTCAGGTTACCAAAGTTACCGCTTGGTACTGAAACTACCAGGTTCTCGCGTTGTTCTTTACTTAGCTGAGATGCCGCTTCAAAGTAGTAACAAATCTGAGCCATAAGACGGCTGATGTTGATTGAGTTTGCTGAGTTGAGACCAATCTCTTCACGTAGAGCAGCGTCATCGAAAGCTTGCTTAACGAGCGCCTGACACGCGTCAAAGTCACCATCAATCGCGACAGTGTGAATGTTCTTACCCAGAGTACAGAACAGCTTCTCTTGTAGTGGGCTGATTTTACCTTTCGGGTAAAGGATCACTACGTTGATATCTTCCATGCCGTAGAATGCATGTGCTACCGCAGCGCCTGTGTCACCTGAAGTTGCTGTAAGGATAGTGATTTTGCCACCATCAGATACCGCTGCTAAAGACTGAGCCATAAAACGGCCACCAAAGTCTTTAAACGCCAGCGTAGGGCCGTGGAACAACTCTAACGCATAAACGCCTTCTTTAACCTTGTTGATTGGTGCAGGGAACTGGAACGCTGCATCAACCATTGAATTTACTTTCTCTTCCGCTAACTCGTCACCAATCAGTGCAGACAGGATTTTGGTACTACGTGAAACAAAATCTTCTGCTAGCAGTGCGTCGATATCATCAAACTTAGGCAATTCCTGCGGGAAAAACAGACCTTGATTGCGGCCTAACCCCTGGCGTACGGCTTGGCCAAAGGATACTTGTTCGTCATTTTCTTTTATGTTGTACAGCTTCATAGCTCACTTCCTGTTACGTTCGAACCCTGTTTGTTGAGACGGCAAACATGGACGAATCCTTCTTCATTTTGTACGTAGTTTTGTTCAAGCCAGCGTGCAACACGCTCAGCGACATCTTTATCTTTACAAATACTAAATAGCGTCGGGCCACTTCCTGAAATACCCGTTGCCAGAGCGCCTGCTGCCGCTGCGTATTTACGCGCGTCAGCAAAGCCAGGCAACAGTTTCTCACGATACGGTTCAGCGATCACGTCTTTGATCATTTTTGCCGCCAGTTCAGGCTGATTAGAGTGGCAAGCATGAATAAAACCCGCTAGATGACGACCGTGAGCAATGATGTCCTGACGACGGTATTGCGATGGCAGGATTTCACGCGCTTCTGCAGTCGAAACCTTGATGCCAGGGTAAGCCATTACCCAGTACCAATCATCAAAACATGGAACTTCCTGACTAATGATGCCAAGCTCTTCAAGCATCAACTGAACGCCACCAAGATAACAAGGTGCCACGTTATCATAGTGGATGCCTCCAGAGATTTGGCCTTCCATCTCTCCCATCAGAGCAAGCAGCTCTGTTTCATTGAGAGGTTCACCGTGGAAACGGTTTAGTGCATCCAGAGCAGCTACGATTGAACACGCGCTAGAACCTAATCCAGAACCAATAGGCATGTTTTTTTCTAGAGTCATTTCTAGTGGCAACAGCTCTTGGCCCTTTTTATCCAGCTCGCGTGCAAACACACGCCAGCAGTCATAAACAATGTTTTCTTTGGGATTGTCTGGCAGTTTAGAGACAAAGCTACCAGCCGTTTTTAGACTAAATGGCTCATCACCCGCTTTAACTTTAACGCGATCCCCAAGCAGTGTGCCGTCAATTGGGGACACAGCAGCCCCCAATACATCAAAACCAACACTTACGTTACCGATTGACGCAGGAGCATAAACAACGACATCCATACCTCGACTCATTTCGCTATACTCCTAATTTCCAACCTAATGTACGCATTACATCAGCAAAAACACCTGCTGCAGTTACTTCAGTACCTGCACCATAGCCACGTAGTACTAATGGGATTGGCTGGTAGTAACGGCTGTAGAATGCCAGTGCGTTCTCACCATCTTTAATCTTAAACATAGGGTCATTTTCGTTCACTGCGGCAATGCTCACTCGGCATTGACCATCAGCGATTTCACCTACATAACGCAGTACCTTGCCCTCTTCTGCAGCTTGTGCAGAAAGTTGTTGGAAGTAAGCGTCCGCTTCAGGTAGGCGCTGCATAAACTCTTCGACACTACCAGAATCGTCAAAACCTGGTGGGAGCGCCTGATCAACAATGACATCTTCAAGTTCAAGGTTCATACCCGCTTCACGAGCAAGGATCAGCAGTTTACGTGCTACGTCCATACCAGACAGGTCATCTCGAGGGTCCGGTTCAGTAAAGCCGTTGTCTTTTGCGATGTTAGTCGCCTGACTTAGAGTCATACCTTCATCAAGCTTACCGAAAATGTAAGATAGAGAACCTGAAAGAATGCCGCTAAAGCGTTCTAGTTCATCACCGGCAGAGATTAGGTTTTGTAGGTTTTCGATGACCGGAAGACCCGCACCAACTGTAGTTTCATACATTAACTTACGACGTGAGCTACGCGCGACATCACGTAATTGGTGATAGTACGCCATGCTCGCAGTGTTCGCTTTCTTGTTAGGTGTTACTACGTGGAAACCAGCTGCAAGGAAGTCTGCGTATTGGTTTGCAATAGCTTCACTTGAAGTACAGTCGACCAGAACCGGGTTGATGATGTGGTTACGTTGAACAAGTGAAATCAGACGTGCCAGACTGAAATCTTCTGATGCATCTTTCATACGGTCACGCCAATGTTCCAGTGGCAGACCTTCACTATCAAGTAGCAGACCTTTACTGTTTGCCAGACCACAAACACGTAGGATGATGCCTTTCTCCGCCAGTTTTGCTTGCTGACGACCAATCTGGTCAACGAGCTCGCCACCAACGCCACCTACACCAACAACGAATACATCAAGGAAGTGTTTCGAGTTAAATAGGTTTTCGTGACACGCTTTAATCGCTTCTGAAATTTTATCTTCTGGAATAACTGCAGAGATTGCGCGCTCAGAAGAGCCTTGAGCAATTGCAACGATGTTGACGTTCACTTCAGCTAGTGAAGAGAAGAACTGAGAGGCAACACCGCGAGATGTACGCATGCCATCACCAACCAGAGTTACGATCGCTACGTCATCAATAAAATCAACTGGCTCTAACAGGCCATCTTTAAGTTCTAGTTCAAATGTCTCGCTAAGAGCTTGCTCAGCAATCGCTTTATCTTCAGCTTCAATACAGAAACTGATGCTGTACTCTGAAGAAGACTGAGTGATCAATACGATAGAGACGCCGGCAGACGACATCGCACCGAAAACTCGGCTTGCCATACCAACCATGCCTTTCATACCTGGTCCAGATACGTTAACCATAGTCAGGTCGCTCAGCGTAGTAATACCCTTAATCGCCAGATTATCTTCACCAGTATCCTGGCCGATTAATGTTCCAGCGCCTTGAGGGTTAAAACTGTTTTTGATTAAGCAAGGAATATGGAACTGAGCGATAGGTGCGATAGTTTTAGGGTGCAGAACTGAAGCACCAAAGTATGAAAGCTCCATCGCTTCTTGGTAGCTAAGCGACTTCAGCAGACGAGCATCATCAACTAAACGTGGGTCACAGTTGTAAACACCATCAACGTCAGTCCAGATTTCACAGCAATCGGCACGCAGACAGGCTGCCAGCACTGCTGCGGAGTAGTCAGAACCGTTGCGTCCCAGAGTCACGAGTTCGCCATCTTCATTACCAGCAGTAAAGCCTGGCATGATATTAACATGACCTTGTGGAAGTGGGTTTTGGCGGAAGTTTTGTGTTGAGATTTCAACATCCACCATCGCTTCTAAGTGTTCACCACGGGCAAATAGATATTGAATCGGGTCAATCAGACTCGCTGGCTGGCCTTTCGCCTCCAGAACCGCCTTCATCAGTTGAATTGAGACACGCTCACCTTTACTGATGATACGAGCATTAACGTTATCCGGGCACATACCCAGTAGATTGATGCCATGAACGAATTGGCGAAGTTGAGATAATGAGGTTTTAACCTGATTGTCGTAACCACTGCCATCAATGTTTGGCAGAACTTGCTTGATATCCTGGAACAGATCGCGGAAAGAGTCTTCTAGCTCGGCAATTTGTAATTCAGCTTCGCCGTTTTTCAGCGCGCCTTCAATGACTGAGACTAGTTTATTCGTCGTCTTACCCGGTGCTGAAAGCACCACTGCGACCTCTTCTTGCTGTGCATTATTAGCAATGATATCTGCTGCTCGTAAAAAACGATCAGCATCAGCTAATGATGATCCTCCAAACTTTAAAACTCGCATCCCTTCCTCCAAAGTGTCTTAAAATGGCATAAAAAAAGGCCTGTATCTTGTTGGATACAGGCCTTTTTTTTGAATTTATTTCGCTTAGCAGCCTGCCCCAACAATAGCGATGTCGGTAATAATAATGGTTGTGGTCATTACTAGGCTTTGGTGCTGCATAAAATTAGTTTTCTTTAACGATGTGTGTTTGCTTACCCATACGTTTACCTTATTTTTTGGCCTCACGTCAATGAAAACTTACTATTTTTTGTTCACACTCTGTTTCTGTCATCTTCACAAAAAGGATTTAAATCCTCTACGATTCCAACAACCAATGAAACCATAAGCACATATCATAATAACTAATCGCTATATAAAAGTTACAACTAGTTCGGAAGTTTTATGCTTTAATTAGTTTTGCAGTGGAATGCAGACAATAGCAAAGGAGTGGCATATGAAAATAATACTTAGCCTATCAGTGCTTCTTTGCGCGTGCTCATCATTCGCAACAGAATTACCTACCTTACCTGCACAGCAAAGCACTTCACCTCATAAAATTTTCCTATCCAGCGAAAATGACCACAACGATTTTGATTCTTGGAAAATCGATGGCGGCTACTCGTACAACATTTTCAGCAAAGTTGACCTCTATGTAGGTGCACGTCTGAACAACAATGACAAAATAAATGAGACGGGATTTTTGAGTGGTGTTAGCTATCAGGTAACACCAAGATTTTCAGTGCAAAGTACCTTGCATTCCTATAACGATGAAACAGTGAGTGAAGGTAAAGACTCAACCATTGCGGCTGAAGTCTCCAGTCGTATGAAGCTGACTGAGAACCTGGATATTCATGCCACTCTCGATTACCAAGAGTGGCAGAAAGGCATCGAAGTTGGCCTTGGTTTCCGTTTTTAGTTCCAGTCCAAAAGTTCAGTAGACATCAATACACCATTCCAGTCGGCGTAAATGTAATCTCCAGGCTGGATCATCTGGTTGTGAACCGTCAATGTCACGTTAACTTCCCCGACGTCGCGCTTTTCCGTTTTAAATGGGCAAGTCCCAAGTGCTTTAATACCAAGGTCCATTTCGGCCATCATCGCCACGTCACGCACCGCGCCATTTACAATCACACCTTCCCAGTTGTTATCAATCGCCAGAATCGCCAATTGATCACCGAGTAAGGCTTTTTGGCACGAACCATGTCCATCAACCACAAGTACTTTGCCGGTACCATCCTGACTAAGCATTTCACGGACTTTGGAGTTATCGTGATAACAACGAACAGTGACAATTTCACCAAAGAAAGCGCACTTACGACCAAAGCTATGCAGCGGTAGCTCTAGCAAGGTGACTTTGTCCTCATGCTTATCACAAATATCAGGGGTTATATCTTTCATTTTTCCTCCTTGAACTTCTAAATAATAAATCCTTTATCTACATCGGGGTCGCCAATCTCCAAGCAACACCCTTGGCTGTTTTTTATCTAAGCACGAGAGTAAATAGAGTTTCTCCCGCTCAACATAGTAGATGGCATTCTGGCCGTATTTTCGTCCTAACTCGAGCGCCTGTGACTGGCTGATTGAGGCAGCAAAGCTCGCCTCACTCCATGAGAAATCATGGTTACCCACATCGACCGATATACAACAAGTATGGCCTATTTCAGCAGCTAAGTGCCGATTATTTCGATGATTCTCTTGCGTTGATACCCAGACACTACCCGGATTCCACGCTGTAATTATGGCAAAGTTTTGATACTCAATATCACGTTCGAAACGGAAATAGGGATCGCAATAGGCTTGCCACATCTGTGCATCAACTATCATAAAACCAACAGTTTTACATTTACTGGACACTATTAATATTTGTTACATTCTAACTCTTGATATAAATCAACAAAGTGATTGGAATTAACACTTCTACGTTGTTAGCATGCTGTTAACATTATAGAATCCGCCTCAAAGACTAGTAGGATTCAGAGGATAAAGGACCTCTAAGGGTAGAAAAGAAGCACCAAGGATGGCGGGCAATCAAAGAGAGTGTATTTTTGCAGTCTTTGGTTTATTATCAACATCACATTACCTGTATGTTATGTTTTTGCCTAGAATTTATTCTATTAGCACAAATTTTTCACAAGTTTAGGTACCGCCAATGCAAACCCCGCACATTCTTATTGTCGAAGATGAGCAAGTAACTCGTAACACTCTTAAGAGTATTTTTGAAGCAGAGGGATACGCTGTTTTTGAGGCCAGTGACGGTGAAGAGATGCACCAGGTGCTGTCTGATAACCAAGTTAACTTGGTCATTATGGACATCAACCTACCAGGCAAGAATGGTCTACTACTGGCTCGCGAACTGCGTGAGCAAGCTAACGTTGCACTGATGTTCTTAACAGGCCGTGACAATGAAGTTGATAAGATTCTTGGCCTAGAAATTGGTGCTGACGATTACATCACTAAGCCATTCAACCCACGTGAGCTGACTATTCGTGCGCGTAATCTACTTAATCGTTCGATGAACTCGAGCGCAATAAGTGAAGAGAAACGCAGCGTAGAAAAATACGAATTCAACGGTTGGGTACTGGATATCAACAGTCGTTCACTCGTTAGCCCAAGCGGCGATGGCTACAAGCTACCGCGTTCTGAGTTCCGTGCCCTACTTCACTTCTGTGAAAACCCAGGTAAGATTCAGACACGCGCCGACCTGCTGAAGAAGATGAAAGGTCGCGAGCTTAAGCCACATGACCGTACTGTTGACGTAACGATTCGTCGTATTCGTAAGCACTTTGAATCCGTTTCTGGTACACCAGAAATCATCGCAACGATTCACGGTGAAGGCTACCGCTTCTGTGGTGACCTAGAAGAATAAGTGACTTAGAAGAGTAATTCACTCTCTCAAATTAATAATGGAGCCAATCGGCTCCATTTTTTGTTTCTAGCACTTCATCCATAAAAAATGCTCGCTAATTAGCGAGCATTTTTACAATCAGAGGGGGTTAGCCTCGACCACCTTTAATCGCATCGATAATTTCTGTGGTAGAGCAGCCATCTTCAAAGTTAAGCACTTTAACCTCACCACCGTTAGCGATCACTTCTTTACCACCAGCAATCTCTTCTGGTTTGTAGTCTCCGCCTTTTACTAGCAAATCAGGCAGGACTTCAGAAATTAGGCGTTGTGGTGTGTCTTCGCCGAAAGGAACCACCCAATCAACCGCACCAAGACCTGCCAATACCGCCATACGACGATCAGTTGGGTTAACCGGACGGCCAGGGCCTTTTAGACGTTTTACTGACTCATCAGTATTCACTGCAACAATCAAACGGTCGCCAAGTTCGGCGGCGTGGTTAAGGTAAGAAACATGACCTGCATGAAGAATATCGAAACAACCATTGGTCATTACGACCTTTTCGCCTTTCGATTGCGCTTTCTTAACCGCTTCGATTAGTGCTTGTTCAGCAATTACACCAAAATCAGTATCTTGGCTACCATGTACAGCTTCAGCTAACTCAATGGTTGAAACGGTTGACGTACCAAGTTTACCCACAACCACACCTGCTGCTGCGTTTGCTAGCGCACATGCTTCGTCTAGTGGTTTACCTGCTGCAACAGAAGCTGCCAGTACAGAAATCACCGTATCACCTGCACCCGTGACGTCATACACTTCTTTCGCCTGAGTAGGCAGGTGGAAAGGTTCTTGATCACGGCGTAGTAGTGTCATACCGTGCTCGCTACGCGTCACCAATAGTGCTTCAAAGTCATACTCTTCAAGTAGCGCTAGGCCTTTCTCAACTAATTCTTGGTCAGTTTTTACTTTGCCGACCACAAGCTCGAATTCCGCCATGTTTGGCGTTAATAGTGTTGCACCGCGATAACGCTCGAAATCAGCACCTTTTGGATCGATAAATACAGGAACTTTGGCTGCACGTGCTTTTTGAATGAACTGCTGTACATGCTCTAACGCGCCTTTAGCGTAGTCAGACAATACAACCGACTTCACTTTTGGTAGCGCTTGCTCCATGCGATCCAGAATCAGTTCTGCATCAACATTTTCAAATTTGTCTTCAAAGTCTAAACGAATCAACTGTTGGCCACGGCTCAATACTCGTAGCTTAGTGATGGTAGGGTAGTTTGGCAGCCCAACAAAATCACATTTCACTTTCAGCGCTGAAAGTGTCTCGTTAAGAACTTTGGCAGGCTCATCAATCCCTGTTAAACCCACAATATGAGCATGCCCACCAAGAGAGGCAATATTCATTGCTACGTTAGCAGCACCGCCAGGACGCTCTTCATTGTTTTCTACTTTTACTACAGGGACAGGCGCTTCTGGTGAAATGCGGCCTGTTGGACCATACCAATAGCGATCTAGCATCACATCGCCGATGATAAGCACTCCAGAATCACTGTAGTTAGGTAGGATTGGCTTCATTGTGGTTCTCCAAATTCTAATTCGGGCAAGAGTTTAACATAAAGGCTCGGCGTTATTCTAACCACTCGTGCCATAGTTTAGTCACTAGTTCGCGCTCGCTGATCAGTTTCTCTTGCGCAACGTCAGCATCCAAGTTGAGCAAGTTACGGTGGTGTATCTGGTCACGCATCGTGGTGTAAGCATGAGTCAGTGCCATCGCGGCTGCTTCTTCTAATATGCCTTGAGCCATCATGCTTTCAAAAATACGCACGTTATCGCTCCAACGCGTGAGCTTTGGTTTTTGATGGCTGAAGCGTAAGACAAGATACTGGGCCAAAAATTCCACGTCGGTAATACCACCTGGGTCTTGTTTGAGCATAAAGCGCCCAGCCTTCTTCCCCCCTAGATGGTCACGCATTTTCACACGCATCTCTGACACGTCTTTTGCTAGCTTAGACTCATCTCGTTCTAAGCAAAGAATGTCGTGGCGTGTTTGCGAGAATGCCAGTTGTAAAGGTTCATCTCCATAGATCATACGGGCGCGTACTAACGCCTGATGTTCCCAAGTCCAAGCCTCATCACGCTGATACTCATCAAACGCATCAGTCGGGCTCACCAGCAAACCGGATGCACCAGACGGGCGTAATCGAGTATCGACTTCATACAAAATTCCTGAAGCCGTTCGAGTAGAGAATATATGAATAACGCGCTGTGCCAAGCGCAAATAGAACTGACGACCGTCGATCTCTTTCTTACCATCGGTATACACATGCACCGGGCAGTCATGCATAAAGACGATATCTAAATCGGAGTTGTAGCCTAACTCCCATCCCCCGACTTTACCGTAACCAACCACTGCAAAGCCTTTTCCTTCTCGCTCTTTCACATGAGTCGGCTCGCCATATTTTTCTGTCATCTGTAGCCAGGCTTGACTCACGACTGATTCTACGATGGCTTCAGCAAGATAAGTTAAGTGATCACTCACTTTCATCACTGGCAATACACCCGCAATATCTGCCGCTGCAATTCTCAAAATACAGATCTGCTTAAATTGGCGCAGCGCTTCCATTTGCTGTTCCATATCGTCTTCCGGAATACGGGCTAGGAAATCACGCAATTCAGTGCGGTAGCTATCAAGCGGAATGGGGTTGTATAGCTGCTGGGGGTCGATCAGTTCATCAAGCAAAATCGGATAACGACCTAACTGCTCAGAGATCATCGGGCTAGCTGTACATAAACGAACTAATTGCACCAGCGCCGCTTGATGCTCATCAAGCAACTCCAGATAGGTAGTACGAGTAACGATTTTGTGCAACAAATGTAACACACGCGGTAGGCCGAATCTGGCATCTTGGTGGCTGTAGATGGCAGAGAAGATCTTCGGCATCAATTTGTTAAGCACTTCGCGCCCACGTGGACCTAGGGTCTTTTTGGCTAAATCTTGCTTAAACTGGATAATAGTCTGCGCCATTTGTGGCGGATCATCGGCTTGAATATCGTGTTCTAGAATATGCTCTATCACATCTTGCTTGGCCGCCATATCCCACAGTTCAGTAAAATGCTGAGCAATCTCCTGCTGCTCTTCTTCTTCCGCACCAATTAAGGTCACAAATACCGCATGGACATTGGCCATGTGCTGCACAACCTCTGTCTGTAATTCCCCCCATTGGCGGTATCCCATTGCAACAGCGAGCTGAAGCTGTTCAATATCGGTTTCTGGCAAGGTCTGAGTTTGCTTGTCTGCCATCGCTTGTAGCAGGTTTTCTAATCTGCGCAAAAACTTATAAGCACTACGTAAATGCTCTGTTTCTTCAGCGCTAAGTTGCTCTAGATCTTCGATTGCATTCAGAGTTTGCAATAAACCTCGTTGGCGTAAACTTGGCTCACGCCCCCCTCGAATAAGCTGGAATACCTGAGCAATAAACTCAATTTCACGTATCCCACCAGCACCAAGTTTTATGTTATTGCTCAATCCACGACGGCGAACTTCACTGCTGATCATGGATTTCATTCGGCGCAGTGACTGAATCGCACTGAAGTCGATGTAACGACGAAATACAAACGGGCGCAGCATCTGGCGCAGTTCTTGATATTCTGGGTACATTTCACGCCCCATCACCCGCGCTTTGATCATCGCATAGCGCTCCCAATCACGCCCCTGCTCTTGGTAGTAGTCCTCTAACGCCGCATAGCTCATTACCAGCGGGCCGCTATCACCAAACGGACGCAGGCGCATATCAACGCGGTAGCAAAACCCATCAAAGGTTTGTTGATCAAGCGCTTTAATAATTCTCTGACCAAGACGAGTAAAGAACTGAGCATTGGCGATGCTACGACGAGTCCCTTGTGTTTCACCATTCTCTGGGTAGGTAAAGATCAGGTCGATATCCGACGAGAAGTTAAGCTCACCACCACCTAGCTTGCCCATACCAATAATCAACATTGGCTGAGCTTCTCCTTGCGCATTGGTCGGCGTACCCCATAACTCACAACACGCTTTGTACTGCCATTGGTAGGTTTCAAAGATCATCGCTTCGGCAAGCTGTGATAAGTGTTCTAGGCTCCGCTCTAGTGGCCATGAAGCAGTAAAATCACGCCAAGCAATATAGCTCATCTCTCGATTGCGAAACTGCCTTAATACTCGGTGACCTTGTACTTCATCACTGCACTCAGCAAGCAGATCCGACAGGCGCTCTCGGTAGCCTTCGTGGCGCGACTCTTCAGTAAGCATGCTAGGGAACGCTTGCACCAGCGCATCATCACTGCATAGTGCCTCAGTAATAAATTTGCTCAAGCCCGCAACATAACCCAACTGCTCTTTCAGCGGTTGCGGCCAGTTTTTCAAAGCTTCAGATTGAGAGAGTGATTCAAGTGCAGAGTGAGAGATGGCAGTAAGAGTTTCGGGCAGTTGCATGATTCTTCCTTGTAGACAAATACCAATCGAGAGACGGGTAACCCCCCTATTTATACCAATAAAAAACGCCCACTAGTAGCAAGTGAGCGTTTATAGGGATTAAGTTGAGAGGCTAAACCTTAAATGACGTGATTTTCTTATCTAGCTCTTCAGCGTTTTGCTGCATAATTTCCGATGTTTCAAGCAACTCTGAAACTACGGTAACCGACGCTTCAACCAACTCTCGAACATTAGTCAGATTTTGGTTCATTTCTTCTGCAACACTGCTTTGTTGGCCTGCCGCGGTCGCAATTTGGAAATTCATGTCATTAATTTGGTTTACCTGACCGACAATACCGTCCAGTTCGCTGCCTGCATTGGTCACTAGCTCGACACCCTCTGCCGCTTCAACCACACTTTTTTCCATTAGCTCAACCGCAGAGTTTGCGCTTGATTGAAGCTGGGTGATCATCTCTTGAATTTCGACTGTCGCTTGTTGTGTACGCTGGGCAAGATTACGTACTTCGTCGGCAACTACCGCAAAACCACGCCCTGCTTCCCCCGCGCGCGCTGCTTCAATCGCAGCGTTCAACGCCAATAGGTTAGTCTGTTCGGAAATACCTTGGATTGTTCCAACAACACTGCCGATAGAATCAACGCTCTCTTCGACTTGATTAACGGCTTGAGCTGATGCAGAAATATCTTGTGATAGTTCACTAATCTTAACCACGGTATCTTGAACAAAACGCTGACCTGTTGCCGCCTGACCTGAAGCATTCTCAGTCAATGAGGAAGCATTCTGTGCATGATCCGCGACTGTCTGAACGGTCGAGGTCATCTCACTCATCGCCGTGGCAAGCTGATCAATTTCATTGAACTCTTCCTGAGCTGATTCTTTAGTTTCTGACATGCTTAACGTCATCACTTCAGTTAAGCCAGAAAGCTCTTGCGAGGCATCCACTTGCAGCTTGATCATTTCTTGCAGTTGTACTCGTGTTTTTTCTAGCTCGCGAGCCACATCACCGTACTCATCTTTGCATGCCATTTCGATTGGCACAGAAAGATCTTTTTCCGCCATCGTTTTGATAGAATCGTTTAAATATTGGGTTTGACGTAACATCACACGTGCGGCAAACAACAGGAGAATAACAAACACCACAATCAGGATGACGGTTTGCCATACAACTTGAACCAGATAGGCTTCATAGTGCTCTTGTGCGACTTGCGCATTTTGCGTCACAGCAAGTAGAGAATCATAAAAGGTACTCGCATCCCATAACTGCTTGCCGATGATCAATACGGTACTGAACACCATCAACATCACCATTTTGGGAACAAGTCGAACATCCGTTATTACTCGTTCCCATGGCTTAAACGCCATCTTGGTCATTGTCCATTCTCCATTTCGTCAATTTTATCTTTGCAGCACTTTGTACTAGAGTGAGCGTATCTGAGACCCAATCCTCTGGTTTCACTGCATTTTATTTATTTCGAGCCTCGTATGAATAGAGATAATATCAAAGACGATACTAAACCGATGAGCTTGCTATCACTAATCCTGTCTTTTATGGCGCTAATTGTGATCTCTGGCTTGTTGTTTTTTCCATTGCACCCTGAAACTCGACAAGTACTTATCGGCCTCGACTTCATTATCTGTAGCATATTCCTGCTGCAACTCAGTGTAGATTTGATCCGTGCGACAGATCGTATGCAATTTTTGAAACGTCACTGGATAGACTTTGTCGCCAGTATTCCTATGATTGAACCACTGCGTTATGCACGGTTATTTTCAATTTTGCGAGTGATCTTGGTTATTCGCTCTAGTCGCAACGTATTCAAACAGTTACTCAGCAATAAGCACGAAACCACATTAGCTTCGATTTTGCTTTTGATGGTACTCCTGTTAACCGCAGGTTCGAGTATGATGCTGTTTATTGAAGGCCAAGCACCAAATGCCAATATACGTGATGGTGGCGATGCGATGTGGTGGGCATTAGTGACGATCTCGACAGTAGGCTACGGGGATCATTATCCCGTGACCAATGCAGGACGTATATTGGCGGCGGGTTTAATCATATGTGGTGTCGGTTTGTTCGGTATGATTTCTGGTTTAGTCACCTCGATGATCACCACTCCCTCCAAAGTACAAACCACACGTTCGGAGAATAAAGAGCGGTTACTTCTAGAGTTAGTAGAGAAACAAAATGAGATTATTGAACGCTTAGATAGACTCGAACAACAGCAAGTAAAAACAAAACGGGAACCCTAAGGCTCCCGTTGATATCAATCATTTTTAGCTAGTCTTGCCAGTATGGCTCAGCCTCTATACAGATAACTCGCGTTTGCTCCATTGCATGCAAAATTGAGCTTTCCTGACGCGCCAACCAACGCTCTAGCTGTTCGCGTTCATCACCTTCTAGCTTTTCGACCAACTGCTCTAAAGTTTTTAGTTTAAGTAAGTCATCTGTGCCATGCAGCAGATCACTCCACGGCAGTCGGAAGCTATCACGTTCATCAAAATCAAACAGACTCGCAAAGCTCACCCCAGTATAGAGGTTACGCATTAATCGATACTGCTGCTCGATGTAGTCAGCACTAGTAAGACTTTGCTCTGGTGGGAAAGCTTCCATCAACTCTGCCCAAGTACGATCCAATTGCTGAACCGAGAAATGCTCAATATTGAGTGACATTTTCTCGCGCGATTTTTCATCTAAGAACGGCTGCCAACCTCGGGTTAGAATCCAGCGACTCAGATCAAGTAGCAATCCGGTGTAACGTGCGGAGTTAAGCAGTTCAATAATTTGCTCACGACTTGGTAGTTGCTCTTGTAATAGCTTCAATTCACTGACAAGGAACTTACGTGCATCTAACTTGCGTAACGCGTGGCCTTTGTCATCAAGAAGGTCTGCTAAATAATCATAGTCATTCAACCATTCAAGATCTTGCTCAAGCCACTTCAGTTCTTGGCGTAAAATCGCACTGGCACGACGCGGAACGACACCTCCATAAACGGTCAAGATCTGACGGATAAAACTGATTGAGTGTTTGATTTCATGTACCGCGGCAATAGAATCGCGTTCAGAATAGATCTGCTCGTGATAATGCCAATGAGAAAGTGCGTGTTCTAGCGAGTTGATAAAACAAGATTCAACAGTATCGTTCTTGTCAGTTTTGACTAACGGCAGCGGTTTAACTTCATCACCAACATAATCCATTGCCAAGCGATAGCCTTTTGCCGCTTTACTTAAGTTACCTAAGCGCATACCACCATCTTCTGAAAAGCTTCTCGCTAAGGTGAACAACGCATCAGTCTGGCCTGACTTCAACTCAAGCTCGACTTCACAGATAGGATCTTGTTTTCCATTGGCTTCTACATTGCCTTGATCAAAAGCGACTTCAACTTGGCTACCATCGGGCATACCTATCAGCCACTGCTCACGGCGAAAATTAGTAGAGAAAAGTGGCTGTAGTTCGGCTTGTAAGGTCGTAACGTCTTTACCTACAGGCCAAATATCTTGTGGATGAAGAGTAAGCTCAGGATCGTTGCTGTCGTGCTCAGCATTAAATTCAGGTCTTTGATGCAGACCGGCAACGACGCGTCCGGCTGTTTTTACAGTTTGAACATAGACGTCATCAAAGCGACGAATACGAAGACCAATATCGTGTTGGCGCAACCACTGGTCTGGCGTATCAAAATAGGTGTTACCTAACTCTCGACAACTGTGCTGAAGCACTTTGGTTTCAGCGATTTTCTGACGCAAAGTCTCTGAAAATTCTGGAGAAACAAAAAACTTCAGTTCTATCTCGGTTTCCATAGTGTTACCTTTCAAAGCAGATAGAGACAGGATATTGCCTATTTTCTTGCTCGGCAAGAAAGAAATATCGCGCTAATGATGATCTAAAACAGTTTTAATGAGTGATTTAATGGGTTAACATGCGCGCCTTTATAGCCATCGTTCAACATTTCGCCATGAAATGGTGTATGTTAGTTTTTAGGTTATATTAATTGGGTTGAATGACCATGCCAGTAAATACAATTATGGGGTTATTTGCAAAGTCCCCTATTAAACCTTTGCAGCGCCACGTTGTGTGTGTAAACGAATGTTGCTCGCACCTAGTTAACTTCTTTGAAGTAAGTTCAAAGGGTGACTGGGAGAAAGCATCTGAAATTCGTGAGCAGATTTCTCATCTAGAGAAGGAAGCCGACGTTCTTAAGCGCGAAATTCGTCTTAAACTTCCTCGTGGTTTGTTTATGCCTGTGGATCGTAGCGACATGCTTGAGCTACTAACACAGCAGGACAAACTAGCAAACCTTGCAAAAGACATTGCTGGCCGAGTATATGGCCGTCAATTGACTATCCCTGCACCTCTTCAAGAAAACTTTATCGCGTACGTAAAACGTTGCTTAGACGCAGCAGAGCAAGCGCAAAAAGTTATCAATGAGCTTGATGAGTTATTGGAAACTGGATTTAAAGGCCGTGAAGTAACACTTGTGGCTGAAATGATCCACCAACTGGATGTGATTGAGGACGACACAGACGCGATGCAGATTCAACTTCGTCAACAACTAATGGCGATTGAAGCGGATCTGAATCCAATCGATGTGATGTTCCTTTACAAAATTCTAGAGTGGGTAGGTGGTATTGCTGATCAGGCGCAACGTGTTGGTGCGCGTCTGGAAGTAATGTTGTCTCGCTCATAAACATAAGTTAACCAAATAACGAAGAGCATCTAACTAGTTCACACCCCTTATAGGCGATAAATACTGACGCGCTGAAGGGGTTTTGTCGTGCTTAATTTTTGCTCCGCTTGTTATCAACAACTAGGTATTACGATGGATATCCTTGCGAACTACGGCACTGTCCTGATTCTTATTGCAGCAGTCTTTGGCTTTATGATGGCTATCGGTATTGGCGCAAACGACGTAGCCAATGCGATGGGCACATCTGTAGGTTCAAAAGCACTAACCGTGAAACAAGCGATCATCATTGCGATGATCTTTGAATTTGCTGGTGCATATTTAGCAGGTGGTGAAGTAACCGACACTATCCGTAAAGGCGTAATTGAAACGTCCCTATTCGCTGACCAACCTGACGTACTTGTCTACGGTATGATGTCAGCTCTACTAGCCGCTGGTACTTGGCTGCTACTTGCTTCTTACATGGGTTGGCCTGTATCAACCACTCACTCAATCATCGGTGCAATCATCGGTTTTGCGTGTGTTTCTGTAGGTACAGAAGCAGTGGACTGGGGCAGTGTACAGGGCATCGTAGGTAGCTGGATTATTACGCCTGTTATCTCTGGTTTCTTTGCTTACGTTATCTTTGTCAGCGCTCAGCGACTGATCTTCGATACTGAAAAACCTCTGTTCAACGCGAAACGCTTCGTACCTGTGTACATGTTCATCACAACTATGGTGATTGCACTGGTAACGATTAAGAAAGGTCTTAAGCACGTTGGTCTTCACCTATCTAATGGTGAAGCATGGATGTGGGCAGCCGTGGTTTCTTCAATCGTAATGGCAGGCGGTTACTTCTACATCCAGAAGAAATTTGCTAGCCGTGAAGACGACCATGGTTTCGCTGGTGTAGAAGGTATCTTCAGCGTACTAATGGTTATCACAGCGTGTGCGATGGCATTTGCTCACGGTTCTAACGACGTAGCAAACGCGATTGGTCCTCTGTCTGCTGTTGTTTCAACAGTTGAGCACATGGGTGAAATCACGACTAAGAGCACAATCGCTTGGTGGATTCTGCCGTTGGGTGGCTTCGGTATTGTTGTTGGTCTTGCGACACTAGGTCACAAAGTAATGGCTACAGTAGGTACTGGTATTACAGAACTGACTCCAAGCCGTGGTTTCGCAGCTCAGCTTGCTACTGCTTGTACTGTTGTATTGGCTTCTGGTACTGGTCTGCCAATCTCAACCACTCAAACACTTGTTGGTGCGGTTCTGGGCGTAGGTTTTGCTCGCGGTATCGCAGCTCTTAACCTTGGTGTTGTACGTAACATCGTGGCATCTTGGATTGTTACCCTACCGGCTGGTGCACTACTAGCAGTGGTATTCTTCTACGGTATTCAGGCGATGTTCGCCTAATCAATAACGTCAGTGATGTGTTAACTCACTGTCATTATTGACTCAAAACCGCATAAAGGGAGGCTAAGCCTCCCTTCTTTGTTGCAGTCATCTCAGAAACTACTTACTATTTGGCTCTAGAATTATATAGATAATGGGTTTGCAGACCCTCTTAGACTGTTAAAGGATTTACCGTGAAAAAACTGGTTTGCTTCGTTTTGGCTTCGATGCTCGCTGTTCCAGCGGCATTCGCTCAAGACCGTTATATCTCTGATAAGCTATTTACCTATATGCACTCTGGTCCAAGCAACCAATTCCGCATTATCGGCAGCGTTGATGCTGGAGATAAAGTTAAACTACTTTCAACCAACAAAGACTCGGGATATACCCAGGTACAGGACAGCAAAGGTCGTAAAGGCTGGGTTGAAAGCCGCTTTGTGACTAACCAAGAAAGCATGGCACTTCGACTACCAAAGCTTGAGAATGAGCTGAAAGATGTTAAAGAAAAGCTGGCGAATGCCCGTTCTAATGCTGATCAGGAAAAAGCGGGGTTGGTTGACTCGCTAGAAACTCGTAATCGTCAAATCAACGAGCTCGAGCAAGGTTACAGTGAGATGAGCCAACAGCTGTCTGCTTCTCAAGAAGAAGTTCGTAAGCTGCGCGCTAAGCTTGATACTCAGAAAGATGACTTGCTGCTTAAATACTTTATGTACGGTGGTGGTGTTGCAGGTATCGGCCTACTGCTAGGTTTGATTCTTCCTCATATCATTCCACGCAGAAAGCGCTCTCCATCAGGCTGGGCATAAGCTTTCATCAGATACAAAAAAGGTCACGTTTACGTGACCTTTTTGCTATCTAGCCCTTCCAGTCATATAAGGCTGGGACTTCTATCAGTTCACCTTCAAAGCGAATCAAGCAGGCTTGTTGTTCAATCGCTACCAGCTCAACACTATTGCTAATCCAATCCCCTTCACTGTATTCCACACCATTGATTTTCACCCAGCGCTTGTTAGCTTTGCTCGAATAAACATGAGTCTGAAAGTTCATTGCCGGCAACTTTCCGTACCAGCGTTCAGGCTGATGGGAAAGGTTGGATGCGGTATTGTCAGAACCTTCAGGCTTTTCTGTTTGTGGTCTCGAATTCAGTACCGTTTCAAAGCGCTGCGCCAATTCAGGAGAAAGCCCGGACAAATCGATCCCCTGCAACAGGTCAGTCTGCCCATTATCGCTTTCTGAGCGGGCTGTCTGTCCGCTCGCCGGCAGTGGCTCAGGTAAGGTATTCCCATCGTACTCATCTTGAACAAAATCAGCCGAGTTTACACTGGACTGTTGATAGGTAACCGCTAAAGGACCAAAGTCCGGCGCAGCCTCAACCTGATATTCAAACGGCACTTCAATCGATACCGTTTGGCTCACATTAGACTCAAGCCACCACTGTTTCTGCGACTGATAGGTCTGTAATGCCACCACGGCAGCGATAAGGGTTGGAGGCACGAGAGCTATAGCAAGATAGCGTAAACCTCGAGAGTGAGCCTGCTGTGGCGCCGCAAGCTGAGACGATACGGGGATCGCAGAGCCAGAGGCCAAATGACTGCGCTCTGAGTGTTTGAGCTGTTGCATTACTTTAGACATCGGTTGTCTCCTCGTTCGCCGTTAATGTTGGCGCACCTGGCTGTGATAACGTCTCTAGCAAACGCAATGTTTTCTGTCCTGCGATGCCATCAACACTCAACCCTTGCCAGCGCTGGAACAACTCGACTTTGTTCTTTAACTGCTGATCAAACATCGGGCTATCAGACTCAGCTTGTCCCAAGAGCTGCGACAAGTGCTTATCAAGCAAAGCAACCTGCTGACCTTGCATACCCGGCTTTAAAGTCTCATCCCAGTAACCTTTCCAGATATGGCGGTATTCACCGTGCCAGATCTCTTCCAGCCACTGTCGTTCAAATTCAATCAGTTCATCATTAACAAGCAATTGAACCTTGGTCGCCGAAAGTGCGTAGAGCACAGCAAAGCGCGGTTGACCATCAATGTCCAAGCTCAATACCACAGGAGTATTGCTTTCAGCCAGTTGAGACAAGTTCCCTTGTTCAACCGCACAGCGGAATAGTCCCTCACGGTTATCAAGGCAAAGCTGATCTAACACAGACGCTCGATAACCCCATACTTTGTATAATGCTGCCAGTGCCTGTTCCTGGTTAGCCGGCTGACTGAGCCGTTGTTTTAGTGATGGCGGAAAAACGGTTTCGATACGTTCGACATTCTCTACCTGAGGAAACTCCTGCTGAAGTAACTGGGAAAATGTCGGAGCCAATAGCTTAGGAGTGACGACATAGGCAGCAACCGACAACCCACAGGCGACCGCAAGCGCTACAATGGTTTTAGCGACAGCGCTCTCTTTACCGGCAACCTTCTTACGGCTGGGTTGAACTGAAGCGGTCTGAAAACTCATCACCTCATCACATGTCGCTTGAACAGTGGCATTGGTTGGCTGAGGTTCTCCGTTCGCATACGCACGCTTAAGACAGGCATCACAAACCAGATTTATCAGTCTGGGAATACCTTGAGTGTGGCGAGCAATATATTTGATGGCGGTAGCAGAGAACAACTCCGGAGAGCCACCAGCAAGCGTGAGACGGAATCGTACATAGTCGCGAGTCTCATCTGCACTTAGCGGTAACAGGTGGTAACGACCAGTGACTCGCTGAGCCAACTGTCTAAGCTGAGGCATCTGCAATTTATGTTGCAGTTCAGGTTGACCAATCAGTAACACCTTCAGTAACTTTTGGCTTTCAGTCTCTAGGTTAGTCAGCAATCTCAACTGTTCTAATACGTCCGCAGATAGGTGCTGAGCCTCATCAATCACCAGCAAGGTTTGGATACCCTGGGAGTGATTGTCTAGTAAGAACTTATGAATAAGCTGATTGAGTTGCTTTAGTGAAGAGTTAGGCGCATAGCTCAGTTCAAACTCGTCACAAACCGCCTCAAGTAGTTCGATATCTGAAAAGGTCGGATTGAGAATCAACCCTGCTCGAGTGCTCTCTGCTAGAGTATTAAGTATCGAGCGCGCTATGGTTGTTTTACCTGTACCAACTTCACCAGTTAGCATCGCAAAACCACCACCCTCGCCTAGTCCGGCTTGGATCTGGAAGATAGCTTCTTTGTGTCGACGGCTCTGATAAACAAAACGAGAGTTAGGCACAATTGAAAATGGCAGCTCTGTCAGCGCAAAATATTGTTGATACATACTTCTCGTCTCTGGGAATTTGTTGCTAAGGAAAGTACCATTGCTGGCTCAAATAGCCAATGGCAATATAAACAAAAGGGAGAGCTAGGTGCAAAGATACCTTGTTGGCGGCGCAGTTCGCGATCAATTACTTAAGATCGATGTCTATGACAGAGACTGGGTTGTGGTTGGTTCCACACCAGAACAACTGTTAGAAAAAGGCTACACCGCAGTTGGAAAAGACTTCCCGGTGTTCCTTCATCCTGAAAGTAAAGAGGAACATGCCCTAGCCCGTACAGAGCGCAAAATTGGAGCAGGCTACACTGGCTTTGAATGTTACTTTGCCGCTGATGTCACTCTTGAAGAAGATCTTATGCGCCGCGATCTTACCATCAATGCCATGGCACAAGATCCAAACGGAAACATCATCGATCCATTTAACGGTCAGGCTGATCTCAATGATCGGGTGCTGCGTCATGTCTCTGATGCTTTTACTGAAGATCCTCTGCGTGTATTACGTGTCGCTCGTTTCGCAGCTAAGTTTGATCATTTGGGCTTTACCATCGCAGAGGAGACTCTGGATTTAATGCGCCAGATTGCCCATTCAGGCGAACTGTCTAATCTGACTCCAGAACGCGTCTGGCAGGAGTGGCACAAGTCGCTCTCAACTGAAAACCCTCAGGTCTTCTTATCGGTTTTAAGAGAGTGTGATGCTCTCAAGATACTCCTACCAGAGCTAGATGCTTTATTCGGAGTTCCTCAACCTGAAAAGTGGCACCCAGAGATCGATACTGGTATTCATACCCTACTAGTGGCAAAACAAGCTGCTCTATTGAGCAAGTCTCTACCGGTACGCTTCGCTTCTCAGGTCCACGATCTGGGTAAAGGCATCACACCTGAGTCAGAATGGCCAAGCCACAAAATGCACTGCCATACTGGCCTGAAGCTGATTAAAAAACTGTGCCAAAGGGTGCGGGTACCGAACGAATTCCGAGATCTTGCCTTAATGGTTTGTGAACAGCACTCTAATATCCACCGCGCAGCAGAGCTTCGTCCGGAAACCAAGCTGAAAGTGCTCAACAAGTTCGACGTCTGGCGCAAACCGGAACGCTTACATGACATTCTGATTTGTTGTATGGCTGATAGCCGTGGTCGCACAGGGCATGAAGAGATTGATTACCCACAAAGAGAGCTCTTTACCAACGCTTATCAAGCCGCATTGGCGGTGAATGTGCAAGACATTATTAAAGATGGCTTTAAGGGTGCTGATATTCGCACTGAGATGGAAAAGCGTAGAGTTGAGGCTATTCGAGAGGCTTAAGTAGATTCCCTACTCTCACCTGCATCACTCTATGGAATGACACAAACAAAAACGCCTCCGAAATCGGAGGCGTTTTTTAAAGCTTTAAGCTAATAATTCAAACTATGAATTACTGACCTTTAACTTCTTTAAGACCGTTGAAAGGAGCGCGCTCACCTAGAGCTTCCTCGATACGGATTAGCTGGTTGTACTTAGCAACACGGTCAGAACGGCTCATAGAACCAGTCTTGATTTGACCTGCAGCTGTACCTACCGCTAG
>ENA-OWNT01001971-OWNT01001971.1-seawater-metagenome-genome-assembly--contig:-NODE-1971-length-22962-cov-6.755910_pt1 | contig 22962 bp, 20 predicted proteins | sample MGYA00238136_ERZ651165 | MGnify/ENA primary metagenome ERZ651165 (study PRJEB26861, sample SAMN08777766) | seawater metagenome | isolation source: coastal seawater | place: USA: Florida | collected...
AATCCCGCATTCCTTTTGACCCTCATTTTGAAAATTCTGCTTGACTTTCAAGACGGTATCTACCAAGAGTGTAGCATAAATTGAGACTGTGATGTCGTTCATATGAACGGTGATATGAGAGTTTAGAATATTGGTTTTTAGTTGTTGATTTTTAGTGATTAAGGGTGACTGGAATTTGAGAAAGCAGTGCTAAGTTCTGTGTTCTGAGTGCAACCCTCTCCCCTAAATTCCTTGTATCTTAGAAAAAAGCAAATAAGAAAGACGTTGTGCGTCGGTCAAATCCAAAACGTACTCCACCACTATGTGAGTTCCGTAATCAATACCTGTAAAGTTGTCTCTATATCCAGTTGTGTACCCTCTGCCCAGAGAGCATCAATTCTCTCATTATCGAGCGATGCCAATAAGCGAGATTTGAGGGCATCAACACTCAATGCTAGCAGGAATGCTGGAGCAGCAGAGTGTGTAGCTAACAACCCGCCGAGGCAAGCACTTCGTTCCGTTTCGTCAACCATGCTGTAATAAAAAGCTGCACTACGAATGATCTCCAATCGGGTTGGTGCGGCAGCAATTTCAAGTGCAATTTGAGCACCTTCCAGCAAGTGTGCTTTTGCCTGTTGTTCCTGTCCAAGGGCAATGTTCACGAGTGTGAGGCGACTTAAGCCAACGACCACCTCACGATGTTCTGCGGCGGCGCGGCATAATACCAGACTTTCATGTAATGCTTCTGCTGCATCGTTATATGCCCCGGACATATACAGAACTTCGCCTAATTTTGATAAGCTGTCAGATGGGTCGTGATTATGCTGGCGTTGCAATTCAATTGCGGTTTCCAGGTCTGTTCGCGCCTGTTCAATGTGACCCAAAGCTAGATCACAGATGGCACGCGCTCCGAGGCTTCCCGACATTGCTACCATTGCGCCCATGCGCTGATATGCTGCAATACTTGTGTCAAAATATTGGATAGCCTCTGCAAATTTACCAGTTCGCATCAATATACCAGCGTGCATGTGCGTTGCTGCTGCAGTTTTTTGATCTTCCCCCAGAGCTTGTGTGATCTGACTAGATTGACTCAGGCAATCCAGGGTTCGTTGATGTTCCCCACGTTGCAAATGTACTGCCCCCAGGTTGATGAGACAACTTGCTACCATTGAGCGATCATCTACTGCCTGTGCTAATTGCAACGCTTCAGTGTATGCTATCTCTGCCGTTTCATAATCACCATGATGATAGGCTTTGCCGCCTTTAGCTAATAGTATTTGTACTGAATCTGTTGGTTGTTCAACCATCGAATACCCTCGATTTTCATTCCGAATAGTGAAGATTATTATAGCAGTGTGCCGATTTCCTCACATAATATGAGGCTACTTTTTCGATATACTGAATACAGGATATAAGACGTTATGTAAGGACAACTTTTGATTATTCATCGTATGCAGCGCTCTCTTATTTTATTTTGTTTCATATTGATGCTTTCCACAGGGTTTACTCACTCACTGGCGCAGGAAATCTCTGTTACACGAATTTCAGGCGATTTAATGCAATGGCATCGGGTGACACTCGGTTTTGATGGTCTTGAGGTGAGTGAAACTGAGCCTGAAACCTTCTGGAATTATCGTTTGCTGGTGACATTTACTAATGGAAGTGCAAGTTATACTGTGCCGGGTTTCTATGCGGCGGATGGTGACGCTGCTCATAGTGGAGCGACATCAGGCAATCAATGGCAGGCGCATTTCACACCGGATGCTATCGGCGAATGGACATATACAGCCTCTTTCCGTACCGGGGATAAAATCGCTATCAGCCTCGATGAAAATGCAGGGTCGCCGCTCGGGTTTGATGGTGCAACAGGTACATTCACAATCACGGAAAGCACTGCGCCTGAAAGTGATTTTCGCTATCACGGGATGCTGCGTTATGTCGGTGAGCACTATTTGCAATTTGCGGGTAGCGGTCAATATTACCTGAAAGCAGGTGCAGATAGTCCTGAAAATTTCCTCGCGTACTATGGTTTTGATGGCACTTATGACACAGGCGGCATTATCGACAATTTCTTGCATCGTTATTCACCGCATCAGGATGATTGGCGTGACGGCGACCCGACTTGGGGGACTGATAATCGGGGCAAAGAAATTATCGGCGCACTCAATTATCTTGCTGACCAGGGTGTGAATAGTTTTTACTTCATTACCTATAATCTCGATGGTGGTGATGGTGCGGATACCTGGATGTGGACAGATCATGAAGCCCGTGACACTTTTGATGTGAGTAAACTCGCGCAGTGGGAAATTGTCTTTTCGCATATGACATCTCGCGGGATTCAGCTTCATCTGCTGACACAGGAAACCGAGAATGACCGTAATTTAGGTGGCGATGGCAATCTAAATGATATTCGGAAATTGTATTATCGGGAACTGGTTGCCCGTTTTGCTCATCATCCGGCGCTGCAATGGAATCTCGGGGAAGAGAATAATAACAGTGTGGAACAACTCCAGGGCTTTGCCGACTATATCCGCGCACTTGACCCCTATGACCATCCTATAGCAGTCCATTCACATTATAACGCCGCAGCCACCCGTTATCCGGCATTTTATGGCTTGAATAACTTTGAAGCGACTTCTATTCAGGGAACAGCGACCAGTTACAATGGATGGGCAATCAATTTCAGGGAAGCCAGTGCTGCTGCCAATCGCCCCTGGGTGATTTACGGGGATGAACAGGGTCCCGCAGTCGAATCCGATATGAGCAATGTTGACCAGTTACGCAGAGAAGCGCTCTGGGGCAATTTAATGGGCGGTGGTGCAGGTGTCGAATGGTATTTTGGCTATCAGGGTGATTTCGGTGATATGCAAAGTGAGGATTTCCGTGTGGCGCAACCTCTCTGGGAAGATACAGCTCACGCGGTTGATTTTTTCCAGACTTACCTGCCCTTCCATGAGATGATTCCGGCAAATGATCTGGTCGGGAGTGCATTCGGATTCGCAAAACCCGGTGATACCTATGTGATTTATTTGCCAGTTGGTGGTACAACGAACCTGATACTGAGCAATAACAGTGTCTATGATGTGTTCTGGTACAATCCGCGTACAGGTGGTGATTTGCAGATGGGTGATGTCTCTCAAATTACCGGACATGGTTCAATCAGCATCGGCAATCCCCCGTCTGAACCAGGAGAAGATTGGGTTGTTCTGGTTCGACTCAATCAGGAAGCCAACATCGCGCCAATTATCGAGCCGCTCACAAACATCACTATGACACCTGGCTCATCTCTGACGATTCCTATCACTGTCACTGACCCCGATGGTGAATCGATCAGTTTGAGTGTCAATGCGCTGGAATTCGTGGGTATTCAGGATAATGGTGATGGCACAGGTCGTCTGACGATTAATTATCCGGTCGATGGGGATAGTCGCTATCAAGTTCTGGTGACTGCGCTTGATACTGCTGGCGGACGCAGTGTCGCTTATTTCACACTTTCATCAGAAAACGAAACGGGATACAACGCCCGTGTGACTCAATTTGTGTTGATGGATGCGGCGAGGGATACGGATATTCGTGTGCTGGAAGCAGAGGATACGATAGACCCGGCAAGCATTGCATCCGGTGAAATCAATATCCGTGTTGAAACTGACCCGCCGATTGTTGGCAGTGTGGTTATCGGCATTAATGAGCTATTTCGCACTGAAAATACTGCTCCCTATGCTGTATGGGGCGATGATAGCGGTGATTTTACTGCCTGGACACCTATTCCGGGAACGTATACCCTATCCGCCACCCCTTATAGTCAAAGCGGCGCGGGTGGCGAACAGGGACAATCGCTGACGATTACGCTCACAGTATCGAGTCCATAAAATCAGGGTTCCTGCGTTGATTCTACAGCGTCGGGATCATATTTCAGAACAACGATGTTAGAGGTCAGACTGATCTGTTCACCGACTGTATAGGGATTGCTTGCTGTGACAGCGATGAAGTAATTCAAGCCACCATCGGGTGTATTTTCAGCGCCGGGTGTCTGTAAGAGTGTGACCGGAATTTCGACCTGTCCGTCTTCATCAATTTCACCGTCATATAGCGTTTGACCGCTCATGGCTTCATTGGCGTAGAATGGCAAGGCTTCGGGTTCAACATTGTAGGGAGCATCGCCGGACGCAATATAGAGGCGGGTATCCATCTGTAGCAGACTGTAATAGTCGCCCGGTGTGCCTGTCAGAATGATGGTTTGATCGAGGTCATTGACGATAACCGGACTGTCAAATCCATCGACACTGATAACAGGTGCATCAGTCAGATTATCTGCAACGATTGCCTGTGCGCCACCTAAAGAGCCTTCTTCATAGAGGCTTGCTGTCAGAATTGACTCATCGCTGAATTCCACTGTTATGGTCGCGCCAATCAATTCATAGCCGGATACCGACCCTGCATCTCCTGCACCCGGAACACCTTGAATGCTATTCGGGTCAACGTCAGTGGTGAAGATGAATTGTTCACCGAGGTCAAAATTAGTGAAACTAATGGTGAAAACATCGAAGCCGCCTTCATGTGGTTCGCTAAAGAGGTCAGCACAGGGGTCAGATGGTCGTATTGCTCCGGTTTCTGCTGCGCCGGAATTCGGTGTCGGGCAACTTGCCGTGGCATCCCCGCCTGCGCCTACCGGGTCAAATACCATGTCTGGCAGAATCGCTGTACTAAAGTCGATGCTAACGCTGAGAATTTGTATATCATTTTCACTATTGTTGCTGATGATGAAGCTACTGCCAGCATAGGTACTGGCATCGAGATTAGCTCCGGGTAAAATTTCGATCAGTGCCATTGCGCCGGATGAAGTTTCACTCTCCTCCTGTGATAATGTCGTCATACAGGCTAAAAGCAAAAACGGTAACACAGTGATTGATAGCCATTTTACATTTTTCGTCATTTTTGTTCCCTTGAATTCAATCCCTTTTGTTGAGCATTATAGCAGCAAGAATGCTCAATAAATGAGATGTCCTCCTGTGAAGGCGGCTGTACGTTCATCGCGGGGGTTTTCGAAGAAGGTCTCTGTATCGGCAACCTCAATCAAATGCCCGTCGTAGATAAGCGCAGTACGTTCGGCGAGACGTTTTGCCTGAAAAATATTGTGAGTCACGATGATGATTGTGGTTTTATGGCGTGCGTGTTGTTCCTGTAAAAAATGCTCAATGATGCGGATATTGTGGGGGTCTAAATTCGAGGTTGGTTCATCAAGGATGAGCACCTGTGGTTGTAAAATCATCGCCCGTGCAATTGAAACACGCTGCATCTCACCACCGGATAAAGTGCGCGGCTTTGCATCAGCTAATTCCAGCATCGACAGACGTTGTAGCATATCATTGACCTGTGCTTGATGCCCTTTTTCGCCCCGTAATTTCAGCCCGTAACTGACATTCGCCCGTACAGAGCGTGATAGTAATGCCGGACGCTGAAAGACCATTGCAATCTGACGCTTCGCCTCAATTGAAATGTTGTGATAAGTGTAATTTTTATTGTTAAGATGGACAGTCAATTGTCCCTGCGCCGAGGATTCGAGCATAGCAAGTAAGCGTAAAAGTGTACTCTTTCCTGCGCCACTGGGTCCCACAATCGCCAGAATTTCGCCACGATGAATATCCAGAGAATCAATGCTCAAGACATCTCTGTTACCATAACGTTGAGTTACATGGTTGAGTTCATAAATCGTACTCATAAGGGCATCATTCCGGGAACATGGTTTCTAATTGCTGGCGATGGTCTCTATCATGACTCGCCATTGTATGTACCTTATTGAAAATCGTCTGAATATTGGCTTTCCCGACAAAGGTAGCTGTGCGCCCCCAATCTGCGAAGGATAAGCCTTTCAGAATGCGTAGTAGATTAATACGATTCACTTTGTATGCCAATAGATTTTCGGCATAGGTCAATTTTTTGTATTTCATCTTTTTGTCCCAATCACGGGGATGAATAAAAGCTAATGTTGGCGAATCGAGCATAATCATGGCATAAATCGAATAACTCCAGACTTCTGTCCCGGCGCGTAAATGCGCTAATATTTGCACTGCCGACCATTCTTTTTTAGACGGGGCGGTGGATAGCTCTTCTTCGCTAAATCGGTCTGATAGACTGTCCAGAAATATTGGCATCTGTTCCAGTATTTCGATGTATTCATCAATGCCTTCCTGTGTGATTTCACGTGGCATGACTCTTCTCCCCTATTGATGATAAATGCCTGCACGCCCCTGTAACATCACCATCACAAAATTAGCAAGGAAGCTAATCCCTAATAAGATGATGCCCAGTGCCAGTGCGAGGTCAAAATTACCACGTCGTGTTTCCAGAACAATGGCTGTTGTCAGAACACGTGTACTACCATCAATATTACCACCAACGAGCATGACCGCGCCAACTTCGCTGATAATCGAGCCGAATCCGGCTACCAATCCGACAATGACACCGAATCGGGCTTCTGTGAGAATCGCAAATGTGGTTTGCCATTTTGTAGCACCCAGCGCCCGTAACTGTGGACGTAAATCGGGGTCAACACCGAGAACACTGCTGAGTGTCACACCGATAATCAAAGGGGTTGCAATAATTGTCTGCGCCAGCACCATCGCGGGAATTGTGAAGAGCCAGGCTAAATCCCCCATCGGTCCCTGTCGTGATAGTAATAAATACACCACCAGTCCAACCACAACAGGAGGCAATCCCATTCCTGTATAGATAATCGCTGTGAAAATTCGTTTGAACGGAAATTTTGTCAGGGCAAACCATGTCCCGATAGGAATGCCTATAACGGTACTGATAATCAGGGCGAAGGTTGTGACATGCAAAGATCGCCAGACGATTTGCATAACCAGTGGGTCGCCGGAGAGAATCAATGCGATTGCTTCGCGGAGTGCTTCAAAAATTGTTGCCATAAAAATAAACCAATAAGTTCAAAGGTGTAGGGGCACGACGTGTCGCACCCGAAATGATATTTATGCTATAGCCCACAAATTATTCAGATTGTGCGGCACGATAGGCTTCACTATCAGGGAAAAAGAGTTGTTGTCCATTGACTGTGTAGCTGGCAATCAGTTCCTGTGTTTCAAGTGATGTTAGCCAGTCTACGAATGCCTGTGCGCCCTCTGCATTGACATCGGGATGCGCTTCCTGGCTAACGGGAATCACACCATAGGGATTCGAGAGTACCGGGTCGCCTTCTACCAGAATGACAAGGTCTAAGCCTTCTGCGGCGCGGGCAATGAATGTGCTTCTATCTGTGAGGGTATATGCCTGTTGTTCATTTGCGATAGTAATCACTGCACCCATGCCCTGTCCGGCTTCCTGATACCAGTCGCCCTCCGGCGTGATACCTGCTGCTTCCCAGACAGACAATTCTTTGGTGTGTGTGCCACTATCATCACCGCGACTGATAAAAGCCGATTCTGATTCTGATATGGCGGCAAATGCTCCAGCAGCATCATTCCCCATGATTCCTGCGGGGTCATCTTCTGCACCAATCAACACGAAATCGTTGTACATCACATCATAGCGTGCTGAGCCATTACCGGATTCAACAAAAGCATCTTCTCTTGCTCTGGCATGAACCAGCAAAACATCAGCATCCCCTGCTTCCCCTAATGCGAGTGCCTGCCCTGTTCCAACTGCGACGACTTCGACATCATAATCGGATGACTCTTCAAAATCCGGTAGAATCGCATCCAGTAAGCCAGAGTCATTGGTGCTGGTTGTTGTCGCCAGAATCAGACGGGTGTTATCCGGTGCTTCGATTTCTTCCAGAGACTCTGCTGTTGCTTCGGGTGTCGCCTCTGTTCCACAGGCTGTTATCAGCGACACTGTCATCAGCATAAGCAACAATAAATATAAGCGTTTCATTCCTGTTCCCCTTTAAACATGTGTGATAAATAATTTATAGACAGTTATAGAACTTACGCAGTTGATTTGATATTCCGGCGGGATACGCTGATCCCGCCCTAGCATTTTTCGCTCAAGCGCGTAACGTCTAAGTTATAGCTTTCTTTTAACCGCCAATATAGTACATTTCGATTTTTTCGCGTTGGGTGGTGGCGTCCGAACGGATTTCACTATAACGGTCATCCCGTTTTTGCCATGTTCCGGCGATAATCTCTTTCAATTCGTCATCACTCGCGCCATCTCGCAAGGGTGTTTTCAGGTCTACTCCTTCTGTCGCGAATAAACAGGTGAAGATTTGTCCTTCCGGGGACATTCTCATACGAGAACAATCCCCGCAGAATGGCATTGTCACAGAAGCAATCACACCGATTTCGCCCGCACCATCCGCATATTGCCAGCGTAAAGCGGTTTCACTGGCATAACTACGTTTGCGACGTTCGAGGGAGAAGGCTGCATCAATTTTTTCGACAATCTCTTTTGCCGGAACGACTTCATCCAGTTTCCAGCCATTCATTGTGCCAACATCCATATATTCGATGAAGCGCACAATATGCCCTTCATCGCGTGCCCAGCGTGCCATATCTACAATCGTGTGGTCATTGACGCCGCGTTGCACCACACAATTGATCTTGATATTATCAAAGCCAACGTCTTTTGCTGCTTGAATACCTTCCAGTACTTTTGCAACACTCGCCCTTTGACCATTCATCTGATGAAAAACAGCTTCGTCCAGCGAATCGAGGCTGATTGTCAGGCGTTTGAGCCCTGCATCTTTGAGTTTTCCGGCAAATTTCGGTAGAAGGTAAGCATTTGTCGTCATGGCGAGGTCTTCGACACCTTCAATTTGAGCCAGCATATGAACTAATTTATCAATATCCTGACGCACGAGAGGTTCGCCACCTGTCAGACGTAATTTGACTGCGCCCATCCCGGTGATGAGTTTTGTCAGGCGGGTGATTTCTTCAAAGGATAAAATCTGCTCATGTGGCATAAATTTGAAGCGCTCATGAAAAATTTCCGCAGGCATACAATAGGTACACCGGAAATTGCATCTATCTGTGACTGAAATTCTCAAATCGCGTAATGGACGTTCAAATGTGTCTGTGATCGCGGACATATCGTCCTCCGTTATCGACAAATCTACATAATCGGTTTCAAGCGCTAGATGCTAAAGCATCCAGCTATAAAGAGTCGGGCGCTAAAGCGCACTTTATTTAGTAGCAGGGATTTTAGAAGTACTTTCTATCTCTCCGCTTTAGAAATTTTGTAACAGCATAAATCTATGTGTGACTCTCTTATTGTTTATACTGTACGACACCTGTTGCTTCACTGTTATAGCCAGCCTGTGCCGCTAAAGCCTGTTTGAAAGTATTGCTCTTCAATGTCTCAAGAAGATTAACAACGCCGGAGTGTTCCATATATTTCTCTGGAATCACAATGTCGTAGCGTTCCCATCCGACTGAGACAAAATCCAGGTCGAGCGCTAAAGCCGCACTCCGAACCCCTAAGCCACAATCGGCAATGCCCGTTTTAACAGATGATGCAACGGCTAAATGGGTGTATTCTTCGCGTTGATAGCCCTTCACATCATCGGAATTGATGCCGCGTTGCTTGAGTTCGTAATCAAGCAACATGCGTGTTCCTGCGCCACGTTGTCGATTGACATAGGTCACGTGCCTCAAATCATCTAAGGAAGCAATTCCCTGTGGATTGCCTTTCTGTACAATCAATCCCTGTTCACGATGGGCAAAAGTCACCACCTGCAAAGGCACATTTTTTAGTTGCTTCTGTAGATAAGAGATGTTGTACTCGCCTGTTTCTTCGTCTAACAGATGCATCCCTGCTACATGGGTTTCATCCCGTTTGAGCGCAACAATTCCGCCCATACTGCCAACATTCGCGCTTGTGAGGCGTGTTCCGGGATGATTTGCCGATAGAAATTGCGCCAGTAAATCCAGCATCGGGTCATGACTGCCCATCGCCAGCACACTTTGTTCGATAGCGTGCATGTTGCGATAGAGAATCACCTCAACCGATTCGCGCATATCGACACCTTCGCTGAATCGCGGGATATGTGCAAGTCCATCGGCACGCAATAGAGATGTAATCACTCCTGCACCACGTGCTAAAGGTGTTGCCAGTAATTTCTCACCCACTTTTGCGACAGTCACCCGTACAAAATCATCATCCCCTGTGGGAGAGTTAATTTTCCGTGTCGATTGTGCGCTCACTCTCGGACGGGTTTCGATATCCGGCAATTGCCCTAACCAGCGTGCGATCAAATCTTGAATGAACAGTTCCCCTGTCAACGCCGCGCTGACCGGATAACCCGGAACACCGATAACAGGCGTATTGTTTGCCATACCCATGATGACCGGATGCCCCGGACGAACAGCAATGCCATGTACGAACACATGTCCTATTTCATTGATGACGGACGCTGTAAAATCCTTACTTCCTGCCGAAGAGCCGGAGAGCATTAGGATCAAATCCGGCTGATATGAGAGCGCTTCTTCCATAGCGGATTGCAATGCCTCACGTTTATCCGGTTGAATCGGCAATTTCGTGACTGTGCCGCCAGCTTCTTCAATCTGTGCGGATAAAACGAGACTGTTGTATTCGATAATTTGACCGGGTTCGGGTGCTGTATCGGCGGTGACCAGTTCGCTGCCTGTCGGGATAATGACGACATGCGGTTTTCTTCGAACATTCACCTGATGATGTCCACAGCCGGCGATTGCGCCAATATCTACCGGGCGGATTTTATGATTTGCCGGAACGACGAGTTCTGTGGCGACAATATCTTCTCCAAGCATCCGAACATGTTGCCAGGGGGCGACTGCTGAAGTAATCACAATACCCTCATCGACCTGTTGGGTATGCTCAATCATGATGACGGCGTTTCTATCCGGCGGGAGTGCTGCACCTGTATTGACTTCTGTGATGCGCTCATGGGATAGGGTCACAGGACGGGTTTCTGTCGCTTCAATCGTATCGTCTGCAATCACGGCATAACCATCCATCGCGGCAGCATGATAATGAGGCGCACTCAATTTCGCCCATACAGGGTCAGATGTTACGCGACCCAAAGAGTTAGTGAGTTTGACTGTCTCCCCATCTAATGGAGCATTTTTACCCGCCTCATCTAATGCCATCCAGAGCGCATTACGGGCTTCTTCGATAGGGATATTTTCCAGATAAACATTGCGTTCTTGAATTGCCATCACAAAATCATTCTATTTTATGAGGGCATATCGGCGATATGCCCCTACGGATAGTTATTTTTTGAGTTGCATCATATTGTTTGAGCCATGCCGGAACTCATAATTGACCGGGACACGTGCAACCATCCAGCCATCGGCACGCAAAGCCTTTTCTACAGGTTCGACCTGTTTTGCGAGTGTATTCTGCAAACCATGCAACGGGAAAATTCGGACTTCTTTCGCCACGCGGCAGAGTTCACGCACTGCTTCGATATGAAAGTCATCCGAAAAATGCTCGTCATATAAAAACAGAAAATTTGAGCAGAGCGCTAAATCAAATTGATTACCTTCAAAAGGTAAATCCGGCAGACTCGCTTTAATATAGCGTTTTTCTGCCTTGCCCTGTTCGAAATCGGCAATGAATTGTTTCATCGCAGATAATCGTGCCTGACCGAGTTCATCCGGATTTTTAAAATGTTTCCAGACGAACATCTCCATATTGTTGCGAACCTGCTCTAAAATTTCCTGCCAGGTCTCATTCACCCGTCCTTCGATTTGTGCGGCAGTCATCGCGTAAATGGGGTCAATAGACGTGACAGAATGCCCATTTGCGGTCATCTGAGCATTGAAGCTGGCGGGTCCATCACTGCATCCGAGGATATTTTTCTGTAAATCGTCGTCTGTCAGGGCGAACATGCCACGATATTCACTCAAATTTCGTCCCCAGGGTTTGATGCCATCGTAGCTAATTGTCATGAGTCGCCTTTGTTAAGTGCATCGTGAGGTAATATAGCGTGAACACCTTTCACCTGGTTCACGACCTGTGTCACGTGTAAATCCACAATGAGAGATGCGAGGTTCATCGCATACTGGCGGGTGATCTCATAGCGTTCGGTCATCAGCGTAATCATCTCGTAGAGTGCTTTTTCCTGTGCTTTGTTTAAATCTTCATCGAAGCCAAAGGTTATCCATCCCGCAGGTGTATTCGCGAAAGGCGTGTCGATAGATTCATCTTCATGCAGGTGAAATTCGACAACAACACGTTCCATCGAGCATTCAATCGCTACGCCGGAGACCTCGCCCTGTCCCTGTGCGGCGTGTCCATCCCCTACAGAGATATATGCCCCATCAACAGGAATCGGGAGATAGAGCGTGCTTCCGGCGACTAAATCTTTACAGTCGATGTTACCACCACACCAGCGCGGCGGGGTTGTGCTATGGTCGCCTTCTGCTTCCGGTGGCATTCCGATATTGCCTAAAAATGGCGTGACTTTAATCTGATGTCCGTACTTGTTAACAGCAGTTTTCTTATCCTCAGATATGCGCCAGATAATTTCTTCTGCCGGGGTTTCGAGGTCGTAGCGTCCGGTAAAATCATCACGGTGTCCGGCAAGAGACCAGCCCCAATCAGTAGGGACTATTTCTTTCAAGCGTAATTCAAGTACCATGCCTTGTTTTGCCCCGTTGATGAAAATAGGACCACTCATAGCATGTCCACCATCGAGTTCACGATTCCAGGGTTCGAATTTCGGTGCTTTCTCAAAGCCGTTGGGATTGTCGAAGGTGTTCCAGCCCGCATCAAGTGTCTGAAATATGACTGTATCGCCTGAATCAATTGTTAGAATCGGTTCTATTTCTGCCGAGAAACGTCCGAATAACTTACCTGCAACTGCGTCTATTTTGTGTTCTGCCATTAAAAACGGATGACCTCTACTTTCGTTCCGGCGCTATAGCCGCTTGTATTGAGTGGTACATGCACCAATCCATTGGCACGTAGCAATGTATAAATGAGATTCGATTTGCCCCATATGGGTTCAGCTTCATAGCCCTCGCCTGTTTGATGTATTCTCACAGGGACACTATCTTCTCGCCCGGTAGTGCTGGCTATATTTTGTGTGAGTGTTGCGGAAATCGTTGCTTGCGGGGCAATTTCCTGCCCGAGTAAATATTGAATTGTTGGTAAAACCACCTGACGCGCTACCAGCATCGCACTAACAGGATTGCCCGGTAGACCGATGACGGGTTTACCATCACAGGCGGCAACGATTGTGGGCTTGCCCGGTTTTACAGCTAGCCCATGTTGAATGATACCCGGTGAGCCGAGTCTGTTAATGACTTCGCCCGTTAAATCGCGCACACTGACGGAGCTACCTGCACTCAAAATCAGCATATCACAATTGTCGAAGCCTTCCCGGGCAAGTGACATCAAACTATCCATTGTATCGCGTGCAATTCCTGACTTAACGACCTCTGCTCCGGCTTGCTGACAGAGTGCTGCAATGATGTGACTGTTAATATCCCGGATTTGACTCATTTCCGGCGTTTCATGGGCGTCAACCAGTTCATCGCCATTGCTGAGAATCGCTATTTTCGGGCGTTTCATCACCTCGATTTCAGTGATGCCGACCGCTAATAATCCGCCTATATCCTGTGGGCGAATCACATGTCCTGCGGGGAGTGTTTCACTATCTTTGCGGATATCCTCTCCGCACTTGATGATATTTTCTCCGACAGCGACAGGTGCTAAAACTTCGATTTCGCTATCGTCAACATTTTGCGTGCGTTCAATCATCACAACCGCATCTGCCCCGTCGGGAATCATTGCTCCGGTGTGAATGACGGCGACTTCTCCTTTTTGCAGGGAAAAAATCGGCACTTCCCCCATACTAACCTGTCCTGAAACAGTCAAATAGGCAGGTAAAGCATCCGATGCACCGAAAGTATCTGATGCGCGAACCGCATAACCATCCATCGCACTACGGTTGAAGGAGGGTAAATCGACAGGTGAATGCGGTGCAGACGCCAGTACCCGCCCTATCGCATCAACCGTTGGAATTGTTTCCCTTACAGAAAGACTATGAATCTCATTAAAGAGAGATTCTAAGGTCTCCTGAACAGGTTTGAGTGTAAAAAATTGTTTCGCTACTGCCATAACAATAACTTTCTAAGCTAACGACAAAGACTCTCTATTTTAAACTAAAATATAGAGCCTGACGTGTTTCGTCCACCACTTTAATTGCCCATCGAACACTAAAAACTAACAGTATTATGAAGGGTATCGCCAGAGGAAATGCAGTGAATAAGCAAATCACCGTTGCCACGATACTAAAAATCATCAAAGCCCATATGTATGTACCGACACCGATTTTGAAAGAGGCAATTGCCGGTTCATCAGGATTAACAGTAATTGTTCCTCTCGCGGTTGCCAGAGTATAAACACGGGTCAATTGTCGCCATCTCAAAGGCATATTAACGATAACCTGTCGCGGGTTTGCCGGACTGATGGATATATCGTGCCATGTACCAAATGCACCCGATGAGCGACGACCATACTGATGTGATACCTGTAATTTCTTGACCGCCTCATTCAGAGACAGGTCGCTCTGAAAACGAATTTCCCGTGCGAAGATTCCGGCACGATTAACTTCCAACATGCTTATTTACCCCTGTTAATTACTTCGTGCGAATATTGTTGAACATAGTCTCAGCAATTTCGAGCCATCCCATGATAACGGTCATTTCACGGACTCTCAAATCAAGCGACAAATACCCTGCTCCGGCAGCGAGAGCATCCCGTTGTTGCATCAAGTCTTTGCGATGTTGCTGACAGGAGTCTCTTTGCGCGGCGATGATGTCTTGAGTCGGGCGTTTTAGTAAACGACAAATATAGAGCCGACTCAGAAATTCGGTGCGGATTGCACGAGTGCTTGCAGAGGGGTAAGGTTCATTGAGCCAGGCATCCAGACGGGTTTTACCTTTGTCTGTCAGCCAGTAAACCGTTCGCATAGGTGCATCGACAGATTCTTCCTCACGACCATCAATATATTCTTTGCATTCAAGGCGTTTGAGGATGCTATACAACTGGCTTGTACTCAGATTCCAGACAGAGGAAAGTCGATTGACATCACGAAAGTGGTCAAGAAGCTGGTATCCGTGACAGGATTGTGCGGCTAATAATCCCAAAAATACATTATCCGGTGAAATTTTAGACATAACATTACCAATAAGATTAAAAATTTAAGTGTATTTACTATGAGTATACCCTATTTTTAACCGGAATAGCTATTTTTCTTATCTATAATTATAGATGGGCATTATTTCCCGTAAATATTTTTAGGCTTAGGAGTAGAATTTTTATGGAATTAGGTGGATTTGCAAATCATGTTGGTCGAATAAATTTAAGTTCCGGCGATGTAAGCTATGAACAGATTCCAGAAGAATGGGCACGCAAATTTATCGGTGCGCGTGGTCTCGGAGTCCGTTATATGCTTGAAGCCGACCCCAAAGCCGACCCGCTCGGTCCTGATAACCCTCTTTGCTTTATGAATGGTCCTCTGACAGGTACCCGCGCTAATATGAGTGGTCGTCTGGCTGTTGTGACAAAATCACCTCTAACAGGCACAGTCACCGATAGTCATCAGGGTGGATGGTCTGCGGCACGTTTGCGCTGGGCAGGGTTCGACGGTCTCATTTTTGATGGCATCAGTGAAAATCCGGTTTATGCTTATGTTGAAGATGGCAAAGTAGACATCCGTGATGCAAGTGATGTCTGGGGCAAGGATGTCCACACATCTATTAAGCATTTTCAGGATAAATATGGTGAAGATGATTTGACGGTTATGACTATCGGTCAAGCTGGCGAAAATGGTGTCAAATTCGCGGCATGGATGAATGAAGATGACCGGGCATCAGGACGTGGCGGTACAGGGACTGTCGGCGGTGCAAAGAAACTTAAAGCTGTTGTGGTCAAGGCAAAACGTGCTTATCCTGAACCCAAAGACCCTGAAAAATTCAAAGCAGCACACAAAGCGGCTCTCGCAACGATCATGGATGAGAACAACATCACCGCGCCGAAAAAAGGCGGACTCTCGCTCTATGGTACGAACATGCTGATGAACGTTACTGCATCTATCGGTGCGCTTCCCACGAAAAACAGCCAGACAACCAGCTTTGCAGGGGCAGAAGCCATCAGTGGTGAAACGATTCGCGATACGATTCTTGTCGCTGAACCGACCTGTCACGCTTGCCCTGTTGCCTGTAAGAAAGAAGTCGAAGTCACTTATAATGGTGAAACTATCCGTACAGAGAGCTTCGAATATGAAACTGCCTGGGCTTTCGGCGCACACTGCATGAATGATAGTGCTGATTCCATTGCTTACATGATTTACCAGTGTAATAAGTACGGCATGGATACCATCGAAATGGGTAATTGCCTCGCGACCTATATGGAAGTTTGCGATAGTGGCTGGAATGGCACGGATAGCCTTGAATGGGGCGATCATGCTCATATGGTGCAACTGGTCGAAAAGACAGCGATGCGCGATGGTGTTGGGGATGTGCTGGCAAATGGCGTTGCGAAAATTGCTGAACATTATGGGCATCCAGAAGTGGGTATGCACGTGCGTGGACAATCTATCCCGGCATATGACCCGCGTGGTCTCAAAGGTATGGGATTGGGTTATGCAACCAGTAATCGTGGTGCTTGCCATTTGCGCGGCTACTCCCCTGCTTCCGAACTCGGCGTTATCGGTCTGAAAACTGATCCGCTCGATTGGGAAGGTAAAGGCGAACTGCTTAAGATTTTGCAGGACATTCACGCATTCAGTGATAGCCTTGACCTGTGTAAATTCAGTGCCTTTGCTGAAGGTGCAGAAGAATATGCAGACCAGTATAGTGCGATTGTCGGTATTCCATTCACAGCTGATGATGTGATGGTAGCGGGTGAACGTATCTATAACCTCGAACGTTATTACAATCAATTAGCAGGTGAACAGGCTGGCGCGGATAAATTACCGGAACGTTTCAAGACTGTTCCAAGCACGATGCCTGGCAGTGAAGGTCATATCTGTGAAATTGATGAAATGCTCGAAGAATACTACAACCTGCGCGGCTGGGATGCTGGCGGCGTTGTCGGTGAAGAAAAACTGAAAGCTATGGAAATCCTCTAATAGCATTTCAGCTTGTTAGCTAAACAGCAAGTCAGTAAAACGGGATGGGAATAACCTATCCCGTTTTGTTATTCCCTGATTTTATGTTCTTTCTTTTAATACTTTATCAATAACAATTTATACGATTATACCATAAAAAGTTAGAATTTTGTTATGTCTGTTGCAAAAAAAGGTGACATTTGTTATCTTGTAAACGTTTACATTTGTAAACGTTTACAGAATAGATTTTGGAGAATTAAATATGAGAAAGATGTCACTCCTCTTAGTTATTTTTGCGCTCGTCCTCGGTGGCGCATCCGTTACAGCACAGGACACTGTCGAGCTTACTATCGCAACAGTCAACAATCCAAGCATGGTTGTTATGGAAAGTTTCACAGATGTATTTGAAGCAGCATATCCGGGTATTGAATTGAACTGGGTTATCCTGCCAGAAAATGAACTCCGTGATACCGTCACAACCGATGTTGCAACAGGCGCAAGCAGTTTCGACGTTATCACTGTCGGTATGTTCGATACGCCAATCTTCGCACGGAATGGTTGGATTCTTTCGGTTGATGCGCTCATGGCAGAATATCCTGACAGCGTGATTGCCGATTATAATATAGATGACCTGCTTACAGGCGTTAGTCTCGGTCTGACATATGAAGATGAACTCTACGCACTGCCCTTCTACGGTGAATCCAGCATGTTAATGTACAACAGCGCAATCATGGAAGCTGCTGGCATTGAAATCCCGGAACAACCAACATGGGATGAAATTCGTGAAATCGCCTGTGCAGTTCACGATCCAGAGAATGACCAGTATGGTATCGTTCTTCGCGGTCTACCAGGTTGGGGTCAGGTGATGGCACCGCTCACAACTGTTGTAAACACATATGGTGGTCGCTGGTTCGATGAAAATTGGGAACCACAACTCAATACACCGGAATGGAACGAAGCAGTCAGCTTCTACATCAATCTCGTGAATGACTGTGGACAACCGGGTCCAACAAGCACAGGCTTCGTTGAAGCATTCACACTCATGTCACAGGGTCAAGCCGCAATGTGGGTTGATGCAACAGTTGCAGCCGGCTTCCTTTCTGACCCGGCACAATCAGAAATCGCTGATTCAGTTGGTTTTGCTGCTGCACCGGTTGGACCTGTTGCAAAAGGCAATCACTGGCTGTGGTCATGGAATCTCGGTATCCCGACAACGACTGAAAACGCAGAAGAAGCACTTCAGTTCATCACATGGGCAACCAGTGAAGAATATATCAATCTTGTTGCTGAACGGGATGGCTGGGCAACAGTTTCACCAGGAACCCGCGTTTCACTTTATGAAAATGAGAGCTATCTTGAAGCAGCCCCATTTGCACCAATCGTTCTTGATCTCATGCAATCAGCAGATCCAACCGATTCAACTCGCGATCCGGTGCCTTACACAGGTGTACAATTCGTCGGTATTCCTGAATTCCAGGGTATTGGTACAGATGTATCACAGATCATTGCAGAAGCATTCGTCGGTGACATTACCGTTGAAGCAGCGTTAGAACGTGCAAATGAAGATGTTCGTGAAGCAATGGAAGAAGCGGGATACTACGAGTAAGTAGAATTGCCCATTAAATAGACCATAAGTCTGAACCGGGGGCAATCTCTGATAGAGCTTGCCCCCTTCTACCGGAACAATACATATACTCATTTTAAGGAGTATTTATGTCAGACAATACAGGCACTTCCTCCATCATAGAGAAACCAAAACGCAAACGGGGCGAGCAAATATCCGATCAATTATTACGCCGGATGCTGATATGGCCCGCGCTCATCTATATGATTGTTGTCACGCAGGTGCCGCTACTATATACCTTGAATTTCAGCTTCCAGCGCTGGAATATGAACCGTCCTGATCGACGCGGCTACACAGGCATTGACAATTATATTGATGTCATCACTGATAATGATTTTTGGACTATTCTTTTAAATACGACAGTATTAACAGGCGCTGTCGTTATAGTTACTTTTATTCTGGGGCTAACTTTTGCTTTATTGCTCAATCGAGAATTTGTGGGTCGGGGCATAGTACGAACCATGCTCATCACGCCATTTCTCATTATGCCGACAGTATCTGCGGTATTATGGAAAAATGTATTGCTTGATCCATCATTCGGCTTCATTTCAGGCATTGTTGAAATGATGGGCTTTCCAACCCCTGACTTTCTGGGTCAAAGCCCCATGGGTTCTGTGATAACCATTGTCGCGTGGCAATGGACACCCTTTATGATGCTAATTTTGCTGGCGGGTTTGCAATCGCTCAGCCATGAGCAGGTTGAAGCAGCGCAGATTGATGGCGCAGGTCCGCCAAATATTTTACGGCATATCGTTCTCCCCCATCTACAACGCTATATCGAAATTGCTGTCTTGATGGAAATTCTATTCATTCTTAGTGTCTTCGGTGTGATTTTCATCACAACATCGGGTGGACCGGGTATCCAGACCACAAATTTATCCTATGCAATTTATGATGAAGCCTTTAGCAATCGTGATATTGGTGATGCAAGCACAATGGGCATTTACGCGATTATAGTTGCAAACATTGTAGTGGCGTTCTTTGTTCAAGTTTTACGACGTGGTTCAGAAGATGTTGGAGTAAGCTCATGAGACTCACTAAATGGCAGGGAATGTTCCTCACGGCGATTACATGGTTAATCGCACTCATCATGTTCTTCCCGATCTTCTGGATGCTGGTAACTTCCTTAAAAACAGAACGCGAGGCATTTAACTTTCCGCCCGCTTTTATTCCTGTACCCTCGTTTCAATCTGCTGATGCTGATCTAGCAGATGAGGCAGTGGCAACAGATGATGAAGCAGAAGAAGATGAAAGTTACTCGATATTCTTTGAAGCAACACTGGATAACTATCGCAGAGCGATCTTTGATGCAGATTTTGCTACACCACTCATTAATACACTCTGGATTACGGTTCTTTCAACATTTGCAGCGCTTCTAATGGGTATCCCGGCGGCATATGCCCTGGCGTATAAACCCGATAAGCAAAGTAATTTCACGCTGCTCTGGCTCATTTCGACACGAATGCTGCCTCCTGCTGGCGTGATTGTGCCTTTGTTCCTTCTGGCACGTGATCTTAGCTTACTGGATACCAGACTCGGCATCATTATTATCTACACAGGCATGAATGTTCCGCTTGTGATATGGATGATGCGATCTTTCTTGCTTGATGTACCGTATGAAATTCTCGAAGCAGGACGGATGGACGGGGTTAATCTGTTACAGGAGTTCCGTTATCTGGTATTACCGCTTGTCGCACCGGGATTATTTGCAACAGCGCTCCTGTGCATGATCTTCTCCTGGAATGAATTTTTCTTTGCATTCAACATCGCAAAGAGCAATGCTGAGCCGCTTACGGTGTATATCTCGTCATTTAAGACGGGGCGTGGACAGTTCATCGCGATGATGTCGGCAGCATCAACCCTATCCGTACTTCCGGTTGTTATTGCCGGATGGTTCGCACAGAAACAACTGGTTCAAGGTTTGACGATGGGAGCAGTTAAGTAGCACGGTATAATGGGATTCTGAAACATTGCAAAATACAGGGTTAATCATGGTCAAAAAACAAACTCAGAATCCTACAATGAACGATGTAGCAAAAGCAGCAGGTGTATCGGTCGCAACAGTGTCGAGAGTCATTAATGGTACTGATGGTGTGAGTGAAAAATTACAGAAGCGCGTTAATCACGCAATGAAAGAGTTGAACTATCATCCCAGTGAACTGGCACGTAGTTTCAAAATGCAGGAAACACGGCTGATTGGCATTATCGTTCCACTTCTCGACCATCCTTTTTTCAGTCGCTTAGCACAGGTGATGGAACAGGCGCTATTCCATAGTAATTATCGCGCCATCATCTGCAATACCGAAGAAAACGAAGAGCGTGAACTGGAATATGTTGAGATGTTATTGCGGCAGCGTGTTGATGGCATCATCATCAACTCGGCGCTCCCGAACGAAGATTTTCTGGGTCAATTAGAAGCGCGAAATGTGCCCTGCGTATTGATTGACCGTGATGTGCAATCGTTTGAGTGCAGCAAGGTCTTCAGCGATAACTCCCTCGGTGGTTATCTCGGAATGAAGTATTTGCTAGACCTCGGACACCGCGATATCCGTATCGTTGCGCCCTTTGAATTCGCTCATCCGGTGCAACATCGTATCCGGGGAATCCGTCAGGCGCTTGAGGAATACGGTATTGAAGAACACCCTGACATGTTCATGACCAGTGATGACCCCTCATTTGATATGGGGATTAATGCAGGAAAGCATATTGCAGGATTATCGCCACGCCCGACGGCAATTTTTGCGCTAACTGATGTCACGGCAGTCGGGATTTTACATGGGCTATCACAGATGGGATTAAGTGTACCCGATGATATGTCCGTGATGGGTTATGACGGTATTCCGCTTTCCGGTTACGTGATGCCTACCCTGACGACTGTTGCCCAGCCGATAAATGATATGGGCATTCAAGCAGTCAAACTATTACTCGCACACATAGATAGTCCAGGACTCAAACCTGACAGGGTCGTTCTGGCAAATAAAATAATCATCAGAGAGTCAACTGCACCACTCTGACACAATTAAAGGACAATCTCATGAAGGCAGTTGTATTTCCAGAAGCAGAAAAAATCGAAATCCAGCAGGTTGGTGACCCCGGTTGCGGGGATGACGATGTTGTGATTAAAGTGACATCCGCCGGAATTTGTGGCACTGATTTACACATTTACCGGGGCGAATATATGTCTGATTTTCCTTTGATTCCGGGACATGAATTTCATGGGACAGTCGCAGAAATTGGCAAAAATGTAACACAGTATCAAGTTGGCGATAGAGTGACTGTTGACCCTAATCTCTATTGCGGGAAATGTAGTCGATGCCGGAATGAGCAATCCAATCAATGCCTTAACCTGGAAGCTGTCGGCGTCACCCGGAGCGGTGCTTTTGCTGAATATGTCACTGTGCCGGAGCGGGCTTGCTATCCCCTACCCGATTCAATCACCAGCACACAGGCAGCATTTATCGAGCCGCTTGCTTGTGTCGTCTATGCTTTACGGCGAATGCGTGTTTATCCGGGAGACAAAGTGCTAATTATCGGTGCGGGTCCGATGGGATTATTGCTGGTACAGGCATTGCGTCATAGTAGCGCTTCACTGATTACTGTGCTGGAAAAACAGCAACATCGACTTGATCTGGCAAAAGGCATGGGAGCAAATTCAATTGTTCTCGCCAATGCTGAACAGGATGGCAATCTAAAGGAAATTTCGCCGGAAGGATTTGATGTTGTCATTGATGCGACAGGTGTTCCAGCAGTGATTCAAAATGCTTTCAATTATCTGAAACCACGCGGACAATTTTTGCAATTTGGTGTTGCTCCAATCGGCGCAAAAATCGAAATCGAGCCTTATGCTATTTTCCGCTATGACTGGCAAATTATCGGGTCGTTTGCACTGTGCTATACCTTCCAACCGTCGATTGACTGGCTGGCAAATGGGGTTATTGATGTCAATTCACTGGTCAGTCACACCGTTCCGATGGACGAATTTGCAACACACTTTGACATGTTTGGCAGGGGCGAAACACTCAAGGTACACATAAATATAGGAGTATAGAATTAGGTCAACGACCCCGTAGCAAGCTACGGGGCATGGAGTGAGGAACTTCATGCCCGTGTTGACCAGCCTCAGCCACCAGCATAATAGCTGATGGGGCTACGTTAGAGACGAATAGATAGGCACTCCGGGGTGACGCTCCAGCCCCGTGACACTGCGCTGTGTGGTTAAACAGTCTGAGGGTCTAAGACCGTGCTGCACACACAAAACCGTCTCATAACATTGGCGAGGAGAACTTAACCTGCGAAAGCAGAG
>ENA-OWNT01001976-OWNT01001976.1-seawater-metagenome-genome-assembly--contig:-NODE-1976-length-22914-cov-3.174147_pt1 | contig 22914 bp, 20 predicted proteins | sample MGYA00238136_ERZ651165 | MGnify/ENA primary metagenome ERZ651165 (study PRJEB26861, sample SAMN08777766) | seawater metagenome | isolation source: coastal seawater | place: USA: Florida | collected...
AAGGCAAGCGGATCGACGGTCGTGCCCTCGACCAGATCCGTCCGATCGTCGCGGAGACCGGTCTGCTGCCGCGGACCCACGGCTCGGCGCTGTTCACCCGTGGCGAAACCCAGGGTCTGGTTGTCACCACCCTCGGCACCGGCGACGACGAGCAGTTCATCGACGCCCTGCACGGCAACTTCAAATCGAACTTCCTGCTGCACTACAACTTCCCGCCGTACTCGGTCGGTGAAGTTGGCCGCGTGGGCTCGCCCGGCCGCCGTGAAATCGGCCACGGCAAGCTCGCGTGGCGCGCCCTGCAGGCCGTTCTGCCCGCTCCGACCGACTTCCCCTACACCATTCGTGTGGTGTCGGAGATCACCGAGTCGAACGGTTCCTCCTCGATGGCCTCCGTCTGCGGCGGCTCGCTCTCGATGATGGACGCAGGCGTTCCGCTGAAGGCACCGGTTGCCGGTGTGGCCATGGGCCTCGTGCTGGAAGACGACGGCTCCTACGCGGTCCTGTCGGACATCCTGGGTGACGAAGACCACCTCGGCGACATGGACTTCAAGGTCGCAGGCACCGAGAACGGCATCACCTCGCTGCAGATGGACATCAAGGTCGCGGGCATCACCCCCGAGATCATGGAAAAGGCACTGGCTCAGGCCAAGGCCGGCCGCCTGCACATCCTGGGCGAGATGAACAAGGCGCTGTCCGGCGTCGGCGAATTCTCGATCCACGCTCCGCGCATCGAAACGATGACCGTCCCCACCGACAAGATCCGCGAAGTGATCGGCTCGGGCGGCAAGGTCATCCGCGAGATCGTGGAAGTGTCGGGCGCCAAGGTCGACATCAACGACGACGGCGTGATCAAGATCGCCTCGCCGAACGCCGAAGCCATCCAGAAGGCCCACGACATGATCTACGCGATCGTGGCCGAGCCGGAAGAAGGCGGGGTCTACAAGGGCAAGGTCGTCAAGATCGTCGACTTCGGCGCCTTCGTGAACTTCTTCGGCAAGCGTGACGGCCTCGTGCACGTCAGCCAGATCGAGAACCGCCGCCTGAACCATCCGTCGGATGTGCTCAAGGAAGGCCAGGAAGTCTGGGTCAAGCTGCTCGGCTTCGACGATCGCGGCAAGGTGCGCCTGTCGATGAAAGTCGTCGATCAGGAGACCGGCGAAGAAGCCCAGAAAGAAGACGCAGCCGAGTAATCTCGGCGCCAGCGGCCCGCACCACGGTGCGGGCCGTTTCCTTTTCGGCGCAACCAGCAAACAAGCGGCACGCGAGTGTCGGGAACTCCATGCGCATCGTCCTGATCAACATGGCCGACCAGACCCGCCGCCTGGCCTTTCAGCAGCGCCAGCTCGGGCATCTCCGGCTGAGCTTCGAGCGCTTCGAGGCCATCACCCCCGAAACCCTGCCCCCCTATTATCAGGCCATCGACCGCACCCGCTGGGAACGCACGGTCACCCTCGCGGAAATGGCCTGCCTCGCCAGCCACCGGACCGTCTGGTCCACGGTGGCCGAGGGCACCGATCCTGTCCTTGTCCTCGAAGACGATATCGTTCTGGCGGGCGCGCTGCCCGACGTGCTGTCGGACCTCGAACAGCGGACGGACATCGAACACCTCACGTTCGAGGTGCGACGCCGCAAGAAGCTCATCGCGGCCGAGCCCGCCTTTACCAGCGGCGGCATCGCCATGCACCGGCTCTGGCTCGACCGTTCCGGCGCGGCCGGCTACGTGCTCTGGCCCGCCGGGGCCCGCCGCCTGCTCGCCCATAGCGAGGGCCGCCCCCATCTCGCCGATGGCGTGATCTGTTCCTGTCCCGATCTGCTGAGTTATCAGGCCGTGCCCGCCCTCGCGCTGCAGGCCGACCGCTGCGCCGTCTACGGCATTCCCGCCCCGATCGACACCAGTTCCAGCCTCGTGCGTCCGCGCGGCAGGAAGGCCCGCAAGACCGGCGGCCAGCTCATGCGGCGCGTCGCTGCTCAGGCGCGGTCCGGCGCGCGGTTCGGCAAGATGCTGGGCGGCGCCCAGCGCCTTCACGTGCCCGTCGACCGGGCCATGTTTATCTGAAAACGCCTACCACCACGCGGTGCGCTCGCGGTGATGCAACCGGCGCATCCGTGCAAAGGCGGTATCCTCGTCCTGCAGCCGCAGGAACACGTGCTGCACGATCCGCCCCAGCGCGCTGTCCTTCGCCTGACGGTCGATCCGCCAGCGCAGGTTGCGCAGCGTATCGTCCGTGCCCACCGTCAGCATCGAAAGCCCGCTGAAGATCGGCACTAGATGCTCCTGCAGGTGGGCAACCTTCTCCTCGTTCACCGGCGGCGCGCTGACATCGGTAATGTAGCGCTCGGACTCGTAGGTCTTCATGGTGTTGACCATCATCGAGACGGAAAGCGCCATCGCCCGGTTGGCCGGGTCCGGGTCGTGGTCGGCGAAGCTGTCGGTCGCGGCCACGATCCAGCGCAGGTTCAGATGCTCCAGCAGGAACTCCGCCTCGGCCTCCCACATCCGGCGGAACGCGGCAAAGGCCTCGTCGGCCTTGAAATCCCGCCGCATCAGCACGATCAGCTTCGCATGTTCGAACACCAGTTCGGGCTGCCCCGAAAACTCGCTTCGCAGCGCATCGAGGTGGCTCTGCAGGTCATCGCTCGACCCGCGCGTCTGGCGCGCCTCGCCCGCCTCGATCAGCGTGGATTTCAGTGCCTCGTACTGCCCGTCGATCTCGGGCAGCGCAGCCCCCGCCCGGCGGCGGTGCCGTTTCAGGGAAAAGAACTTCTCCCAGCGCGCCTTGTCGCGTTTCACCATGGTCCCGACCTCTCTGGCTGTCCGGTCACGAACCGGCTTTCGCGCGCCGCGTCAAGGCGACGATGGGGGCAGGCAACCGCCGGCCCCCGCGGCCCTCAGGCCGGGTCCTTGGCAAAGCGCAGGTAGGGCAGCGCCTTGTTCAGCGTGCCGTACTTCGCCTCGGCCGCCGCATCGTCCAGCGACAGCGCGACGATCACGTCCTGCCCCGCGGTCCAGTTCGCCGGGGTGGCCAGCGGCACGCCATAGGTCTTCTGCAGCCCGTCCAGCGCGCGCAGCACCTCGGCAAAGTTGCGCCCGACCGACATCGGGTAGGTCATGGTCAGCTGCAGCTTCTTCTCGGGCGAGATGATGAACACCGACCGCACCGTCGCGGTATCGGCAGGGGTCCGCCCATCGGGCAGGTAGGCCTCGGCCGGAAGCATGTCGAAAGCCTTGGACACCGCCAGGTCACTGTCGGCGATGATCGGGAACGAAGGCGTCGCGCCTCCGGCGGTCTCGATATCCGACTTCCAGCGCTTGTGTTCCTCGACGCCGTCGACCGATACGCCGATCACCTTGGTTTTGCGCTTGGCCCACTCGTCGGCCAGCTGCGCCACGGCGCCGAACTCGGTCGTGCAGACCGGGGTAAAGTCCTTCGGATGCGAGAACAGGATCGCCCAGCTGTCGCCGATCCAGTCGTGGAAGCTGATGCTGCCCTGATCGGTCTCCGCCGTGAAATCCGGTACGGTATCGTTGATGCGCAGGCCCATGTGGTCTCCCCCTCTTGCTGCGTGTGCGACTCGGTCCCCGGAAACCTAGTCGCTTCCCCCGCACGTTTCATCCCCCCGCGCCGCGCCATTCTTGCGCAGGCTCCCTTGCCCCGGCCCTGACCCGGTGACACAGTGACGCCGAATCCCCTGACCGCCCGGTCGGGAATCGAGATGATGGGAGAGACAAAATGATCGAGAAGCGCCAATTCTACATCAACGGCGAGTGGGTCGACCCGGCCGTTCCGAATGACTTCGAGGTGATTGATCCCTCGACCGAGGAAGCCTGCGCGATCATCTCGCTCGGCTCCAAGGCCGACACCGACGCCGCCGTCGCGGCCGCCAAGGACGCGCTGCCGGGCTGGATGTACCTGCCTGCCGAAGAGCGGATCGCCTACGTCGAGAAGCTGCTCGCGATCTACGACACCCGCGGCGAGGAACTGGCACAGGCGATGAGCGCCGAGATGGGCGCCCCGATCGACATGTCGCGCACCCAGCAGGTCGGCTCCGGCTCCTACCACCTCAAGAACTTCATCCGCGCGGCCAAGGAAGTGCCGTTCGACAAGCCGCTGAGCGACCGGTTCCAGAACGACCGGATCATCATGGAAGCGGTCGGCGTCGCGGCCCTGATCACCCCGTGGAACTGGCCGATGAACCAGGTGACGCTCAAGGTCGGCGCCGCCGCCATCGCGGGCTGCACCATGGTCCTCAAGCCCTCCGAGCAGAGCCCGCTGAACGCGATGGTCTTTGCCCAGCTGATGCACGAGGCTGGTTTCCCCAAGGGCGTCTTCAACCTCGTCAACGGCGACGGACCGGGCGTGGGCACCCAGCTCTCCGGCCACCCGGACGTCGACATGGTGTCCTTCACCGGCTCGACCGTGACCGGGCGGCGGTTCCTGCATTATTCGGCGGACAGCAACCTCAAGGAGGTGGTGCTGGAGCTGGGCGGCAAGAACCCCTGTATCGTTCTGGACGATGCCGAGAACCTCGACGCCGTCGCGGCGCATGTGGTGAACGGCGCCTTCTGGAACATGGGCGAAAACTGCTCGGCCGCGTCGCGCCTGATCGTTCAGAACGGCATCAAGGAGAGGCTCATCGAGAAGGTGCGCGCACATGCCCGCGAATGGATCGTGGGCGAGCCGCTGAACCCCGAAGTTCGGGTCGGCGCCCTTGTGTCCAAGACACACTTTGCCAAGGTCTCGGGTTACCTCGAGGCGGCTGCGAAAGAGACCATCCTTATGGGCGGCACCTCTCCGGCAGACGGCTTTGTCGAGCCGACGGTCGTGGAGGCCGACCGAAGCTCCACGCTCGCAACCGAGGAGATCTTCGGCCCCGTCCTGACCGTGATCGACGTCGGCAGCTTCGAAGAGGCCATCGCCGTCGCCAATGACAGCGACTATGGCCTCGCAGCGTCGATCTTCACCGCGAACGGCAAGCGGGCCTTGCGTGGGGCGCGGATGCTGCGCGCGGGCACGGTCACGGTGAACAGCTTTGGCGAGGGGGACATCACGACCCCCTTCGGCGGTTACAAGCAGTCGGGTTTCGGGGGGCGCGACAACTCGATCCACGCCCACGATCAGTACACCCAGCTCAAGACGATCTGGATCGACCTGACAGACACCTCCGACACGGATATCGGCTGAGGCAGAACATGTCGCCACGACGGGTCACACGGCTGCCAGTCCACACCGGCCCTGCAGGGTGGGAGGCGATCCTGCCTCCCCGTCCGTCGGGCCCGGTTCTGACGGGCGATCAGAGCTGCGACGTCGCCATCGTCGGCGCGGGATTCGCGGGGCTTTCAGCGGCACGCCATCTCCGGTCGGCGGACCCGACCCTCAACATCGCGGTGGTGGAGGCCGGACGGATTGCCCGGTCTTCCGCCGGTCGAAACTCGGGTTTCATGATCGACCTTCCGCACGACCTGACCAGTTCCGACTACGCCGGGACCGGCGAGGCGCATGACCGCATTCTGACCCGGCTCAACCGCCATGCCATCGACGTCACCGCAGCCGCGGTCACGGAGTACGGCATGCCGGAGGGTACAATCCGGCGGTCTGGCAAGATCAACGCGGCGGCGTCGCGTGTCGGCGAAGATGCGAACCGGACCTATGCCATCCACCTGCGCGAGTTGGGAGAGCCGCATGAAGTCCTCGACGCCGCGCAGATGCGCGAGGTCACCGGGTCTTCCTATTACAGCGGCGGGCTGTTCACCCCCGGCACGGCGCTGATCCAGCCAGCCGCCTACATCCGCGGACTTGCGGACGGTCTGACCGCGACGGGCGTCAGCATTTTCGAGGACAGCCCGGTCACCGGTTTCGACAGCACGGTCGAAGGTTGGGTCCTGCAAACGCAGCAGGGCAAGCTGAGGGCCGCGCGGGTGATCCTTGCCAACAATGGCCATCTGGAAAGCTTCGGCTACAAGGTCGGGCAGTTGATGCACATCATGCTGAACGCCTGCATGACCGCAGAGCTGCCAGCAGACGCGCTCCGCGCGCTTGGGGGGCAAGACAGCTGGGGCATCACCCCGTCCGATCCGATGGGCTGCACGGTGCGGCGCATCACCACCGCGCGGGGCGGAAACCGGATCGTCATCCGGCAGGGCGGCTACTATCGCCCCAACATGCAGACCAGCAGCGCCGATCTGGACCGCCTCGTTCGCAAGATGCGCAGCAAGTTCGACGATCGCTTTCCGATGCTGCGCGGCATTCCGTTCGAACATGCATGGTCCGGCCATCTCTGTCTCAGCCGCAACGGTGTCTCGGTGATGCGCGAGCTGGAGCCCGGGCTGTTCTCCGCCTGCGTCCAGAACGGGCTCGGCACCACGCGCGGTACGCTGACGGGTATCGGCGCTGCGGACCTTGTCCTTGGCCAAGATACCGAGATCACCCGCTTCTTCCTGGCCGAGGCCGAGCCGTCGCGCCTGCCACCGCATCCATTCGACACGATCGGGGCAAATGCGTATCTTCGCTGGAAGGAATGGCAGGCCAGGGCAGAATGACATGAGACCCGTGCGTCGCAGATACCTCCCCTCTCTCGGGGCGCTCGCGACCTTCGAGGTCGCGGCCAAGCACCTGAGCTTTACCCTCGCTGCCAAGGAGCTGAACATCACACAGGGCGCGGTCAGCCAGCAGATCCGCCTGCTGGAAAAGGCGCTCGACGTGTCGCTCTTCGTGCGCAAGCACAATGCGCTGGAACTGACCCCCGCGGGCACCGATCTCTTTGCATCGGTCGCGGCAGGACTCGACACCATCAGCGAGGGCGTGGGCCAGCTCTATCCGGGCAACCAGCCGCAGACGATTACCATTTCAGCCACCAACGGCATGGCGGCCTATTGGCTGAAACCACTGATCGACAGCTTCCGGGCCGACCACGCCGATGTAGGCTTCGTCGTCCTCGCGTCGGATGAAGACGGTGCCATGCGAAACTACTCCGGCGTGGATATCGCCCTGCTCTGCGGCAACGAACGCAGCGAGGTCGGCGAAGAGCTGCACTACCTCTTTCCCGAAACCGCTCAACCGGTCTGCTCTCCCTCCTATATGGCCGCGCACGGGCCCTTCGAGACACCGCAGGACCTGAACCGTGCGAACCTGCTCCACCTGCACGAACGACACTGGAGTGCTGACGCCATCGGCTGGCAACCGTTGGGGTGGGAGGAATGGTTCCGCGCCCAGGGAGCCCACTGGGAGCGCGGCGCCTCCAGCCTCTCGACCAACAAAGTCAGCCTGCTGATCGAGGCGGCATTGGCCGGAGAAGGTGTCATGCTTGGCTGGCAACACATGGTGGCCGCCCTTGTGGAGCAGGGCCAGCTTGTGCTGGCCCATTCCGCGCCGGTCACGGCCGGGCGCGGTAACTTCCTGCGGTGCCAGACGGCTTCGCTGCAGCGACCAGCCGTCGCCTCCTTTGTCGATCACCTGCTGGCGTCGCTCAAGAGCTGATTGATTTAGCTGAATTATGTCAACCGGTTACATGCGACCACCCGCATTAGCCAACCTAATGCAGACCCCGCCAAAATTCTCGTTTGCCGCAGAACCGGCCCCTGTCGGATAAAGGCCGGAAGGAGAGGACAAGGGTCCCGGGCAACGCAGCCGATGCAGGCGGCACAAGCTTCCGGAGGCCCATTCTTCACACTCTTCCAATCACCAGATCGCCAGCCAGCTGGCGGATGGCGCTGTCGCGCCATTCGGTCGGCTGCGCGCAAGGCGGCGTTTCATCCAACACTGTCGGAGGACGACATATGAACACCATCTTCAAGACCCTGGCCGCCACCGCGCTGGCCGCGACCCTTTCCGTCCCTGCCCTCGCCGAGGACAAGACGATTACCATCGGCACCATGTCATGGGAGGATCTGACCCCGATCACCGGGATCACCAAATCGGTCCTGGAACAGCAGGGTTACACGGTCGAGGTCGAAGAGTTCTCTGAATGGGGCATCGCGTTTGCCGCGCTCACCAAGGGCGATGTCGACATCATGGCGTCCCAGACCGACTACGTCGCGCATGACTACTGGCTGAAGAACATGAAGAAGCTGGAGAAGATCTCTCCAGTGTCCCATGGGCTCTATCAGGCAATCGCCGTGCCCTCCTACGTGACCATCAACTCGATGGACGAACTGGCCGGGGTGAAGGACCAGTTCGGCGGCAAGATCATCGGGATCGAGCCGGGTTCGGGCCTGATGCGCGATGCCGCTTCGGCTGTCGATGCATACGGGTTCGACATGGAACTGGTCGAGGGCTCGACCGCCGCCATGACCGCAGCACTCGACTCCGCCATGTCACGCAACGAGTGGATAGCGGTCACTGTCTGGGAACCGTCGTGGATGATGCAGAAATACGACGTGAAGTTCCTGGCCGATCCCAAGGGCGTCTTCCCCACCGCGCAGTCCTACTACTTCATCGGCACAGCCGGCTTCTCGGCCGAGAACCCGCATACACGGGAGTTGCTGGCCTCCATCTATGTGCCGCTGGCGGATATCACCGCGATCAACGGTGCGATGAACGACGGCAAATCACTGGACGAGGCCGTGTCCGACTGGGTTGCCGCGCACGAGGACCGCGTCACCCGCTGGACCGACATCAAGGCAGACTGATCCCTGTGGCCCCGGTCACGATCGGGGCCTTTCCCTTGCGCCGACGGAGGACGTGATGACTGACGCCGACACCCCGCTCATCGAATGCCGAAACGTCTGGAAAGTCTTCGGCGAACGCGCGCGCGAAGCGATTGCCTCGATCCGCGAAAGACACCTTGGAAAACGCGAAGTTCTGACCGAATTCGGATGCGTCGTAGGCGTGCACGACGCCAGCTTTGCCCTGAAGAAGGGCGAGATCTTCTGCATCATGGGCCTGTCCGGCTCCGGCAAGTCCACGCTGCTGCGCCTGTTGAACCGACTGATCGAACCCTCGCTTGGCGAGGTTCTGGTGAAGGGGCGCGCGATCAACGGTCTGGGCAAGACCGAGCTGCGCGACCTGCGGGCCCGGACCATCGGCATGGTCTTCCAGAACGTCGCGCTGATCCCGACGCGGACCGTGCTCGAGAACGCCGCCTTCGGGCTCGAGGTACAGGGTATCCCGGCGGCAGAGCGTCGGCGGATCGCCACAGACGCCCTGGCTCGGGTTGGGCTCGGTGACTGGCTCGACCGCTATCCGCGTGAACTCTCCGGTGGCATGCAGCAGCGAGTCGGCCTTGCCCGAGCCATCGCGGCCGACCCCGAGATCATCCTGATGGACGAACCCTTCTCGGCGCTCGATCCGCTGATCCGCCGCCAGCTGCAGGACGAGTTTCGCGCCCTGACCAAGTCGCTCGGGAAATCCGCGGTCTTCATCACCCACGATCTCGACGAGGCGATCCGCATCGGCGACCGCATCGCGATCATGAAGGACGGCGCGATGATCCAGGTGGGCACGGCCGAGGAAATCGTCATGAACCCCGCCGACCAGTATGTGGCGGACTTCGTGGCCGGCATATCGCGCATCCACCTCGTCAAGGCCGGGTCGGTGATGATGCCGCCGGCGGACTTTACGGACGCCCCCACCGCAGCCCTCGAACAGACGGGCCTCGACGCCGATATCGACGCGCTGATCCACCTCGTTCTGGCCTCGCCGCATGGGGCCGTCGCGGTGTCCGAGGATGGAGATCTGCGCGGCGTGGTCACGGCCCGTACGCTTCTCGAAGGGCTCAAGGGCGACCACGCGCCGGTCGCGGGAGCGGCCTGAGATGGACCTGACCGACTTCATCAAGGATTTCGACAAGACCATCGACTCCGCGATGTCCTGGGCGACGGATCACGGTGGCCTTCTGTTCGATCTGGTGCGTGCAGCGCTCGAAGGGTTCTTCGATCTGGTCACCAGCGGTCTGCTCCTGCTGCCCTACTGGGCGGTGGCGCTCGTCGCCGGTGCCATCGCCGCCCGTTCGCTCGGCTGGAAAGCGGGGATCGCAACCGCCGCGGGCCTGACCTTCTGTCAGATGATGGACCTCTGGTCCGAGACCGTGGAGACCATGTGCCTCGTCCTTGTCTCGGTCCTGCTCGCGATCCTCATCGGTGCGCCGCTCGGGATACTCGCGGGGTATCGTCCTCGCCTGTCACAGAGCATCGATCCGGTGCTCGACCTGATCCAGACACTGCCGCCCTACATCTACCTGCTGCCCTCAATCGCCTTTCTGGGTTACGGCCCCGCCACGGCCATCGCGGCGACCGTGATCGTTTCGGTGCCGCCGGTGATCCGGCTGGTTGCTCATGGATTTCGGTCCACCCCGGTGGAATTCGTTGAACTGGGAGAGGCGACAGGCACCGCGCCGCGCGATGCCTTCCTGAAAATCCGGCTGCCCTTTGCCCTGCCCAGCATCATGGCGGGCGTCAACCAGAGCCTGATGATGGCCTTCGGCATGGTCGTGATCGCCGGGATCGTCGGCTCGGGCGGTCTGGGCGAGACCATCTATGGCGCAGTCCGCAAGCTCGACATCGCGCTCTCGGTCAACGCAGCCATCGCCATCGTCATCCTGACCATCATCATCGACCGCATCAGCCAGTCGGCCGCGACACACCGGAGACCAGCATGAGCAGTTCGCCCCTCCTGTCCCCCGGAGACGCCGTTGCCCCGGCGATCGCATGGCTGAACGCACATGCCCACGGGCTGTTTCAAGCGATCAGCTTCGGGATCGAGACGGTCCTTGGCGCAATCGAGGCATGCCTTCTTGCTCTCCCTGCCACCGCAATGGCCGCGCTGATCATTGCTCTCGTGTTCTGGAGGCAAGGGAGCCGCATGGCGACTCTTAGCGCGCTCTGCATGACGGTGGCCGGTCTTTCGGGGCTCTGGACCGAAACGATGGAGACCGTGGCGCTCGTGTCTCTCGCGGTCACCATTTCCGTCGCGATTGCCTTTCCGTTGGGAGTTCTGGCCGCCCGTCGCCCCCTACTGGAAGCGGCGCTGCGGCCCACGCTCGACCTCATGCAGACTGTGCCGCCCTGGGTCTACCTGATCCCGGCTGTCATGATCTTCTCTCTGGGCAAGGTCCCCGCACTGCTTGCCACAGTCATCTACGGTATCCCGCCGATGCTGCGCCTCACCATCCTTGCCTTCCGGCAGGTTCCGTCCGAACTAGTGGAGCTGGGAGCGGCCACTGGTGCGACCACGTTTCAGACTCTCACCAAGATCGAGATCCCGGCGGCCCGCAAGACGTTGCTCCTTGGTCTCAACCAATGCATCCTGCTCTCGCTCGCCATGGTCGTGCTGGCAGGCCTTGTTGGGGCGGGCGGTCTTGGTGCAGAAGTGACCCGGGGACTGACCCGGATGGAAATGGGGCTCGGGCTCCGATCCGGTCTGTCCATTGTCGCCGTGGCCATCTTTCTCGACCGGGTGACCCGGCGCGCGCTCGGATAGCCACCGCAGTGAGAGGACGTTCTCATGGCCGTGAAAGACGGAGACTCGGATCTCAGGGCGCTGGTCCCGAAAGGGGCCGCGTATCAGCCTGTCGACAACCCCGGTCCGACCCGAACCTATGCGTTCGTGCTGGTCCCGGGCTTTACCCTGCTCGCCTTCTCATCTGCCGTCGAACCCCTGCGGATCGCCAATCAGCTTTCGCAGAAACCGCTCTATCGCTGGGACCTGATGTCAACGGACGGCAAGCCCGCGATCAGCTCCTCGGGCATTGAAGTCAGCGTCGGCGGGCCCTTGGCGACGCAGGACAAGGAGGTGCCCCTCTTCGTCTGCGCCGGAAATCCTGCGACGGCGGCGACCGACGCCTCCGTCGTGGCAGCGGTCCAGCGGCACTACCGTTTCGGCGGCACGGTCGGAGGAATCTGTACCGGGGCGGTGGCGCTGGCAAAGGCCGGTCTGCTGGGTGGGCGCAGGTTCACGTTGCACTGGGAAAACCAGCCGGGCTTCTGTGAAACCTTCCCCGACCTCGTGCCGACCCCGTCACGTTACGAATCCGACACGCGCCTGATGACCTGCGGCGGCGGCGCAGCGGCGACGGAAATGATGCTCTCGGTCATCGCCGCGGACCACGGTGCCGTCTTCGCCGCAATGGTCTCGGACATGTGCCTGCGCCCGGCCATGATAGGCACCGACCCGGAGCAACGCAGTTCGACCTCCGCGATGATGAACCTGCGCAGCCCGCGCGTCATCGCCGCGATCAACCTGATGCGCGCCAACGTGGACCTGCCGCTGGCAGCGTCCGACATCGCGGAAAGCGTCGGCTGCTCACGACGCCAGCTGGAACGCCTGTTCACCACCCACCTGAACCAGACTCCCGGGGCCTTCTATCGCAGCATCAGGCTCGACCGGGCGCGCAACCTTCTTGCCACCACGGATCTGTCGGTCACCGAGGTCTTCACAGCCTGCGGGTTCGACTCCACCAGCCACTTTGCCCGCGCCTTCAAGGCCCGGTTCGGCGTAGTGCCCACGAAGCTCAGGCAGCAGACAAACCAGACGGCTCACTGAAGCCTCCGAGTCATCGAACCAGAGAACGGACAAGGGGTTGGCTGCCTCCATGAATTGGGGACAGCCCACGGCCGCATTGCCGAGTCAACCTGTCGGTCAGAAGGCCGAAGCCGCTCTGCTAAAGCATCTGAGAGATCGTCTGTGCCGTGTCCCTGACCCTGGCAATCAGCTCGTCACTCGGCCGAAGTTGCATCTCGTGGCCCGACAGGTTGATTGCCCCAAGGTAGCGACCATAGCGAGACACCAGCGGTGCGGCGATCGAGAACGTCCCCGTGGCCAGATGCGAGCTCTGCGCGACGTAGCCCCTTTCCCTGTCCGCCTTCAGGATCGGCTTCAACTCGTCCAGCGAGGACGGAGCGTGGGGGCTCATGCGTTCGAAAACGTAACCCTCGAACCTTCGGTCGAGATCCTCTTCGGGCAGGTCCGACAGCAGCACGCGCCCCATCGTGGTCGAGAAGGCCGGAAGCCGGGAGCCGACCGGAACGTTGGACACCATCGAACGGTCTGACAGCGCGCGGTAGACATAGACGATCTCGGTTCCTTCGAGCACCGACACATGGACGGTGAAACCCGTCTCGGACCGCAGCTCGTCCGCCGGAATGCGGGCAATGTCGTAGATGTCCTGCGACGCCAGATAGCGATAACCGAGGTCCATCACGCGCGGGGCCAACCGATAGCTGGTCTTGCGCTTGATGAGATAGCCTTCGCGCTCCAGCGTGACGACGAAGCGATAGGCCGCGCTGCTGGTGATCGAAAGCTGCTCCGCGATCTCGGAAAGCGTCAGCTCGGGATGATCCGAGCTGAAGCATTCGAGAATGCTGAGCCCCCGAAGAAGCGAGTTCGAGCGGTAGTCAGGTTCTTTCGCCAAGACTTATCCCCGGTGTTCGCGGTATCAGGCCATTTTCCTTGCAGACAAACGCTCTGCCACACGCGACATGGCAGCGGCATACTCTGCGGTGATCTGTTCTTCCAGCGGATGATGTCCGCCGGACACCACCTTGCGCCCACGCACCACCACGTCGCCCACGTGGAATCCCCGCCCGGCGAAGACGTGGAAATCCAGCATCGCCTCGGGCTCGACCGGGAGCATGGCTGCCGGTTCCGGGGACGTGACCTCGACAAAGCTGGCCATGCCGCCCACCGCGAGGCCCTGCTCTGGACGGCCCGCAGCGCGGGCACCGCCCTGTGCCGCGCGAGACCAGAGGTTCGTCGCGACATGGGGCGTATCCATTGCGGCAAGGACGTTGCGCTGCCGGTCGCGCAGCCGTTGGCTGTATTCCAGTTGCTGCAGTTCCTGCGCCGCAAAGGTGGCGATGTTGGAATCCGACCCGATGCCGAAGACGCCGCCCTGCCCCAGGAAGTCCGTGGCGCGGAAGATACCGTCACCAAGGTTCGACTCGGTCATGGGGCACAGGCCGACCGTCGCACCCGAGCGGGCGATCATCGCGACCTCGCTGTCGTCAAGATGTGTCGCATGGATCAGACACCAGCGTTCATCCACCGGTGCGATGTCATAGAGCTGTTGAACCGGGCGGCGCCCGTTCCACTCCAGCGCATCGTCGACCTCCTTGACCTGTTCGGCAACATGGATGTGCACCGGGCTGCCGGGAATGAGGTCAGCGCGCAGTTCCATCAGGCGGGCGATTTCCTCGGGCGTCGCGGCGCGGAGGGAATGCGGCGCAATCCCGAGCGTATGCCCACCGGCCCGGGCCGGGGCGCGCAGGCTGTCGAGCATCTCGGCATAGCTATCAAGGCTCTGGATAAAGCGCCGCTGCCCGCTGGTGGGCGCGAGACCGCCGAAATTGGAGTGGGCATAGAAGACCGGCAGGTGCGTCAGATCGAGGCCCGTCGCTTGTGCCGCTTCGAAAATGCCAAGCGAGAGTTCCTCGCGCCGGGCATAGGGGCTCCCGTCGAGGTCGTTGTGGACGTAGTGAAACTCGACGATCCCGGTGTAGCCGCCCTTGAGCAGCGACAGGTAGAGCCGTGCGGCGATGGCCTGCATGTCTTCGGGCGACAGGGTCAGCGCGAAGAAATACATGATGTCCCGCCAGGACCAGAAACTATCGACTGGGTTGCGGCGCACCTCGGACAGGCCCGCCATGGCGTATTGGAACGCGTGGCTGTGGAGGTCCGTGATCCCGGGGACGACCGGATTGTCATAGACCGGGAGCCCGTCCGGGTTGTCGTCTTCGCTCGCGGCGAGGATCGTTCCGTCCGGCCCGAAATGAACCGACAGGTTTCGGACCCAGCCCTTGGGCGTCAGGGCGAACCGGAAGTGCGCCCCCTTGAGAACGTCGAAAGCCATCATCAATGCTCCATGTCGGGCTGGAACTCGGCCATGACCGAGACAAGGCGCGCCAGCGCTTCCTTCAGTCGGTCTGCCCGCTCCGGCAGGTAAGTCCAGGGTGTCTCTTCCAGCATGTATCCTGCCTGCGCGATCTCGATCTGCAAGGCATGAACGTTCCGGGAGGGCTGGCCATAGTGGCGGGTGATGTAACCGCCCTTGAACCGCCCGTCTCGCACGACGCTGAAGTCGCTTTCTTCCAGAGCTGCCAGTGCAGCGTCCGAAAGCGATTGCGCACAGGCCGCGCCGGAGTTCGTACCCAGGTTGAGGTCGGGCAGACGCCCTTCGAAAAGTCGCGGGACATGGCTGCGGATCGAATGAACGTCCAGCATCACGCAGTAGCCATGCACGGACCTGATGCGCTCAATTTCATCCGCGAGCGCCTTGTGGTAGGGTGTCCAGAAATCCGCAATTCGGCTGCCGCGCTCTGTCTCATCCGGCTCGGCACCGGGCCGGTAGAGCGGCCGTCCGTCGAAGTCGATCGTCGACACCAGCCCGGTCGTCGCGCCCGTGTACAAGGGCGTGTCGTCCGACGGCCGGTTCAGATCCACGGCGTAGCGCGTCACCCGGGCCGACATCAGGCTGGCGCCGTCAGGCAGCAGGTCGCGGGCAATACGGTCCATATGCCAGTCGGTGTCGCTCAGATCGAGCGCCTCGGGCTTCAGCGCGGCCCGCAGCGAGTCGGGCACCACGGTTCCGGCATGGGGAACATGCAGCAGCAGCGGCGTGCTGCCTTTTATCTGATCAAATAGCGGGCTCTTTGTGGGGTCGGCCGGTGAATCCTGCATGTCCGATCCTTTCGTATTTGAAAACACTTATTGACATACAAAAATCTGACGTCAAGAAATTAGCTGTCCAACACCCGAGGGCCATCGACCGGAGAGACCGGACGTGGCACTCGATAACTTTTTATGGAGGATTCCATGTCCCTTTCCCGTCGCCAGTTTCTCGGCGCGACCACGGCGAGCCTCGCCCTGCTCACCGCTCCGGCCTTCGCACAGAGCCGCACCTTCTTCGGGATTGCCACCGGCGGCACCGGCGGCACCTACTATCCGCTTGGCGGGATGCTGGCTCAGCTCATCTCGAACACGGCCGAACTGCCCGACACCAAGCTGTCGGCCACGGCAGAAACCGGTAACGCATCGGTCGCCAACGCCCAGCTCCTTGGTCGTGGCGAGATCGAGTCCGCCTTTGCCGCGGCTGACATCCTTGACGCCGCCTACAAGGGCGTAAACCAGTTCGCCGATGGCGCCCTCACCAACCTCCGGGCCATCGGTGCGCTCTACCCCGAGACCGTTCAGCTTGTGGTGCGCGCCGACAGCGGCATCGAGAAGTTCGAAGACATCAAGGGCAAGTCCGTATCGTCCGGTTCCCCGGGTTCGGGCCAGTGGCAGCTTCTGGGCGACCTGCTCGAAGTCCACGGCATGGTGCGCGAAGACGTGTCCGAGGACTATTCCTCGTTCGCGCAGTCGGTCGACAAGATCAAGGACGGCAACCTCGATGCCTCGCTCATCACCGCCGGCCTGCCGACCTCCTCGGTGACCGATCTCGCCAACGGCCACGACATCAAGATCGTGCCGCTGACCGGCCCGGCAATCGCCAAGCTGCAGGAAACCCAGCCCTACTACGCGAATGCCACCGTTCCCGCGGGCAGCTACAAGGGCGTCGACGCCGACGTCGAGACCCTGGCCGTGCGTGCGATCTGGGCAACCCACGCGGAAGTCTCCGACGAGATCATCTACGCGGTGACCAAGGCGCTCTACGAAAACACCGAGACGCTGGGCAAGGTGCACCCGATGGGCAAGCAGATCTCGCTCGACAAGGCGCTCGAGTCCGTCTCGATCCCGGTCCATCCCGGTGCCGAGAAGTACTATGCCGAGAAGGGCATCTCCAAGTAATGTCCGTGCGCAGCCCTCTGCGCACCATCGGAAGGGCGGCCTTTGCCGCCCTTCTCGTTGTGCCTGCCCTTTCCGCGCACGCGGGAAGCTCGGCAACCTGGCTCTGCCTGACCGAGACACGTGGCGAACAATCCGAGGTCGCCCGCCTTCCGCTCGGTCCCGACCGCACTTTCGATCTGAGTTTCATTCATTCCGTGTCGCGCACGCCGGTCACCGACAGCTACCTTGTCGTCGGTGACGAGATCGTACAGACCCGCGAGGTCTTTGTGGCCCATGGCGCGGGCCTGCCCTCGATCGCGAACGACATGGACGCCACCGGCTGGCGGCACGAGGATGGCCACTTCATTCTCGAGATGAACCGCCACACGGGACCGATCCCGTTGCGCATTCAGGCGCAGTTCAAGAATACCATCCATATCGACGGCACCGATCTGCCTCTCGCTGATCTGGGCTATCCGGCACTCACCCTTGCCCCCTGCGACGAGGAGACATCTCAATGACCCAAGGTCTGCCCCCGAAAGGAAGTCACGGCCATACGGCTGCCGACGGCGATCACGAATTCACCGCTGACGAAGTCGAGGCGCTGGTACGGGAATACGATTCAGAATCGAACTTCCGGAACCTTGTCGGTCCGACCGCGATGCTGGTCACGATCGCTTCGGTTCTCCTCTCCCTGTTCCACGTCTACACTGCGGGCTTCGGGCTCCTGAACGAGGTGATGCACCGCACGATCCACCTCGCCTTCGTGATGGGTCTGATCTTCCTCGTCTTTCCGCGCAAACGCGCGGCCCCCACGGCGCGGCTTTGGATTGAATCCGGGCTTTTCGCAGCCTTCTATCTCTACATCCTCTACGGACTGGCCACATCCTTGTCCGCCAGCACGACAAAGACCGTGTTCATCGCGGTCATGCTGGTGCTGATCGCGCTGACGCTCCCCTTCAACCGCAAGGGCGCGGATCCTGAAAAGGTCGCGATCCGCGACTGGATCTTCGCGGCGGCGGGGGCCGGGTTCTCGGCCTACCTGTCGATCTTCTTCAAGTACATCTTCATCGAAAACGTCGGCAGCCCGCCAGAAGCAGTCTACATGATGGGCTTCCTCGCCATCATCATGACGCTCGAGGCCACCCGCCGCACCATGGGCCCGACCCTTGCCTGGATCGGTGTCTTCTGCCTGATATACGCGCTCGCGGGCCCCTACCTGCCGGGCATCATGGCGCACCGGGGCTACTCGATCACCCGCATCATCAACCATCTCTTCGTCGGGACCGAGGGCATCTACGGCGTCGCGGTCGGCGTGGTCGCGACCTACGTGTTCCACTTCGTCCTGTTCGGGATTCTCGCCCAGATGAGCGGGCTGGGGCAGCTCTTCATCGACCTCGCGACGATCATCGCGGGTCGTGCCTCCGGCGGATCGGCGAAGGTCTCCGTGGTGTCTTCTGGCTTCTTCGGGATGATCTCCGGCTCGCCCATCGCCAACACGGTGACGACCGGGGCCTTCACCATTCCCCTCATGAAGAAATCGGGCTTCTCGGGCCGGTTCGCCGGTGCCGTCGAAGCCTCGGCCTCCTGCGGCGGACAGATCACACCGCCGATCATGGGGGCGTCTGCCTTCGTCATGACCGAAATGCTGGGCGTACCCTATAACGAGCTCATCCTGATCGCCATCGTCCCCGCGGCCTTCCACTACATCGCCATTCTGCTGATGGTTCACCTCGAAGCCAAGAAGCTGGGCCTGACCGGGCTCTCCAAGGACAAGATCCCGCAGTTCGGGGCCGTGCTGGCCAAGTCGTGGCACCTGTTCCTGCCGCTTGGCGTGATGGTGGCCATGCTGCTGATGCAGTACACGCCCTTCCTCGCGGCCTTCTGGGGCATCATCCTGACCATCGCTTGCAGCTACGTGCCCCTCCTGATGCGGGCCCTCGGCAATACCACGATGGACACCTCGACCGTGCTGACCCCGCCCCGGCTGGTGCAGGGGTTCGAGGATGGTGCCAAGTTCGCACTCGCCATCGGCGCGGCCTGTGCCTGCGTCGGGTTCCTTCTGGGCATGACCACCCTGACCGGCCTCGGCTTCAAGTTCTCGGCTGCGGTGGTTCAGCTGGCGCATGATGTGGCCGGCTTCGTCATCGCGCTCGATTTCACCGGGTTGCTTTCGGAGAACGGACTGGCGCTGTTCTTCGGCCTGATCTTCGTGGCCATCGCCTGCATCATCATGGGCGCGGGCATCCCGACGACCCCGACCTACATCATCCTGGCCTCGATCGCCGCCCCGGCGCTGACAGAATTCGGCGTGCCGTTGATCGCGACGCACTTCTTCGTCTTCTACTTCGGCGTGCTGGCGGACGTGACCCCGCCGGTGGCGCTTGCCGCCTATGCGGCCGCCGGGCTGGCGAGGGCAGAGCCGATGACCACGGGGACGACGGCCTTCCGCCTGTCCATGGGCAAGGCGCTGGTGCCGTTCATGTTCATCTATGCCCCGAGCCTGCTGTTCGTGGACTTCACCTGGCTGGAGTTCATCACCGCGCTTCTGTCGGGTCTGATGGGTGTTCTGGCCCTGTCGGCCGCCTACATCGGCTGGTTCCGGCGTGACCTCGTCCTCTGGGAAAAGCTCTTGCTGACCGTTGCGGGCTTGCTGCTGATCTCGACGCACTACGCGACGATTACAGTCGGGGCGCTCATCGTGCTGGCCATCCTTCTCCGGCCAGCCAAGGCGCAACCCGGAACGGCATAGTTCCCGGGTCTTCTTGGCCGATGGCTCTTGGGGTCGTCGGCCAGCGAACGTCCCCCGGTCGGCTGATGATCAGGCTTCGGTGTCCTGCACCTCGATCCGGTCCAGCGCGTCCTGGGTCAGCGCGCGTCGCGGCAGGTATTCCGGCAGGAACTGGCGCAGGTAGGTCACGGCGCATGCCGTGCCTTCCTGCCGGTATTCCTCGGTGATCCGCCCGTGATGCCCATAGGACAGCGACCAGATGCCATCCATCGCAGCGGCGGAAATCTCGATGCGGTGGGCCAGGTCGGGCATCGGCTGCATGTCGAAGTAGGCTTCGAACATCCGCGCACGGCTGCGCGCAATGCGGGCGTTGCCTGCGAAGTCCGCGTTGCGCACCGCGACCGAGACACCGGCGCCCAGAAACAGGCGCAGCGCCGCCGGCCGGGAGTTCTGGAAGGCGGCGGCGGCCGTGTGCTTCATCGCCAGTAACTCCTGCCACGTCTCCGGCTCGGGATCGGTCGGCGGGATGATGGAGCGGCGATAGATCTCCTCGTTGAACCGGCGCGCCAGCGCGACGTAGACGGCGTTTCGGTTCGGGAAGAAGTAGTAGACCGAGGCGAGCGACACGCCCGCCTCCTCGGCGATCTGGGCGAGGCTGATGTCCTCGTCCTCGGTCGCGGACAGGAGAGTCTCGGTCGAGTCGAGCAGAAGGTTGTACCGTTCGACGCCACGCCGGCGCATGGGCCGGTTCAGAAGGGCCGGGTCAACCAGAGTATCTGCCAATTTCAAAATCCGTCGTCTGCAAAGGGTCGGACCATGTTAGGGCCGCGTGGCCCGGGCGGCAACAGGTGGCCGCCGCCCGGGAGGTGGGCGAAAGCTGTCGTGAAGCTCCCGCCCGTCCTGCTCTTACTGCAGCAGCCAGTTGGTCCAGCGTTCGCGCAGTTCGTCGCGGTGCGCGCCGATCCATTCGAAGTCGGGGTCCACCAGCAGCTCGTAGTTCGCCGGATAGGTCGCATAGAGCTTCTGCTCGTCCTCAGGCAGCTGGCTCAGGCCGATGGTCGAGGAGGTCGCGTAACCGACCGACTGGATGAAGCCCGGGTGCCCTTCGGCCGAACCATAGAAGAAGTTGATGAACTTCATGGCGCCCTCGGTGTTGGGCGCGCCCTTCATCACCGCAAGATAGCCGGTATCGCGGATCGCGCCGTCCCATGCCATCGCAAAGGGCGAACCGTCCTGGATCACCTTCAGCGCCCGTCCCGAATAGGCCATGGTCATGGCGACCTCTCCGTCGCGCATGATCTGCTGTACTTGGTTCCCGGTCTTCCACCAGACCGAGATATAGGGCCGGATCTCGTCGAGCTTCTTGTAGGCGCGGTCGAGGTCCAGCGGGTAGAGATCCTCCTTGGCCACGCCATCGGCCAGCAGGGCAACGGTCGGCAGCCACCAGTCGCGGTCACCGGTATCGGGCAGGCCGCGCGGTCCGGGGAAGGTTTCGACGTCCCAGAAATCGGCCCAGGTGGCGGGCGCCTTACCGGCATAGGTGTCGGTGTTGTAGGTCAGGACCATGCCGCCCGTGGTGCGGGCGATGCCCTTGGGCTGGCAGGCCCCGGGGAGCGCGTATTTCTTGACGTTCTCCAGCTCATCGCAGGGGATGGTCTCGAGGATGTCGGCCTTGCCGACGAGGTCGGGGCCGGTCGCGGTCACGATGTCGAACTCGATATCGCCGGTGCGGGCCATGCCCTCGGCGCGTGCCCACTGGTCGGGCACCTCGATATCGAAGGGAACCACCTCGGTCCCGGTCGCATCCGCGAAGGGAAGGTAGAAGTACTCTTCCATCATGTTGCGCATCAGGCCGCCGGTCGTCGCGATGACAATCTCGTCAGCGACGGCGGCGGTTCCGCCTAGGGCCAGTGAAAGCGCGAGCGCGGCAACGGCAACGGGCTTCTTGAACTTCATGTCTATCTCCATGTCGGGTCTTGGTTCAGGGCGTTTCTTGGTTTTGCAGCTAGGCCTCGGGCGAGGCCGTTCGCCGGGAGTCCGCCATGCGTCGCAGCAGCGCCGCGGCGACAAGGACGAAGATCGAGATGCCGGTGAGAAGAACGGCGATGGCAGGGATGATCGGAGTGAGGTTCTGTTCGATATCGTCGAACATCATGCGCGGCAGGGTCTTGTCCCGGATGCCGGCAAGGAAGAACGAGATCACCGGCTCGTCGAAGGAGAGGATAAAGGCGAAAAGCCCCCCGGACAGGACGTTGGGCAGGATGATCGGCAGGGTCACCAGCCGGAAGGCAGCGAAACGCGAGGCGCCGCAGCTCATCGCCGCGTCTTCCAGCGTGGCGTCTACCGAGCTTAGCGCCGCGGCGATGGTGAACACGGCGAAGGGCATCGCGATCACCGAATGCGCAAGGACATAGCCGGTGATGGTCGACGACAGGCCGGTCTGGCGGAAGAACAGGTAGAGCGCCACCGCCAGCGCGATATGCGGCACCACGATGGGGGCGATCAGCAGCCCCTGGAATAGCGCGCCCAGCCGCCCTGCCCCGCGCATCAGCGCGTACGTCGACATGGTCGCGATCAAGCAGGTGGTGATGGCGGTCAGGACCGCGATCTGCAACGAGAAGGTCGTCGCCTTCATCCAGCGCGAGTTGCCGAAGAAGGCACCGAACCAGTCGAAGGTGAAGCCCTCGGGCGGAAAGGTCAGGTAGTCCGTTTCGCTGAAGGCCATCGGCAGGATGACGACGATCGGCGCGAGGATGAAGAAGAGCACCGCGTAGACATAGGCATTCAGCAACAGCTTGCGGGGGTTGAGGTCCGTCATCACAACTGCCCTCCCAGCATCCGGTCGAACCGGAACACGCGCGAGAACAGCAGCGTGATCGCCGTGACGAAGAGGGTCAGCACTCCGACGAGCGCGGCGGCGAAGGGCCAGTCGAGGAACTCGCGCAGCTGCTGCGAGATCAGCGTGGCGATCATCATCTCCTGCGGCGATCCGAGCAGCGCAGGGGTGATGAAATACCCGAGCGCCGTAAGGAACACGAGGATCACACCGCCCAGAACACCGGGCAGCGCCAGCGGAAAGGTCACCTCCCAGAAACTGCGGAACGGCCCTGCGCCGCAGATCGACGCGGCGCGGCCGTAGTCCGCCGGGATGTTCCTCAGCGCGCCATAGATCGGCAGCACCATGAAGGGCATGAGCACGTGAGTCATCGCCACCACCACGGCACCCTGAGTGTAGAGCATCCGGATCGGCTCGGACGTGATCCCGAGGAACTGCAGCGCCGAGTTGATGATGCCGTTGCGTTGCAGCAGCACGGCCCAGGCCGCGGTTCGCACCAGCACTGATGACCAGAATGGCAGCAGCACGCAGGCGGTGATGAAGAGCGCCATCGGCCCCTTGGACGACACCATCGCCATCGCCACCGGAAAGGCCAGCACCAGCGAGAGGGCCGAGACGAGCACCGCGATCCAGAGGGTGCGCAGCAGCAC
>ENA-OWNT01001977-OWNT01001977.1-seawater-metagenome-genome-assembly--contig:-NODE-1977-length-22864-cov-4.734980_pt1 | contig 22864 bp, 8 predicted proteins | sample MGYA00238136_ERZ651165 | MGnify/ENA primary metagenome ERZ651165 (study PRJEB26861, sample SAMN08777766) | seawater metagenome | isolation source: coastal seawater | place: USA: Florida | collected...
GTAATCGTGTATTCCTGAACAAGGAATCATTTGTGGTGTGTGGCTGGCTGGCTGGCGACGGATGGATGGATGGATGGATGGTGAAGTGTTCGTTCGTTCGTTCGTTCGTTCGTGCTGTCATCGTTCGTTCGTTCGTTCGTTGTCATCGTTCGTTGTCATTGTCGTTGCGGTGTTGGCGTCGTTCGTTGTTCGAACGAACGAGCGATCGTTCGGTGGCTGGTTTGTTTGTTTGTTGATGGATGGATGGTTTGTTTGGTGGCGCAGGTACGCGCGTGTTAGCAGAGGGGCCCGGGCCCGGGCGCGCGTGACGCTGTGTTGCGTGGTTCGCTCGTTTGAGTCGATCGATTGAATGGTTCGCGGATACGTTTCGTTGCGCTGATATCATAGCGTGAGGTCATTCAGTGCATTCCGCAACCCTCGCGCACTGCGACTATCCGCCGTCCAGTTTGTGTTTGGACGGGGTGGATGGGCCGTCTGCCTGCGACGTCTTGGGAGGTTGCTCGTTGTTGTTTGTTGTTGTTGCCGGGTTGTTGCTTGCGAGGTATTGCAATGATGCCGTTGGTTGGTTGGTGTGCACGCTTTCAGGTTTTGCGCGAGCGGATACGTCTTGCGTCTGGTGCACGCAGCAAGGTGAAACGTCGACCATCGCCTTGTTTTGTTGGTCGAGCCCTGAATTGTCGTGGCGGGCGGTGGGTGGTTGCGAGGAGGAAACAAGTGGAGAGGCCGCAACTAGCTTTCGACTGAGCGGACTCACGTGGCACACACGGCGGGAAGGTTTGTCTATGCCGCGATTGGCAGCAGACCGCAACGACGTTGCTGTGCTGCGCGTTGGGCGCTTCTTCTTCTTGCGTTTCTGTGAACTTTGTCGCTGTGGGTTCTGCTCTTCTTTTTCATTTTTGTATTGTTCAAGTTTGGAAGTTGGAATCGCTCTTGCCTCGGAAAACTTTGCTGCTGCGTTTCCGCTCCTTCATTTTCGGGTTTCCACCCGACCCCGCTTCCCACCGCGGCCGCGACTGGGTTGCCTCGTGCAAGCCCAGTCCTCGCGCAATGTCCGCAACGGACGGAGTCATCCGGCAGCGTGGCTATGTACCGTCGCCACGAACACCCTCCACGAAGTCCTCACCGGCCTCGTTTGGGTTCCAGAAGGCCGTGAACTTCGCCTCCCAAGACGTCGTCGATGGCGCTCCCGTCGCCGACCCCATTGACTGGCACGCCGAATTGTCGGCACCTGACGTTGGCATGGCGACTCGCATGTTGCTCCGTGTGCTGCTCCTCGGGGCACTCGGCACTTTCTCTTTGATGTACCTGTCTTGGTACATGATGCCGATCGGTGTCGTGCTGATGGGTCTCTGCTTCTACGGCCTTCAAGTCATTAGTTACGACTGCAACCGCGCGTGCTACCTGCCCTGGTCAGGAGCCAACACCATTTTGGGCGCTGCAGTCTCCCTCCCCCTGCTGCGTTCCACCGGCGCTGTCAAAATCGGCGCTGACCCTCTTCAGTCCATGATGTTTGCTGCCAGCCGCCACGCCCCAGTGTGGATCCTCGCCGTCGGCCTCTCCATCGCTGCGATCGCCAATGGCCACACGCTCTTGCTGCTCAAGTTTTGGCTGATCCCGTTCCTTGCCATGCACCTCAGCGCCGCCGGCTCGTTTTTCTTCGCTTGCTGCGGTATCCAGTCCGCCGGCGACCCCACGACGGCCGGAGAGACTGGGACCGAGAGTGCTTTCAGCCTCCTGTTCCCGGAAATCAACCTTCACGTGCCTGAAGAGATGCAAGAGGATGTGCGCTCCCCCGCTCACTCTCGGGGCACGGAGACACAGACCAAGACGCAGGCACTCGCCGCGGAGCTGCACCACTTTGACCAGCTCCTCCAGTGCACCCCCATTTACAAGCTCCCTCGCATCGCGAAAAGAGTGACCGAACTGGCCAGCACATTCTTCTCCCGACACAGCGAACTCGACAACGGCGAGCAAGAACAGCTCATCGCTCTGTTGAACCGCCGCATTGAGAGCGTGTCCCCCATCCAGCGCATCGTCAGGCAGTTCTTGTTCTGGAACAAGCGCGATTGGGCAATGGGTGCTGCAGTGGCAATTTTCGCGGGACTTGCCGTCCTGAAGTGGTCTCTCGCCAACTACGACGTCCCGTGGGCCGAGAACCTCCCGGAGTACGGCTGGCTCCCGCTCCTGATCGTGTTGCCCTGCTTCTCACTCCTGTCCAGCGCACCGAAATCCCTGGAGGAAATGCAAGCTCATATCAAGAATGCGATGGCGTCGCTCAGCGAAGGCATGGCTGCCGTCAGCAGCGCCGCCAGCAGCGCTCAGGCTTCTCCGGCATTGAACCCCATCGCGGGCTCGATCCAGCTCGACCACGTGGACGACCTCGGCGTCGTGAAGCCACGCAAGCTGGCTGCCGGCGAGGACTCCGACGAAGAGTCTGATGACAACTTCCCCGTGATCTACCACCGCCGCAACCTGCAGCCGCATCTCCCCAACGCCACGCCTGCGCGCGTTCAAAAGAAACAACAGCGTCAACACACTCCCTCCGACGACAAGCAGCGCGCACGCCGTACGCCTCTGAAACAACTGACTCCCAGCCACGTCATGAAGTGGATGCAGAAATCTAACATGTCCAACCTGGCCACACAATGGCAGAAGGCCGGATTCGTCGTTGATGGCGAGCTCCTTGCTCATGCCGAGTCGGCCGAGGACGTTGACGGCTTGCTCAGCAACGGCGTCCCTGGCGTCTTCCGGCGCAAGCTCCTGTCTATGATCCGCGACGCTCGTGATGGTGGTGTCGACCTGGAATTACTGCTCGGAAACGGCGGTATTGCCGCCGACACCCCCGCCAAGAACAACACAGCCGAGGCTCCGCGCACTTCCACCGCCGTTGAGGTCGCTGCCGCTGCTGCAGTGAACGCCAGCGCCGTCGCCGAGGCTGTTAAGCGAGCAACCGCGGAAGGCGAAGCCCGCCTGCGGTCCAGAGTCGAAGAGGTGCAGCGCTCTTTCCGATCCAAACTTTCGAAAGCCGAAGAACGTGCTTCGCGAGCCGAAGCTACCGCTACTGAACTCCGCAAGGCAGCAGCTACGGCAGCTCGGCAGCGCGACGCCGAGTCAACCCGTCATGCCGCCGCACGCCGCCGCGAACAAGCTGAGGTTGCGGAATTGCGACAACTCGCTGACACTCGCGCAAAGGCTGTGGAAGGCAAGCAGCGCATTATTGAGACCCTGCAGACCACCATCCAGTCGCAGGAACGCCGCCTCCGAGACAGTCGGGCAACCATCACGGCACTGAAAACAGAGAACGCGACACTCAAGCGCGAGATTAATCAGAAAACTGCGGCCGCCGCCAAGTCAACCGTGCAGCTGCAGCGCAACACGCAGCAACAACGATTGGAAGCACAACGTCTGGCACAACACCAAGAGCTCAAGGCGCAGTTGAGCGACGCCATCAAGGCTCGCGAAGATGACCGCCGAAAGGCCGAAGAACAAACAGCCCGCCTCGTCGAGCAGCTGCGGAAGGCCGGCTACAACGCCACGGCCCCGTGCACGGCCGCGGACAAGGACACAACAACTAAATCTGGGTCTGACGACCGTATTGCAGTCATTGGATATTCCTGCATCTTGCCCGGAGGTGAGAATGCAACTGAGTCGTGGGAGATGATCCGCGACGGACTCGACAACATCCGCGACATCCCCGACGACCGCGTCGATGTCACGGCATACTACAACCCGGACAAGACCGTTCCTGACAAGATCTATTGCACGCGTGGCGGTTTTATTCCAGATTTCGATTTCAATCCCCGTGAGTTCAACTTCAACATGTTGCAGATGGAAGACACTGATGTCAACCAAACTCTGACCCTCGTCAAGGTCAAGGAGGCGCTGCACAGCGCGGGCATTCCGTGCAGCACCGTGAAAGGCAAAGCAGTCGAAAAGTCAAAGAAGAACATCGGCTGTGTTCTTGGAATTGGTGGTGGTCAGAAAGCGTCACACGAATTTTATTCTCGATTGAACTACACTGTCGTGGAGAAAGTGCTCCGCAAAATGAAGGTGCCCGAACAAGATATCGCCAAGGCAGTCGAAAAGTACAAAGCCAACTTCCCCGAATGGCGGTTGGACTCGTTCCCCGGTTTCTTGGGCAACGTCACGTCTGGTCGTGTTACCAACGTGTTCAACCTTGACGGAATGAACTGTGTTGTTGACGCCGCGTGTGCATCGTCGCTCATCGCGATCAAGGTTGCAATGGACGAGATTTTGTCTGGTGACTGTGAAACGATGATTGCTGGCGCAACCTGCACGGATTGTTCCCTGGGAATGTACATGGCATTTTCCAAGACCCCCGTCTTCAGTCGCAAACAGAGTGTCACTGCTTATGACAAGGATACCGGAGGCATGCTCATCGGCGAGGGTTCCGTCATGTTTGTTCTCAAGCGTCTGAGCGCAGCCGAGGCTGCGGGTGACAAGATTCATGCCGTCATTCGGGCGTGCGCCTCTTCGTCCGATGGCAAAGCACCTGGCATCTACGCACCCACCATCTCTGGACAAGAACAAGCTATCCGCCGTGCCTACGAACGCGCGGGCGTGGATCCCGCTTCGGTGACCCTCGTTGAAGGACACGGAACTGGGACCCCCGTTGGCGATGCTGTCGAACTCACTGCACTGAAGAATGTCCTTGGCGAAGGTCCTGCACGCGAGTCCGACCCTCGCCGTCAGCGTGTGGCTGTGGGCTCCATCAAGTCAAACATTGGCCATCTCAAATCGGTTGCTGGCTGTGCCGGTCTCATCAAGGTCGTAATGGCTTTGAAGCACAAAATCTTGCCAGAAACCATCAACGTCGACATCCCGCCAAAATTGCGGGACGGTACTACAATTCAGGAATCTGCGCTGTATATCAATACTTCCCGACGCCCATGGTTCACACGCCCCGGTGTTCCTCGTCGCGCAGGCGTCTCTTCCTTCGGATTCGGTGGCGCCAACTACCATTGCGTGGTCGAAGAATACGAATCGGAATACACTTCCGGATCTGAACCTTACCGTGTGCACAACCTCCCTGCCCCGGTTGTCATTTCTGCACGCAATGCGTCAGCTCTGGCCCTCAAAGTGCAAGCTGAAATTAAGAAGTTGCTTCCTCATCAGGAGAACGCGCCTGCCAAGAGCGCTGGTCACCGCCAGGCTCTGGGCGCCCAAGCTCCAGAGCCAAAGACACTGGACAAAATGCGAGCTGCTCGGGCATTTGAATCGTTTAAGCACTCCTTCGCCCTTCGAGGTGGTGCGAATGCTCAAGTCCCTACAACGCACGCCCGTGTCGGTTTCCTGGCCGATAACTTGCAGCAAACCTTGGAAGTGTTGCAGGCGTTGCCCTCCAAACTGAAAAAGTCTGGTGTTAACGCTTGGCACCTCCCGAAGCACAAAGCATACTTCCGAGCCAGTGGGCTCGCACCCTCCCAGCCAGGAAAGAGCGACCCGACAGTGGCAGCCTTGTTTACTGGTCAGGGCGCTCAGTACGTCAACATGTTTTCCGACGTTGCTCAGAACTGGCCTGAAATGCGACGGCGTCTTGTGGAGATGGACAAGGCGTTTGCCAACGCACACGGCAAATTTGACTCGTAAGTTTCGTTGTCTGTTTCGCCCCTGCGTTCAACGTGCCCGTCTGATTCCCATGCTATTGTCTGTGCACAGAAATGGCCAACTGCTGCTTGATGCCACGCTGACGGAGCAGCTGTACCCTCGCAAGCCATATGCCGACGAAGCCCCCATGGACACAAAATCTCTGACACCCACCGAACTCGCACAGCCCGCAACTGTTGCCTGCGCATTGGGCTGTTTCGACATTCTGCAAGAAGCAGGCTTCAATCCCGACATGGTTGCTGGTCACTCGCTGGGCGAGTTGGCGGCTCTTCATGTTGCTGGGTACATGGACCGAGAAACGCTGGCTGATGTTGTGGTCCGCCGCGGCCAAGCAATGGGCGGCAATGTGAATAGTGCCACCGACACAGCAATGGTTGCCATCCTGGGAGCCGGTGCTAGTGGCATTACAATTCCTCCTCGATCCGGCGACGTGTGGATTGCGAACAAGAATGGGCCTCAGCAAGTCGTTGTTGCAGGTGCGAAGGCTGACGTCGAGAATTTCGTCAAGTCACAAGTTCCAAAGTCTTTCCGAACTGTTCCCCTTGCGGTCAGCAACGCATTCCACACCAAATTCATGTCTTCTGCGGCGAACAACTTTGGCAATACACTCAGAGAAATGACGCCGCGGTTTGTTGAGAGCATGCAACAGATAACGCAGACTGGCACTCAAGTCTTCAGCAATGTAACGGGACGTGAATATCCATTCAAGCATGGTTCTACCACTGCCAACAAGGAGAATGCCAACGTGATCGTTGACACATTGTCCAAACATATCACCAGCCCTGTCGAGTTCATCAAGCAAGTCCGCAGTATGTACGCTGCAGGTGCTCGCGTGTTCGTTGAGTTTGGCCCCCGACGCGCCTTGGCGAAGTTCGCGGAATCAATTCTAGGCGACAAGGATATTGTGACAATCGCAGTGAATGCTACCGGACCAAAGGGTGCCGACAGTGAGGTGCAACTCCGTGACGCTGTTGTGCAGCTGGCCGTTTGTGGTGTTTCGCTTGGAAAGGGTTTTGACAAGTGGGCCCTGCGCAACATCCACACATTGGGTATGTTGAGTTGGCTGTCAAAGTGCACGTGCAGAGTTCTGTCTTGCTGATCATTGTTTTGTCTATTCAGGTTCTGAATTTGACCCTGCCGCCAAGCCTGACCCTGTTGCCCTGGCCGCAGAGCAAAAGAAAATGAAGACCACGCTGCGATTGAAAGCGTCCACGTATGTTGCACCACGCACCCTGCGCAAGCGTGAAGCCGTCATGAACGATGGTTACACGTTCTCTGGTAAAGTGGTGAACACCCGGGATGAAGATGGGTCTCAAATCAAAACTTTGCAAGCGGCACTCGCGAAAGCCGAGCAACAAGCCCAGTTCAGCAAGACCGTGGCTGCGGGCAAAGAGAAAGATGCCCTCGAGTTTGCGCGCAACAATGGGGAGTTGAAAGCTGAGAACCAAAAACTCCAACAAGAGTTGGCTTCGCTTAAAAATCAACTGCAGAGTGCTCATCGCAACCCAGTTTCGGTGCCAGTGCAGCAAGCCCTTCCTGCTCACTCATCCCGCTCCAAGCAAGAGCAACCCGTCGTGCAACCCATTGTGGCGCGCCCGGTTGCGCAACCCAGTGCCAACACTGGGACGAGCCCCTCAATTGCTCGCATGGAACAAGTTGTGCTGGAAGTGATTGCGGAGAAGACCGGCTACGACGTGGAAATGGTGGAGAATGACGCTTCTCTGGAAGATGATCTTGGCATTGACTCCATCAAGCGAATTGAACTTCTGGCCGCCATCCAAGACATTCTTGGTGTTGAGGGTGACCGCGAGGCTTTGGCCCGCACACAGACTGTCGGTGATGTTATCGACTGTTTGCGTGCCCAAGCTCAAGTCTCCTCAGCGAACTCTACTGAAGTGGTGTCTGGCGACACTGTGACATCTGCGGCAAACCCAACTCGTGTGGATGATAGCTCCACATGTGCAGAACTGCGTCAACATATCAATGACGCGTTTGCAGCGGCTGACAATGTGGATTTGACCGTTCCAGTTTTGCAGCAAGTGGCTCGTCCAACTAAATTGTTCTTCTCAGACCAGACAACTTCGTGTTCGAGGCCGATTCTGGTCCTTGATGATGGGACAGGGCTAACGACAGAGATCGCGCGAACACTCTGCCGCAACGGCCACCGTGTGGTTGTTGTTGGAGTCAGTGGAGTCGCACACTCTCCGAAGTGCGAGAGTGCCATGTACCATCGATTGGATTCATTGGACGAGAGCGGTGTTAAAGCTTTCCTCGATCAATTTGCGGATGCGAAAGGCTTCATTGGATTGGAGAATGAATCTTTGTATGCATTGCATGGCTACACCAAGGCACTTGGCTTGCTGGTGTTGTTCGCTAAGCATATCAGCCCAGCGCTGCGCAACTCGGAAAGTTCAAATATCCGAAACTTTTTTGTGTGCGTCACGCGCTTAGATGGTCGACTTGGCGTTCAATCTGAATTCACGTCCGTGGGTGAACACTCACGCGGTGTCGTGGACACAGTGCAATTTGTCCAACGTGGGGCAGTTTTGGGTCTGTGCAAATCACTCGATCTTGAATGGTCGAATGTGTTCTGCAGAGGTGTTGATGTGCATCCCAACATCACAGTGGACGTTGCCTCGAACATTGTTCTAGATGAACTGTTTTGTTCCAACACTGCCATTCGCGAAGTTGGTTACTTGAATGCCGCCACAAGATTGACGACGCGCGCGGTAGATTTGCGCGAGGCCGAGCGGCGCGGCGCGCAGCAGCCGTGGCTGCAGCAAACCAAGTCCCAATTTTCTCGTGACGACGTGGTTCTTGTAACAGGTGGTGGCCGCGGAATCACACCTCTTTGCATTCGCGAGTTAGCGAAACGCATTCGCGGTGGTACTTTCCTCTTACTTGGACGATCCGCCTACTCACGGAACGACAAAGACCTGTCGTGGGCCGATTCCGTCCCGAATGACGCCAAGCTGTTGCAAAAGGCCGCACTTGCCCGAATGAAGGCCGCACATGCTGCGGGTGCCGGACCCAAACCGACCCCCAAAACTCTGTCGCGCGTCGTGAGCAAAGTGCTCGCGCAACGCGAGATCACGCAGTCTATTGACGCCATCAGTGCTGCGGGTGGAACGGCAATTTACGTGCGTTGTGACTGTGGCGATTCTTCGTCCGTGGAAGCTGCACTCACAACAATCGAAACGCAGCACAACCTGCGCGTAACTGGCATTTTCCATGCCGCGGGTGTGTTGAGAGACAAGCTAATTGAGAAAAAGAAGCTCGAAAACTTCGAGCTGGTGTATTCCACCAAAGTTACTGGATTGCTGAATCTGTTATCCGCAACGGAGGCGCGCGGTTGGAACCTGCGGCATCTTGTTGTCTTTTCGTCGCTTGCTGGGTTCCATGGCAACGCAGGGCAAACCGATTATTCCATGGCAAATGAAGCCATTGCAAAAGCCACGCATGCGCTTGCTCAACGAGACCATCACTTGGCAACATACGCATTCTGCTTCGGCCCATGGGACGGTGGGATGGTTAACGCTCAATTGAAAGCTCACTTCCTGTCACAAGGAGTGCAAATCATTCCTCGCGAAGGCGGTGCCCGACAAGTTGCAGCTTTGTTGGACCCTGCCACTGCTGTCAGCCGCAACACACCCCATCATCGCCAGTACCTCGTTGGGAATTGGGGATTTCCTGCGTCACCGGTTGACAAAAGTGTTCTCAAGTCAACGTTGAGTCTTCGCACTCGCATTTCTCTTGCGGAAAACCCGTTCCTCCATTCTCATCAGATCAAGGACATTCCTGTGTTACCCATGACGTGTGCGATGGGCCACATTGGTGCATCCGTCAATCAATTGTTTCCAGGATGGCACTTTGGTGAAATTGCGAACTTCCGGTTTTTCCAGGGACTGAGCTTCCCGAATGCAGATTCAGCCATCGACACGAAAGTAGAGCTGAAAGTTGCTCAGCCAACCACAGATCGCGTTGAAGCTCAGTGCACCATGCTTATCCTGGGCTCAAAAGATACGTATCGACCGGCATACAAAGCTACCGTCGTTCTTCAGAAGAAAGCTGTGACGACCTTGTCAATTCAAGTTGACCCACACGTGCACCGATTCCACACCGGTGAACAGGGATTGCTCACGCATCCTCCACTTGTTCGGGATCTTTATGATGGACAGACACTGTTCCATGGCGAGCACTTTCAGGGCATTGAAGGTGTCGTGCGTTACGACGCCACGGTTTTGGTCGCATCGTGCAAACAATTGAGCATCCCGCATGGTGTGCAAGGCCAGTTCCGCGTTTTCAAAGGATGCCTCGACCCGTTCGCTGCCGACATGGCTTTGCAGAGCATGCTTGTCTGGGCAAGGTTGCACGATAACAAGGCCGCATTGCCCACATCTGGAGGGTCATTCAAGTTTTTCAAGTCAATTCCTGTCGGCGCGCAGTACTTCGTTCGTCTTGACATTACGAAGAACGATGCGACGCGCGTTGTGGCGACATGTACTGCCCACGACCACCGTGGCAACGTGTTCTTCATTGGCTCGGACTTGGTTGTCACTCTGAGCGATACCATGTCGTACAGCTCCTCGAAGAAGTCGGCCACGCCCAAGAGACCGATCCCCCGGAGTCCACGCTCTTTTGAAAACGGTCCCACACGTGCCAAGACATCCACGGCTCGTCCGGCTGCGAACGCGCGGTACTCCGATGGAGGCGGTGTCGTCGACGGCGTCGATCATCGCATCGCTGTTGTAGGCATGGCTGTTGAGTACGGTGGAGCAAAGAACAAGGATCAACTTTGGAATGCAGTGCAGCGCAAAAACATTGCTTCAGAAAGTATCCCCACTGAGCGTCTTCGCACGTTTGACAGATCATGCCACCTGTCATCGACGGCCACTCGTTACAGTGACACTTTCGTCAACGACACCTACAGTTCAGTCGACTCCGATTCTGAGCATGACCTGCTTTTGAAGCTTGCCATGCAGGCCTTGGATGATGCAGGTTTGTCAGAACCATTGTCATCCAGCGGAAATGATACTGATAGCCTCCGTAACCGAACCGGAATTGTCAGTGGATGTCTTTCTTTTCCTCGAGACCGCACACAGGGCGACCTCATGAAAGTGTACAAAGCACACTTTGACCGCTTGGTCAGCGCCTCCAAGCCAGGAAGTGGATCACGCACGTTTGATCGCATGTACTGTGGCACCGATTCTACGATGAAGTCAGACGCGTCGTACAACCCGCAGGGACACGAGAACATGAACCCGTTGGATGAGAGTCGTGTTGATCCAGCGTCGTATGTGGCTCAAGCACTTGGACTGTCGAACGAAAACACTTCAAGCCCCCGCTATTGCCTCGATGCCGCCTGTGCATCTGCACTGTATTGCCTGAGGCTTGCCCAAGACCATTTGCTGGCCGGGGATGCTGATGTAATGCTTTGTGGCGGATCTTGTCTCCCAGAACCATTTTTCATTCTGACCGGCTTCTCAACATTCCAGGCTTTGCCAATCAAGAAACAGGGAAAGGAATCTCGTCCATTTCAAAATGGTTCCGTCGGATTGTGCCCTGGAGAAGGCGGTGCCATCATGGTTCTGAAAAGATACAGCGACGCCGTGCGCGACGGTGACCACATTTATGGAACTCTGCTCGGCGTTGGTCTCAGCAACAGTGGGACTGGCATGCCGTTGAAGCCAGTTGTTGCTGCAGAGGAAGACTGCATTCGCAGTACTTACGAAGAATTTTCTGTTGACCCCAAAACTGTCCAGTACCTGGAATGCCACGCGACCGGCACTCCGCAAGGCGATGCTGCAGAAATCCAGGCGGTGCGTCGCGTGTTCGAAAACCATCCAGCAGGTGGACCATTGGTGGGTTCATCGAAAGGCAACTTCGGGCATTCGCTCGTCGCCGCTGGGTTCGCTGGAATGTGCAAACTTTTGCAATCGATGCAGCGCGCCATCATTCCCCCAACACCCATCGATAGCGACAAGGGAGCCATTGACAAACTGGTGGTGACTGAAACCACAGAATGGCCATCGACCACTGTTGGCGCTAAAGTGTACCCCCGCCGGGGCGGACTTTCCGCGTTTGGTTTTGGTGGCACAAATGCACACGCCGTATTCGAGGAGTTTGTTCCGTCGTTGGCTGGCGGCGAGGTTTCCGCACCACAGGCCACTGTGTCACGTCACAACGCGCAATCTCCTGCGACCAGCACCGGCACCGGCACTGTCGACGTTGCGCGCGCAGAGCGAGTTGTGCTTGAAGTTATTGCCGAAAAGACCGGATACGATGTCGAGATGGTGGAGACAGATGCGTCTTTGGAAGACGACTTGGGCATTGATTCCATCAAAAGAATCGAGTTGCTTGCAGCCATTCAAGACATTTTGGGAATCGAGGGCGATCGCGAAGCTTTGGCTCGCACGCAAACTGTTGGAGATGTCATCAATTGTCTTCGCCAACAAGCAGGGACTGTGCAGTCTGTGAAACCGCTGGTGACATCTGTATCTGTCGAATCAAAGCTGGACAATGCTGACACGCCGTGTAAGTTGGCGATCGTCGGCATGGCCGCCCATTTCGGTACAGCCGCGTCTCTCCAAGAGTTTGAAGAAATGGTGTATTCCGGAACAGACGCAGCATGTGATTTGCCAGCCAAGCGTTGGCGCTTCCTGGGCAAGGACGACGAATTCAAAAGCACCATCCTGGGCGAAAACGCGGCTAGCAACACCGTGCGCGGTTGCTTCATCGAGTCCGTTCCCGTCAATCATCGATACCTTGGCCTGTCACGTCTGCCACAAGACCAATTGCTGCCGCAACAGTTAGTTGCTCTTCGAGTAATCGACGAAGCATTGAAGGATTGTGGTGCCGGTATTTCAGTTCTTCAAAAGGGAAAGCGCAACCGCGTTGCGGTCCTGGTTGGTCTGGGCACGGATATGGAACTCTACCGCCACCGAGCGAGATGTGCGATGCGGGAAATGCTCCAAGCTAAACCTGAGAATGGACTCACCCCGGAACAGGAGAAAATTTTGCAATATGTTAGTGACGTCGGTACCTCCGTTTCCTACACTTCAAATATTGGGAACATCATTGCCACTCGTATATCTGCATTGTGGAACTTTGTGGGTCCGTCGTTCACCATCACGCAGGGTGCGAATTCAGTGCACAGATGCCTCGACATTGCGAAGGGCATGCTTGCACGCGGCGAGGTTGACGCAGCTGTTGTTGCTGGCGTCGACATGGCCGGCAGCGCCGAACAGCTGTATTTGAAAGCACGGCATGGCAGTAATAATGGCTTATCTCCCGCGGATCACCCAAGCGCCTCATTTGAATCTGCCGCACGTGGCTTTTTCGCCGGTGAAGGTTGCGGAGCCCTTGTTCTGACCCGCTTCTCCGACGTTCAGCATCTTACACCGCAAGGTAGTTCCTTGGCTGCACCATCAACAACAGATTCTTGCCGAATCTATGCTGCCATTGACGCAGTGGCTGAGACTGGGTCAGTGCGCACTGCTGCGTACTCTGCACTGCGGCAGGCAAACGTGGATGCCACCGATGTCGCCTACGTCGAAGTGTCTGCCGACGGCCCTGAAAACGACGACATCGAACTTCGTGGGCTCACTGAGGCATTCTCCACACCAGGCCAGCCGCATGCTGCACTGGGGACTGTGACCAGCTCGGTTGGTGATGTTGGGCATGCAAGTGGAGCAGCCGCGTTGATCAAGACCGCTTTATGTTTGTACAACCGCTATCTACCAGTGTTGCCACGTTGGGAGGCACCAAAACCGCAACTCCGTAATGGCAAACACGCTCCATTCGATGAGAACAGTCCGTTCTACGTTTGCCCTGAGAGCCGCGCATGGGTGACCAATCCGGAGCAACGCCGCATTGCGTCCGTTAGTGGCATTGGTACCACAGCGCCTGGGTCCTGCTTCAACATCATTCTGTCTGACGTGGATGGGCACGCCGAGACGGAAAATGTGCTAAGTGCTTCTGCAGCTACGCACAAAGTCCTCATCGTCGGCGCCGCCAGTAACGACGAACTACTGCAGCTCGTGGAATCTCTTGCACAAACTGCGTCAACTTCCGACGTATCAGCCAAGCAAGTGTTCATTTCATTGCTTCGGAAAACTATTGATGAGCAAACTCACCGTACCGCTCCTTCGATTCTATCGTTGGTGGCGACCCCAGAATCTGTAACGTCAGAGTTGAAGCTCGCTGCTCGAGGTTTGCAGATGTCAAAAGGTAGTCAATGGTCGCGACAATGGTCGTCACCAGCGGGCTCGTGCTTCGCACCAACACCGGTATCCGGAGCTGATCGAGTGGCCTTCATGTACGGCGACGGAGCAAGTCCATATGCTGGACTTGGTCAAGACCTTCACCGCATTGCTCCCGCCATTCATACGTTCATCAATGAAGCTGCGCCTGTCATGTGGACGCAAAGTGACGAAGCGTGGAATGTGCGCAAGGCCGATGCCGAGAGTGCTGCTGCCGCTCGTCAGCAATTCCAGGCTCGCCAAGTTGACATGTTCCGCTCGGGGGTGTATCACTCTGTTGTTCACACTTACGTTGCACGTGATGTCTTGGGACTTGAACCCAAGGCTGCATTTGGCCTGAGCATGGGTGAAGTTGCTATGTTGTTTGCATTTTCACCGCGCAACACTCGGTGCTCTCAAGAAATGATTACAGCGTTGAACTCGTCCCCAGTGTGGACGCGCGACCTCGCCGTGCACTTCGAAGCTCTTCGTGTGGCTTGGAATATCGCACCAAATGCGCCCCTTGACTCCTTCTGGCAAGGTTTTGTGGTGCGAGCAACACCAGATCGCGTCCGCGAAGTCCTCCAAAACAGCATCGACAATCGTGGCCCTGGTCGTTTCGTGCGCTTGCTCATCGTCAACGATGCGAATACCTGCCTTATTGCCGGAAAGCCAGACTGTTGCCAAGCCATTGTGTCTGAGCTTGGCGTGTCTTCGTTCCGAGTCGACCAGGGTATGGTCGGCCATTGCATCGAAGTTGAACCCCATCGATCAGAAATAGCCGCGATTCACAAGTCCATTCACTTGCCCAACGGTGAAGAAACACGTGACGTGAAACTGTTTTGCTCTGTAACCGGAGCCGAGCCGTTGAACGAATCCATTGTCAAAGCAAAAGGCGGTATCGGCAACATCGTTGCAGAAATCTACAGTCGCGTCGCCGACTTCCCTGCACTGTTCCGCAACGTGCGTGACTCGCGGGATAGTCCTCGTGTCTTCGTCGAATTGGGAGCTGCTGAAGCTCGTTGCCGTGCCGTGGAAGATATCCAACGGTTCGACACCAAGGCTGGATTGACACCCCCAGGGTGCGTCGCAGTGTCTATCGACGCAAGAAGCTCAGACAGCGCTTGGCTATCACTGGTTCGCATGGTCGCGAAGCTAGCTGCACACCGTGTGCCAGGAGTGACAGTCAACAATGGACTGTATCACTCTGACATCGTTCGCTTGCATGAACACCAACTTCTTCCTCGTCCCAAGTCCAGTCGTTTGGCTGATATCGAGATCAACGGTCAATTCGATGACACCACGCCGATTGTCAGCCTACTGCAATCGTCCGTGCCAGCGACGCCATCTGCGAGCTCCTCTACGAGCACTGCATTGACACCTGCCAATTTGAAAGGCAGCAAGCTTGAGGCAGAAATTGCGTACCAGCGCCAGCGAGCACGAGCTTACAAAGGCCCTTTAATTTGGGACTATGACGACCTATTGCAGTACGCAGAAGGCGACATCGCTCCAGTCTTTAACAAAGTGCGTACTGGGTGGTCCGCAGGGCCAAACCCCTCCAAACCATGGTCACTCATTGACGGCTACAGTCGGCGCGTTCGGCTGCCACAACGCGAGTACTTGCTGTGCTCACGTGTGACCAAATTGAATGCGACCACTGGTGATTTTAGTCCATGCACCATCACCACAGAATACGATGTGCCGCTCAACGGAGAACTGAGTGAAGGTGGAGACGTCCCGTGGGCTGTGCTGGTCGAGTCCGGCCAATGTGATCTCATGTTGATTTCGTACCTTGGAGTTGATTTCCAATGGAAGGGGGATCGTGTGTACCGCTTGCTCGATACGACACTGACCTTTTACGGTGTGGCAAGTGAGGGTGATACTCTCGTCTACGACATCTCCATCAATGGATTTGCGAAGGAAGAAGGAAAGGTCACAATGTTTTTCTTCTCATACAACTGTTACGTCGACGGCCGACTGTTGATCGAGATGCGCAACGGCGTGGCTGGATTTTTCACGGATGAAGAGCTGGCGGCAGGAAAAGGTATTGTGTACACTGATCGTGACCTCGAAGACAAGGCTCGAAAGATCAAGCGCAAGGATGTGTCTCCATTCCTTCTCGATAGCGCGAACCAAGTCAACAAAACCACATTCTCAGAGCACGATATGCAATTTTTGAGCGTCAACGGAGCAAATGATGGGTGGGGAAGTGTCCTGCCATCTGCTTCAACGGTTTTCTACAAGTTATGTGCCCGCAAAATGTTGATGATTGACCGCGTTACGCGCATTGATGCTCGTGGTGGGTCCTATGGCCTTGGCTTAATCGTTGGTGAGAAGGACTTGGAGCGGGACCATTGGTACTTCCCGTGCCACTTCAAGGGCGACCAAGTAATGGCTGGCTCGTTGGTGAGCGACGGCTGCTCCCAAATGCTGAAGTTGTACATGGTTTGGCTGGGTCTGCACAAGACTGTCAGCAAGGCGGATCTTTCACCCAGCAAAGACATCGATTGGCAGTTCCGTCCTGTCAACGGAGTCGGAAACAAGGTGCGCTGCCGCGGGCAAATCAGCCCGCATCGCGGCAAACTTGTTTATGTCATGGAAATTTCTGAATTGGGTTTCGATCCGCAAACTGGTTTCCCGTTCGCGAAAGCCAACGTTGATATTCTTGACATCAATTATGAAAAGGGCCAGCAATTCAACAATGTTGATGACCGGCATCTCTTCGGACGCGGTGATCGCACGAAGAAAATTGTGGTGGATTTCCAGAACATTGCGTTGCAAATCCAGGCCAAGGCGACAGTGCCCCGCCCATCTGCAAGCCCGCAAGGTGCTCTTCGTCAAGGAAGTGCTGGTCTCGTGTCCGCAGATGCCGCGGCTTGGCGCAGCGAGACACCGCCGTCGCAATACATGAAGTGGGGCTCCGAACTGGGAACTTTGGACGGCAGGCGTCGCGCCCAGCAAAAGCTAGCCCCCGGCAAACTCTCCTGGCATCCACTTGCTGGAAAGCACGGAAATCCCATGCCAGGCTTCACACCAACTGCTTATCCTCCACGAGCAATCACCTTCCTCCCCTTCCCTAACAATCCCAATGACAACAACCATACACCAGGCGTACTGCCGTTGTCGTGGGTCAATTTGTGCGAGTTTATGTGCAACAAGGTATCATTGTGCCTTGGTGACGAATTTGCGCGCTTTGACGATTCAACGACGTCTCGTTCGCCTGCGTTCGACCTCCAGGTCGTCACGCGAGTGCTTGAAGTGACAGGAATGGAAAAGGGCAGTTTCTGCCACGGGCTCGTTGATGTCAATCCAGCCAAAGGTACAATGGTCGCTGAGTTCGATTGCCCTGCTGATGCATGGTTCTTCAAAGCCAACTCTCATGATTCACTGATGCCGTATTCCATCTTAATGGAGATTGGATTACAAACATCTGGAATATTGACATCATGGGTGAAAGCGCCGTTGTGCATGGATCGGGACAACATCCTGTTCCGAAACCTTGACGCCACGGCAACCTTGACTCGCGATGTCGACCTTCGAGGGCGAACAATTGTGAATACAAGCACCTGCACAGGGTACAGCAAAATGGGAGACATGGCGGTGCACCGCTTCCACTGTGAATTGGCGCTCAAAGGCGAAGAGTCTGACCCATTTTACATCGTCGATACTTCGTTCGGATGGTTCATCCCAGAAGTTTTCGAAAAGCAAGTTGGACTTGACGGCGGCAAACCGCGTGATCCTTGGCACTTGGTTGACGGCCTTGTTCAGCACCCGAAGAAGAATCCAGGAGGCAACAAGAATGCCTCCGCGGAAGTATTTGATCTGCGAGCAGCACATGGGTCAGTCAGCAAAGGGGAAGCACAAATCTTCGGCGTCAACACAGACGTTGCTGTGCCTCTGCGTCGGCGGTCATCTCAAGTTCGTTTCTTGGACTCAGTCACTATGATTCGTGACGGCGGCCGATACGAATTGGGATACGTGTTCGGCGAAAAACATGTTGATCAACACGATTGGTTCTTTTCATGCCACTTTTGGTGCGATCCAGTCATGCCAGGGTCGCTCGGCATTGAATCCATGATGCAGTGCATGGAGCTGTACGCTGTGCGTAATGGACTCCATGAAGCATTCGTGCAACAAGGGGACACCCCGCGCTTCACTGCATTCCCAGGAGAGACAGTGTGGAAGTACCGTGGTCAACTCACTCCCAAAAACAACACCATGGGTGCGGAAGTGCACATTACGAGTATTTCAGAAGTTCGCGACGAATTGTCGCAAGCACTTGCCGCAGTTGAGATTACGGCCACTGGCTATCTGTACGTTGATCGTCTCCGTTGCTACGAGGCCAAGAAGCTTCGTATGCGTATTGTTGCGGATTCCCAATCACCGCAGCTCACTTCTTCAAACGTGGCAGCGCCACAGCCAACACTGACAACCGGCACCGCTGCAGTTGCTGCTACTCAATCGCAGGTCGGCCAAGTCGCATCGAGGGCAGGTCCTTCTGTGGAAGAAATGGAACGAGTTGTGTTGGAAGTGATTGCCGAGAAGACCGGCTATGACGTCGACATGGTGGAGCAAGACGCTTCGCTGGAGGACGACTTGGGCATTGACTCAATCAAACGTATTGAATTGCTCTCGGCGATTCAAGATATTCTTGGTGTTGAAGGCGACCGCGAAGCTCTGGCTCGCACTCAGACTGTTGGTGATGTGATCGAATGCCTGCGCGCACAAGCCGGATCTGGAGCGCCTGCTGCGAGTTCTGCGCCCGTCACCGTTGTCTCGTCTGGAGTTGCGCCCACTGGTGCGGGTCCGTCGGTTGAGGAAATGGAACGAGTTGTGTTGGAAGTAATCGCCGAGAAGACCGGCTATGATGTCGACATGGTGGAGCAAGACGCTTCGCTCGAGGACGACTTGGGCATCGACTCAATCAAACGTATTGAATTGCTTTCCGCGATTCAAGATATTCTTGGCGTCGAGGGCGACCGCGAAGCGTTGGCTCGCACTCAAACCGTTGGTGACGTGATCGAATGCTTGCGCGCACAAGCCGGATCTGGAGCGCCTGCTGCGAGTTCTGCGCCCGTTGCCGTTGTCTCGTCTGGAGCTGCGCCCACTGGTGCTGGTCCGTCGGTTGAGGAAATGGAACGTGTTGTGCTGGAGGTGATTGCCGAGAAGACCGGGTATGACGTTGACATGGTGGAGCAAGACGCTTCGCTGGAGGACGACTTGGGCATTGACTCAATCAAACGCATCGAACTGCTTGCGGCGATTCAAGATATTCTTGGCGTCGAGGGCGACCGCGAAGCTCTGGCTCGCACTCAGACCGTCGGTGATGTGATCGAATGCCTGCGCGCCCAAGCTGGCGCTGGCACTGCCACCACTTCCGAGCATGTGGTTGCAACTGCCGGAGCTGGCCCGGTTGAATATTACGGTACTGGCAATGGTTATTGTGCCTTCCCTTCCGTTAACGTGGCAGACGTTCACAACGTGCGATCAGCGCTGTTGAACTTTGACTCTGCGTTCGTCCCAACTTTCGACAAACACGCATGGTCGGAAGAATCTGGAACACGCAACGTCAACTACGTCCCTGCCCTTGGATCTTCGGACTTGGGTCATCCCGCTTTTTTGAAAGAGTATGGAGTTACACATGCTCTTTACACTGGGGCAATGGCAAAAGGAATCGCGTCTGCTGACTTGGTGATTGCAGCGGGTCGTGCTGGTCTGCTGGGCTCGCTGGGTGCAGGAGGTCTCTCCTTAGATTTGGTAGAGACTGCGCTGGACAAAATCCAAAGTGCCTTGGACCCTGAAGGTATGTCGTTCACCGTTGCCACCTGTATATTACTGATGGTTTGTAACTTATGTTGGCCTGGTGTGTTCATAGGTTTGCCGTATGCTGTTAACTTGATTCATTCTCCTTTTGATGCTTCATTGGAGCGTGGCAACGTTGAGCTATTTTTGCGTCGCGGAGTTCGTGTGGTTGAAGCATCTGCGTTCATGAATTTGACTGAGCACGTGGTGCGATACCGCGTTGCGGGTCTCGAGCGCGACTCCAACGGCACGATTGTTGCTCGCAACAAAGTAATTTTCAAGCTTTCTCGCACTGAGCTTGCGGAGATGGCTCTTCGCCCTCCTCCGGCCAAAATGGTGGCCAGTTTGTTGGCACAAGGTTTAATTACCGCCGAGCAAGCTGAAATGGCAGAGCATGTCACCATGGCCGACGACGTGGCAGTGGAATCGGATTCCGGTGGCCACACCGACAATCGCCCTTTGCATGTGATCTTCCCACTCATCAAGAATTTGGCCCGCAAAATTGCGCGCGAGTACGGATTCCCTGCTCCCGTGCGCGTCGGTGCTGGCGGTGGTATTGGCTGCCCGGAGGTTCGTGTGTTCGTTCGTTGTGTTCGCCACCCATGGTGGCAGTGGGCTCATCTGTGTTTGCGTTGTTTGTTCAGGCTGTGTGTGCAGCATTCAACTTGGGAGCTGACTTTGTCGTGACGGGGACCGTGAACCAAATGTGCAAGCAATCCGGTTCTTCGGACTACGTCAGAAGTGCTCTGGCTAAAGCGTCCTACAGTGACGTGACCATGGCGCCCGCCGCCGACATGTTCGACCAAGGTGTGGAGCTCCAAGTGCTGAAGCGAGGCACTATGTTCCCATCCCGCGCCAAGAAATTGTACGAACTGTTCAAATCATACAAATCCTTGGATGAAATTCCTGCTAAAGTGATGAAGAAACTCGAAAAGTCGACATTCCGTCAATCCGTTGCCGAGGTCTGGGCTGAAACCAAGGTATGTGACGATAATGTGCGCGCCGCAATTCTTACGAGCAACAGCTGATATTGTGTCATTGCTCTGTATTTGGCTTTTCTTTCTTTCAGAATTTCTACTTGAATCGTCTCAAAGACCCCGAAAAGGTCGCACGAGCGGACCGTGACCCGAAGACGAAGATGTCGATGGTGTTCCGCTGGTACTTGAGCAAGTCATCTGGCTGGGCCAACCGCGGGGATAGTGGACGCGAGTCTGACTACCAAATCTGGTGTGGACCTTGCATCGGCAGCTTCAATTCCTTCATCAAGGGCTCGTACCTTGACCCGGCTGTCGCGAGTGAATACCCCTGCGTGGTTCAGACCAACTTGCAGCTCATGCGCGGTGGAGCTTACCTGCAGCGACTGCAGTACCTTCGCCGCTGCTGCCGTGGCGTTGGCGTTTCGCAAGACATTGCTGCTGCCGTGAACGGCACATTGGACTCCGACGAGGTTGCGACTTACACGCCTGGCGACAAGCCACTCAACGCATGATCTGTCTTTCGTAAAAACACTGAAGATGTTGTGACGGTTTCTATCGTAAATTACGTGTATGCATTAACTTTGATGTTGGAATTGCCAGTAGAACTGACTTGGTACGCGCATTTTGTTGTGGAATACATTTGCTCTCGGCAATAGCTACCGTACTGACTAAACGACTCGACCGCAAACTTCCAGCTTGCCCACACACACATGACTATAAATACGCTACACTGCACCTTCAAAGTACCCTCACTTCAATATTGCGTTCATCGACAGCACGCCGGCGTTGCACTCGACTCGGATCTTCGCAACACGTGCCTGCGCACAAAGCGGCGCATCGTGCCGTGTGCGATGCTGAAAGCTGATTCACTGCTCGAGTGCGGTACGCGGCGAGACCCATACATTGACCTCTTACTTGCCGGCTCAGCATCACCAAACTGCAAGCGCCCATTGCATCAGGCAGCCTGCAACATGCAGCGCACCCTCCTCCGTTGTCAGTTGTCCGTCGTTCGTCGTGCGTTCGTTCGTCCGTTTGTTCGTCCGTTTGTTCGGTCGTTCGGTCGTTTGGTCGTTTGTTTATTGTTTCGTGCGTTCGTTTGCGGGCCTTTGTTCGATGCTCGTTTGTTGATCGTTGTCTTTCGTTGGTCGTTTGTTGTGGTTGCTGTTTGACGACGTGTTGGGAAAAACAAAGTGCGAGGTCCGCGTCCATCTCCCACTTCTCTGCACAACTGCAGTTTCCATCGGCCATCCATCTGTCTATCCCTTGCAGCGCACGACAGCCCACGCTCGCCGCACCAAAGCTACGCTTAGAAGAGCAACGCTGCAAACACACAAAATAAGCATGCAATATTCATAGTTGACAGTTTGTTTCTCTATTTGCCACGAGGACGTCGTCGTCGAGTAAAGTGCCACTGCCAAACATAACAAATACTTATGCGAGGACGGATGCCAAATGCAACATTTTCGTGGCGCAACACCTGGCTGACATAGTGGCCGCCACGGGGACAGCAACAACGTCGACACGGATCCACTGAAAGAGTTCCAACTTGTCGACATGCCGCAGCGGATGGGTTGGCTGTCTTTCCGGCGGCGGCGATGGTTCTGGACAGTTTTGTTGCTTCTTGCAGTGTCCTCAACAACGGTTCATCGAGCAGTCGCATCGGCGCGCCGGAAGAGACGTCCGCACATTGTTCTCTTTCTCGCAGACGACCTCGGTTATGCAAATGTCGGGTACAACGCACCTGATCCGAAGGAACCGCGCACGCCGTTCATCGACGAGCTAGCCATAACTGGTCTGCGTTTGGAAAACTTTTACGTCTACAAGAATTGCGCGCCAACCCGTGCTTCGTTGCTTTCCGGTCGACTCCCAATCCATGTTTCGCAAAGGAGCAATCCTCCAACCATTCCCGGTGCTGGTATCCCTCCAAACTTAACGACGTTGGCGGATAAACTCTCCTCTGTTGGCTACAGGTGTCACTACGTACGTACACGCACGCCCGTGCTCGACGTCTATGCTTGCAAAATGCCTACCAATCACTGCAACTAATGAACTCACTGCATGACTCCATGTCTCTGCTGCGTGTGCATCACATTCTTATGTTAAAGGTCGGCAAGTGGCACTGCGGCATGTCGAGCCGAGAAATGTTGCCAGTGAACCGCGGGTTTCACTCCTCCTTCGGGTTCTTAAGTGGCGCTGAGGACCACTTCTCCAACATGC
>ENA-OWNT01001978-OWNT01001978.1-seawater-metagenome-genome-assembly--contig:-NODE-1978-length-22864-cov-4.167859_pt1 | contig 22864 bp, 16 predicted proteins | sample MGYA00238136_ERZ651165 | MGnify/ENA primary metagenome ERZ651165 (study PRJEB26861, sample SAMN08777766) | seawater metagenome | isolation source: coastal seawater | place: USA: Florida | collected...
GACCGCGCCGCCCACGAGGCCGACGGAGGCACCGTCTGGGTCTACTTCGCCGGTCACGGAGCAGCCCACCCCGACACCGGCCGACGCCTGCTCCTCGGCGACGACGTGCGCCCTTCCGTCACGGCCTTCGCCAGCCGAGGCGTCGGGGTCGACGAGCTCGCCGACCGCATCACCGGCGCCGGTGCCTCCGCGCAGCTCATCCTCGACGCCTGCTACACCGGCGCCTCCCGCGCCGGCACGTCCATCGCGGCAGGCACACGCTTCGCGGTCCCCACCTACGCCCTCGAGGCCCGGAGCGGCGTCTACCAGTGGCATGCAGCCGCCGCCGACCAGGTCTCCCACCCCCTCGACGCTGCGGAGCACGGGGCCTTCACCTACTTCATGGTCGGCGCCCTTCGCGGCTGGGCCGACGGCGAGCTCTCCGGTAAGCCCGACGGCCGCGTCACGGCCGAGGAGGCCCAGGCCTACGTCGTTCGCGCCCTCCGCCAGGCCGGTCTCCACGAGCAGAGCCCCGTGTGGGTAGGCGACACCACCGTGCTCACCCACGGCCAGCTCGAGCCCGCCCCTCCCTTGCCATGACACGGCCTCAGGGCTGACACACCCCGCCGGCGCAGGTCCCCGCACACGCCTGGCCGCAGCCCCCACAGTGCGCCGAGTCCACCGAGAGGTCGACGCAGGACCCGCTGCACGTGGACAGGCCCGTGGGGCAGGTGCCGGTGTCCCCGGTCGACCCCACGGCCACCGCCGTGTGGGCCGTCGCGCCCGTGCCGCCGGTCGAGGCCGTCGACCCCGTGCCGAGCCCGTCGGTGTCGGTGTCGGCATCGGTGTCGGTGTCCGCGTCCGCGTCCGTGTCCGCATCCGCGTCGGTGTCCGAATCCGTGTCGGCGTCGGCGTCCGAATCCGTGTCGGCATCGGTGTCCGCGTCCGACGCGTCCGTCCCAACCGAGGTCGGGTCGGTCGTCGAGGCCTTGTCGGAGCCACCACAGGCCACCAGCAGGAGGAGCAGGAAGGAGCGCATGCCCCAGTGTGCCACGAGTCCAGGATATGGCGCCCCTCCAACCGACCACACGCCGAGGTCCCCCCCATGCTCCAGAGCTCCTACCCCCTGTGGCTGGCCAGCGAGGCCCACACGCCCAACCTCGACCTGCCCGTGGTCGACAAGTACACCGGCGAGGTCGCCACCCGCGTCCCCCTGGCCTCCCCCGAGGTCATCGAGCAGGGCATCGCCGCCGCCCACGCGGCCCGTCACGCCATGGCGGCCCTGCCCGCCTACCGCCGCCAGCAGGTGCTGCTCCACTGCGTCGACCGCTTCCAGGAGCGCTTCGACGAGCTGGCCATGGCTCTCTGCGTCGAGGCCGGCAAGCCCATCAAGGACAGCCGGGGGGAGGTCACGCGCCTCATCGATACCTTCCGCGTGGCCGCCGAGGAGGCCGTGCGCATCGAGGGCACCGTGATGGAGATGGCCATCTCCGCCCGAGCCGAGCGCTACCGCGGCATGTACAAGCGCGTCCCCCTCGGGCCGTGCAGCTTCATCAGCCCCTTCAACTTCCCGCTGAACCTGGCCGCTCACAAGGTCGCGCCCGCCATCGCCGCCGGCTGCCCCTTCGTGCTCAAGCCCGCCAGCATGACCCCCGTGGGCGCTCTGCTCATCGGCGAAGTGCTCGCCGAGACCGACCTCCCCAAGGGTGCCTTCAGCATCCTCCCCTGCCGCCGCGACGGCGCGGGCCTGTTCACCACCGACGAGCGCCTGAAGCTGCTCTCCTTCACCGGCTCCCCCGAGGTCGGCTGGGCATTGAAGGCCCAGGCCGGCAAGAAGAAGGTCGTGCTCGAGCTCGGCGGCAACGCGGCCTGCATCGTCGACGAGACCTGGCCCGACCTCGACGAGGTGGTCGACCGGCTCATCGTCGGCGCCTTCTACCAGTCCGGCCAGAGCTGCATCGGCGTGCAGCGCATCCTCGTGCACGACAGCGTGTACGACGCGCTCGAGGCCAAGCTCGTGGCCGCCACCGAGGCCCTCGTGCACGGCGACCCCAAGCAGGCCGACACCTTCATCGGCCCGATGATCTCCGACAGGGAAGCCGCCCGGCTCCATCGGTGGATCCTCGACGCCGAGGCCGCCGGGGGCACCATCCTCTGCGGAGGCACCCGCGAGGGCAGCATGCTCCAGGCCACCCTGATGCGCGACGTGCCTCCCCACTGCGAGGCCGTTGCCGAGGAGGCCTTCGGGCCCCTCGCCGTCCTCTCCCGCTTCACCGACTTCGACGACGCCCTCGCCCAGGTCAACGACAGCCGCTTCGGCCTGCAGGCCGGCGTGTTCACCCGCGACCTCTACCGAGCCCACCGGGCCTGGGACGTGCTGGAGGTCGGCGGTGTGCTCATCGGCGACATCCCCAACTGGCGCGTCGACCACATGCCCTACGGCGGCGTGAAGGACTCCGGCTTCGGCCGAGAGGGCCTCACCTGGGCCATCGAAGACATGACCGAGCTGCGCATGCTGGCCATCCGCACCCCCAACCAAGGCTGACCCATGACTGCCCCCTGGTTGGCCGCCCTTCGCCGCGCAGCCCCTCCCGTCGCCCACGACCTCCCCACCTGGTGGGCCTGGCATCGGAAGGTGCGAGCCCACGGCCCCGTCGCCCGCGCCGCCCTGGCGTCCGCCCGAGCCGACCGCCTCTCCTCCGCCTTCACCAGCGGCTACCAGGCCGCCCTGGCCTCGCTGCTGGGCACCGGTGACGAGCCCCTCCTCGGCGCCCTCGCCGTCACCGAGGCCGCCGGCGGGCATCCCCGCGCCATCGCCACCACCCTTGCCGATGGCCGCCTGAACGGCACCAAGACCTTCGTCACCGGCGGCGCCCAGGCCGAGGTGGTGTGGGTGGTGGCCCGCGACGCCGCCGCCAGCCGTCCGGACCGCCCTGCCCTGAAGATCGTACGCCTCCCCACCACCGCGCCCGGCATCCGCTGGTCGGCCGGGCCCACCCCGCCGTTCGTGCCCGAGGTCGCCCACGGGGTCCTGACCCTCACCGACACCCCCGCGGAGCACGTGCTCGACCGCGACGGCTATGCCGAGGTGGTGAAGCCCTTCCGTACCGTCGAAGACCTGCACGTCCTCGCCGCCGTGCTCGGGTACGCCCTCGGCGAGGCCGCGCGGCAACACCACCCCGACCCCGCCTGGACCGAAGATGCCCTCGCCTTGCTCGTCACCGTCGAGGCCCTGGCCGGTCGCCCCCCCGACCACACCGCCGTCCACCTGGCCCTGGCGGCGGTCTACCGCCAGGCCCGGCCCCTCCTCGACCGAGGCCCCTGGCGGGGGGAGGCCGCCCAGCGATGGTCCCGCGACGCCCCCTTGCTGCAGGTGGCGGCCGCCGTGCGATCCCGCCGCACCGAGCGCGCGTGGCAGGCATGGCAAGGATGATAGCCCCCGCGAACCAGCCACATCCGCGGCCCCAAAAAATCGTTCCGACAAAGAGGGATCGAAACGGGCACGTGGTCACACTGTGGGCTCGGAGGTGCGTGTGCGAGGGATGACGATCAGCCTGATGACCGTGGCGCTGTGGGCCTGCGGCGGCAACGACGACGACCCGGTCGACACCGGGGCCGATGCCACCGAAGCCGAGCTCATGTGCGCGGGCGAGCTCGGCGAACCCGAGGTCTTCCTCGGAGAGGGCGTCGGTGGCGCCTTCGCCGAGCTGCAAGACGGCGCCCAGGTCGGCCTCGAGATCGCGCCCCAGGGCGGCTTCGGTGTGTCCGTGCAGGTCCGCACCGTCGGCATCATGGGCGACGCCCCCGCCGAGGTCACCGTGCGCACCGAGATCGACGGCGTCACCAACGCCGAGTTCTCCTTCCTCGACGACGACGGCAACCCCACGCAGCAGCTGTTCTGCCAGGACGACGGCCGCTCGGCCCTCGGCGCCGGCATCGCCGTCGGCTTCGACGCCCAGCAGTACACCCAGGACAACCTCACCGACCTCGACGGCCAGGTGACCGACCTCATCGTCGAGGTCACCGACGAGCGCGGCGTCACCGCCGTCGGCCGCAAGACCGTCACCATCGTGGTCGGGGGCTGACATGAGCCTCTCCCTGGCCCTCACCCTCCTCCTCGCCTGCAAGGGGGGCGACGATACCCCCGACCCCACCGGCGACAGCTGGACGGGCGAAGGGGACGCCTGCCTGTCCTGCCACGAGGGCGCCGAGCCCATCCACGAAGAGGGCATCGCACCCACCGAGTGCGTCATCTGCCACGGCGGCGACGGCGAGGCCCTCACCTACGAGGAGGCCCACGTGCTGCCCCCCGCCAACTACTGGGAGGTCCGCGGCACCGGGCTGCCGGTAGCCCCCGAGGGCTACATCAAGGACTTCGCCCCCGACCAGCTCGACCAGATGCCCGTCGAGTACGTCCGCTTCATCAACCCCGGCGACCTCCGCGCCGCCGGCGACACCTGCGGCAGCGCGGGCTGCCACGAGGGCATGACCGAGATGGTGGAGCGCTCCATCATGTCCACCAACGCCGGCCACTACATGCCGACGCTCTACCTCGCCGGCTACCAGGACAACACGGCGATGTACGGCACCACCGACCTCGTCGACCCCCAGTGCGACCCCGAGGCCTACCCGGGCTCGGTGTGCGAGCTCACCCCCCTCGTGCCCCCCGAGAGCAGCGAGTACGACGCCGCCGTGGCCGCCGAAGACTGGGAGCGCGTCGAAGAGATCGCCTACGACCACTACCTGGCCAAGTCCTGCGACACCTGCCACGCCGCCGGGTACGGCGACAACAACGCCCCCCACAAGTTCCGCTCCACCGGCTGCACCAGCTGCCACATGATCTACGGCACCTACGGGCACTACGAGGGCGACGACCCCACCATCCCGAAGGCCACGCCGTCCTTCCCGGCCAAGCACGAGATCACCTCGGCCATCCCCACCGAGCAGTGCGCCACGTGCCACTTCCAGGGCGGCCGCATCGGCCTGCTCTACCGCGGCATCCGCGAGGCCGGCTTCTCCGACACGCCCCCCAACGCCGAGCCGTGGGAGCCCGGGGCGTATGGCAAGGCCAACCCCAACTTCTACCTGTCCGACGAGGACACCACGAACAACGTCGACGAGACCCCACCCGATGTGCACTACGCCGCCGGGATGCACTGCGCCGACTGCCACGTGGGCGTCGACGTGCACGGCGACGGCCGCATCTACAGCACCTCCAAGCAGCAGGTCGACCTTCGCTGCGAGGACTGCCACGGCGACTCCCGTACCGAGATCGCCGAAGACACCAACGGCGTGTTCCGCACCTCGTCCGGTCGGGCCCTGCCACAGCTGAGCCGCAACGGCGCCGGCACCATCGTCCTCACCGGCATCGACGGCAACGAGCACCCGGTCACCCAGGTGAAGGCACGCCTGGCGGAGCTCGGCCCCGACTCGTCGATGCACGCGGCCATGGGCATCGACGACAACGACTGGACCCACTCCGACGACGTCACCTGCGACACCTGCCACACGTCGTACAACGAGTACTGCCTCGGCTGCCATGTCTCGATGGACATGCGCTTCGATCAGCTCGACCACCAGACGGGCCTCCCCAGCGAGGGCCTCGTCCGCGGAGGCCGTGAGTACTACTCCCTGCACAGCGTGCTGCTGGGCATGGCCCCCGACGGCCGCGCCCAGTCGGTCATCCCCTCCCAGCAGGTGCAGATGGTGGTCGTCGACCGAGACGGCGAGCGCATCGTCGGCGGCGACCACCCCGACAAGGACGGCGACGTCGGCCTCTACCGGCAGGTCGAGGGCAAGCCCTTCAACAACGGCTTCCACGTCTTCTTCCAGCACACGGTCACCCGCACCGCGTCCGCCTACCGCCCCTGCGTCACCTGCCATCCCTCCACCGACTCCGCCTCCGAGCGGGAGCGCGTGCGCGGCGTGTACGGCTTCGGCACCGGCGAGTTCATGCTCGAGGTCCCCGGCGGCGGCAGCATCGACGCCCTGAAGTTCCTCGAAGACGACGGCACCCCCAACTCCGACTGGGTCCACGACAACAGCGGCCCCCTCCCCGAGGCCCGCCGCGACCGCGCCATGAACGTCTTCCTGGATCAGCTCCCATGATGGTCTTGCTCTCGCTCTTGCTCGCCTGCGGTGGCGCCGACGACGAGCCCACGTCGCCCACCGGCGGGGCCGACTCCGCCCCCCCCACCGACCCCCTCACCTGGGCCATGGGCCTCGAGGAAGCCGACGGCGGCGTCATGCTCGGCGCCTTCACCGCCGGCGACGAGATGATCGTGGTCGGTGGCCAGCTCAACGACGGCACCGGCACCATCTGGCATCTCCGCGACGACGGCTGGTGTGTCGAGGAAGAGGCCGTCGACGCCCCCCTCTGGTGGACCCACGGCCGCTCCGACACCGACTTCTACATGGTCGGCGAGCGGGGCCGCATCGTGCACGAGGTCGACGGCGTCCGCACGCGGGAAGACGTCCCCACCGACATGAAGCTGTTCGGCGTCTACGACGACGGCACCGACGTCTGGGCCGTGGGCGGCGACATCTTCACCAACACCGGGGAGATCTGGCGGAAGCAAGGCGGCACCTGGGCCCTGGAGACCACGACCCCCGGACTGGCCTTCAAGGTCTGGGAGAACTGGTTCATCGGCGACGGCTTCGTGTGGCGCTTCGACGGGTCGACCTTCGAGGATCTCACCCCCGAGGGCGAGCCCCGCCTCACCACCATCCGCGGCCGAGGCCCCGACGACGTCTACGTCGTAGGCGGGCTGCAGGTGGCCGTGATCTATCACTGGGACGGCACCGCCTGGCAGGACATCGACCTCGACCCCGTCTGCACCAGCGGCGCCTTCAACGGCGTCTACACGGCCCCCGGGGAAGATGTGTTCGTGTCCGGCATGTTCGGCGTAGCCACGTCGTGGGACGGCGAGGGCTGGAGCTGCTCGGAGCGCCCGCTCACCGCACAGCACTTCCACGCCGTGTGGCACCACCAGAGCGCCTGGTGGGCCCTCGGCGGCAACCTCACCAGCACCGCGACGCAGTTCGCCACCGCCGCCCGCTACGGCGCCGGCGACCCGCCCCCGTTCAACGGGGCCTGCGACCAGTAGTCCGCCAGCGTGTGCGTCCCGAGCTGGGGCGCCACGCAGTCGTGGTTCAGGATGTGCTGCACGAAGCGCAACACGTCGGCCGCGCGCCGGTCCACCGGCCACATCGCCGCCGCGCTGTTCGCCGCGCGCCAGCTGAGGGTCCGTGAGGCGAAGAGCGAGCTCGAGCGCGCCTTCGTCACCAACCCCGCCGACAACGCCTTCGTGGACCTCGGCTGGTGCCTCTGGCTGGGCCTGGACATAGACGCCCCGACCGCCCGGTGGAACGATCTGCACGACGAGCTCGTGGCACCGCCGAGCCGCGCGCTGGCCGTCGCCCTGCGGGCCCTCGCTCAGCACCACGCGTCGGGCCGGGCCGAGCAGCTGCGGGCCCTGGCCCAGCGCAGCGACCGCCCCGTGGTCTGATCAGCGCTCGACGACCACGGTGTCCTGCCACACCACCGTGCCGCCGAGCCCGTCGTCGAAGACGACGTAGAGCGTGGCCTCGCCGCCCTTCTCGGGGGCCACCCAGGTGAGCTCGGTGTTGCCCGCGTCACCCACGTCGAACTCGGTCATCGTGAAGCCCCCGGCGGTGGTGTAGCCGTAGGCCGTCTCGGCGCCGGGCACGACGAAGGACAGCGCTCGCTCCTCGTCCGGCTGGACACCGTCGGCCCAGCCCGCCTCGGGGGCCGTGTCGATGACCGGATTGGTGTTCCGCTGGCCCACCGGGGCGTCGGTGAGGCGCGTGAGCCGCGACGCGAGGGTGACCCCGGACAGCGGCAGGTCGCGCATCCAGGCCTCGGGGTCTTCGAGCTGGGCGTCGGTGGCGGCCGCGAGGTCGCAGGCGCCCGGGGCGCAGGCCATGATCCACACGGGCACCGGTGCCACCGCCGGCACGGGGACCGAAGGGTCGTCGACCCCGAGCGCACCTTGCTCGACGGCACAGCCCACCTCGGGCAGGCAGGACCACATCATCCAGTCGCCCCCCTCGTCGAGCGGGTCGGCGATGGTGGCGGTGAGCTGGTAGGTCTCCCCGACGGCCACCTCGGGGGGCTCCGCCACGGCGGCCACCACCCGCAGCTCGTAGAGCAGGGTCTCGGGGCGAGGGCCGCCGCATCCCGCGAGGAGCGACGCCAGCACCAAGGTCGTCACGGGCTTCACCACTCCCCCCGCAGTCCGAAGGACGGTACCACCGGGAGCCCCGCCACTGGGTCTTCCTCGGCGTAATCGTAGGTCCAGCTCATGGTCTCGATGTTCTGTGCATTGGTGGTGTTCTGCACGTCGACATAGGCCGTGAGGGTCCAGTTGTCGTAGACCCAGTCCTTGTCGACCCGCACGTCGACCTGCACGAAGGGCGGCAGGCGCTCGCTGTCCGGCGCGCCATAGACCGGCTGGAACTCTCGCCGGTCGAGGCTGAAGGTGCGGTTCACCACCGGCGTGTAGGGGTTGCCCGAGCTCGTCCGCACCCGGGCGCCGACCCGCCAGCGCTTGGGGAGCTTGTGGCTGGCCAGGGCCGTCAGGACGACGGGCTGGTCGTACTCGAAGAGCACCTCGTCCTGCCCGGGGCGCTTCGTGCGGAGGGACCGGGCCACCGTGGCGGACAGCCAGGCCACCGTGCGCTCGGAGCTCGCCTTGACCAGCAGCTCGCCGCCGTAGATGCGGCCCACGCCATCGTTGGCGTAGGGGTCGGTGTCCTGCGGGCCGCCGGGGGGAGGCCCGGAGAAGAAGCGGAAGGCGTCTTCTCGGCCCACCACCAGGTCGCGGAGCTGGTTGGAGAAGCCCGTGAGCTCCGTGTCGACCACCGGAGACCAGCGCTGCTCCCAGCCCACCGAGGCCTGCAGGGAGCGCTGGGGCCCGAGGGCCTTCCGCTCGAGCGCCTGGCGGATGGTGGGCATCTGGGAGAACTGGCCGTAGCTGGCCTTGAGCACCGTGGGGGAGTCGGGGCCCACCTGCACGCTCACCCGTGGGTCGATGGCCGCCGCCTCGTAGTCGGCGTTGTAGAAGGCGCCGTCGGCCCGAACCCCGGCGGTGGTCTGCACCGGACCCGTGCGCAGAGAGCCCTCGGCGTAGGCGGCGGGGAGCAGGAAGACGGCGCTCTGCTCCTCCCGCGCGCCGAAGGCTGGCACGTCGTACAGGTAGCGGAAGCTGCCGCCCTGCACATCGACCCCCGCCCGGAGGCCGGGCGACTCCGGCGTCACATCGCGGGAGATCTCCTCCCGGGCGGCGTAGCGGAACGGCCGCTCGTAGGCTTCGCCGTCGGGGGCGATGGCGAAGGCCTGGTTCTCGGGGCCCGCGATGACCGAGGCATCGTTCACCCAGTCCTTCCCGAGCGACTCCTGCGACCACAGCCGCAGCTTGCCGAAGGTGGTGTTGAGGCCGATCTGGGTCTGCTCGCGCTGGTCGGCGTCTTCCCCGAGCACGCGGAAGCGGTCGTCGCTGAACAGGGCCAAGACCTCGAGGTGGCCTCGCCCGGTGTCGTGGAACACCCGAGCCTGGGCATCGGCGTAGCGAGGAGCCTGCACCGCAGACTCGCTCACCGAGTTCAGGATGGGGTTGAGGATGGTGTCGACGTAGGACCGGCGGGCGGCGAAGATCAACGCTGTGCGGGAGCTGATCTTCTGCTCGATGAAGCCGGCGGTCTGGAAGAGGTCGACCGAGAGGTAGCCGTTGCTCCGCTCGGGCATGACATCGCGGGTCTGCAGCTCGACCACGCCGCCCAGGGTGCGGCCGTAGCGCACGCCGTAGTTGCCCGGCATGAGGCTGACCTCGCGCACCAGGTCGTTGGCGAGCACCGTCGAGAAGCCGGAGAAGTGGAACACGGACGGGACCGCCGCACCGTCGAGGTAGTAGGCCGAGTCTTCCGGCGCGGTGCCGCGGATCAGCAGCTGACCGATGGAGAAGGGAGGGCGCGCGACGCCCGGGAGGTTCTGGACCACCTTCACGATGTCGCCGCCGGTGCCCGGCAGGTAGCGGATCTCTTCGTAGGACAGCACCCGCTCGGTGATCTCGGGGCGCTCACGCCGCCCCACCACGACCAGCTCTTCGTCGGCCTCGGCCTCCCACGGGCGGCTGCGCACCGGCGACAGCTTGAGCTGGGCGACCTTGCCGGCCACGACATCGATCTCGGCCTTCTCGAGGTCGAACCCCGGGGCAGTGAACGAGATGGTCCAGGGGCCATCGGGCAAGCCGGCGAAGGCGAAGCGGCCGTCGGCATCGGTGGTGGTGAGCCGGATGTCGGTGGAGTCCATGCCGGAGGCCGCCTCGACCGTGCCGGCGCCGATGGGCACCCGCACCCCAGCCTCGCGCACCTGCCCCTCCACGGAGACCACGGGCGCGGCCTCGGGCTCCAGCACCAGCGCGTAGCGAATGACCGCGGAGGTGGGGTCGCCCACGGCATCGGTGGCGGGCGTGAAGCGGAAGGCCCTCATGGCATCGATGGCGGCCTGACCGAGCGCCTCGGAGCCGGCCTCCACCACCGCCACGTCTTCCACGCGGCCCTCGCGGTCGACCAGGACCTCGAGCACCACACGCTCGACCTCGCCGGCGGCCACGGCCTCGGAAGGCCAGGACACAGGCACCGATCGCTCCACCTGGGGGAGCGTGGGTTCGGCCGCGAAGGCCAGCGAGAGCAGCAGGGACATCAGCATCGAGAGGAGCATAACCCAACCGTGTGCAGACCATGTGCAAACCGATCGCCACGATCTGTCACGGCGGGGGGAAGGGGGGCCGAGCGGGGGGGGGCTGCCCAGGAGACGTGACTCACATGTTCTGGGCAGCCCCGGGGGCCGCCGCGACGGCGGGGCGGACATTCCGGCGGCATGCGCACGCATCCCGGACCCATGTCCGCTACCGAGGGGCCATCCCCGACCCATGTCCGGTCTGGGGGCTCCATCCCCGACCCATGTCCGGCCGCCACGACGGAACGCCGACCTTCGGCGCACCCACCGGACATGAGCGGGGGATGGGCATGGGAAGGCGGACATACCGAGGGGATGCGTCTCCATGTCCGACGGATGTCCGCCGCCGGCGGGGGCTGCCCAGGAGACGTGACTCACACGTTCTGGGCAGCCCCGGGGGCCGCCGGCGGGGGCTGCCCAGGAGACGTGACTCACACGTTCTGGGCAGCCCCGGGGGCCGCCGCGACGGCGGGGCGGACATTCCCGGCGGGATGCGCACCCATCCCGGACCCATGTCCGCTACCGAGGGGCCATCCCCGACCCATGTCCGGTCTGGGGGCTCCATCCCCGACCCAGGTCCGGCCGCCACGACGGAACGCCGACCTTCGGCGCACCCACCGGACATGAGCGGGGGATGCGCATCGGAAGGCGGACATACCGAGGGGATGCGTCTCCATGTCCGACGGATGTCCGCCGCCGGCGGGGGGGGCTGCCCAGGAGACGTGACTCACATGTTCTGGGCAGCCCCTAGAGATCGCCTACAGCGCCGGCAAGCCGACCGCCTCGAGGAACCGCCCGAACACCTCGACCGGCAGCTGCCCCCCGCTGGCCTGCGGGTGGCCGTGGCCGAAGGTATCGGGATGGTCCGCCGCGAAGGGCAGCGCTCGCAGCAGCGCCGGCAGGTCGACGCCCGGCGCCGACTGCGGATGCTGTAGGCCACCGCGTCCGGCAGGAGGCCGGGGTTGGGAGCCAGCACGATGCGGTCCTTCAGACGCCCAGCCCACTGCTGCGCGATGAGCGGATGGACCTGGCAGCGGCTGTTCACGGGCACCACCACCCAGGGCCCCTCCGCGGCGAAGAGCGGACGCTGCCGACGGGCCACCCCGAGCGCCCCTCGCACCTGAGCCCGGGCGGCCCGCAGCCGCTCGCCGGCCACCCCACGGTCCATGGCCCGGGGCTGCTCGGCATCGCACAGCACCTGCAGCGGCACCTCCGGCAGCGGCACCGCCGCCCGCCTCGCGGCATTGCACAGGGTCTTGGCCTCCCGCACGTGGGTGATCTTGAACCGCCGCCGCAGCTCCTCCATGCGGGGCCACGGCGCCTTGTCGCCCAGGTCCGAGAGCACCCCGACGCCGGCCACCCACAGGGCGGGGTCGCCCTCCGGCAGCCAGGGCCGCACGACCTCGTAGGCAAGCCAGGCAGAGCAAGGCACGGGGCTCCAGTCGTGGGCCACACAGGCCACGGCCGGCGGCCCGGGGTACCCGCTGGGCACGTGGTGGTCGAGGTAGAGGGTGGGCACGTCGGGGAGGAAGCCGGGAGACTGCATGCCCAGGTCGGTGAGCACGAGCTTGTCGGGCCGCCGTGCCGCCACGGCCGCCCGGCTGGCCTCGCTCCAGGCCGGTGCGAAGCGGGACTTGATGTGCACGATGGGGTCCGCCCCCCCCCTGGCCCGTAGCCCCCGCACCAACACGGCGGCGGCCGCGAGCCCGTCGGCATCGAAGTCGGCGAACACGACGAGCCGCTCCTGGGGCCCCACGTCCTCGAGGAAGGCTCGCGCCCGAGCCAGGGCGGGAGGCGGGCTCACCGCCCGACCAGCTGGGCGACCTTGGCGGTAGCCCCCCACCGACGGTACGCCCGCCGGGCGGACTCCCACCGCTCCCCCGCGGGACGCCCGGCGCCCTCGAGCGCGCGTGCGGCCAGCTCGTGGGCCAGGGCCTCCTCGTGCACGAAGCCCTGATCCGCCGCGTGCTGCGCTGCCTCGGCGAAGGCCTGCAGCGCATCGTCGAGCCGCCCCTGCACCCGCGCCAGCTCCCCCTCCACCAAGCGCACCCGGTGGGCATGGTTGGCCGGCCCCACCGCCGCCCACTGGGCCAGCGCCACCTGATGCCCTTCCACAGCCTCGGGGTCGGTGGCCCCCGCCAGGAGCGCCAGCGCACGCACCTGGTGGAACCAGACCTGATGGTAGGTCGCCACGGCCCCGTCCGCGAACTCGGCCCCGGCATCGGCCATGGCCACGGCCCCCTCGTGGTCGCCGAAGAGGTAGCGCACCCACGCGCCCATCAGGGCGAGCACGAAGGCCGCTCCGCGGAAGTTGAGGGCCCGAAAGGCCTCCATCCGCTCCGCCTCGTCGTAGTCCGGCCCGTCGAGAGAGGGCTCCCCCACCTCCTCCTGCCGCAGCAAGGCCACGCCATGGAGGAACATCTCGGTGACCCCGAGGGCCGTCAGCTGCTGATGGTGCCGCAGGGTGTCGACGTTGCGATGGGCCACGGAGAGGAGCTCGTCGAGGCCGACGCCGGCGTACAGGCCATTGCAGACCTCGCAGTGAAGACCCCACGCGGCGTACTCGAGGTCGCCGATGTCCAGCCCCACCCGGGCCACCTGCTTGGACAAGGCCACGCAGTCGGCGATGGGGTCGATGAAGAGCAGGACGTGGGCCGCCAGCACGTGCAAGGTGCGCGGCTCGATGGCACGGTCGCCGACACGCTCGAGCATGTCGCGGGCCTGCCCGCCGATGTGGTAGGCCGCCTCGAGCTGACCCACGGCGTTCAGCACCAGACCGAGGGCCGCGAAGCCGTAGGGGGACTCGAGGCACACGCCCTGCACCAGGGTGCCCTGGACGATGTGGCAGGCCAGGATGGGGACCAGGTTCGGCTCCGCCAGGTAGGCCGACGACATCGCCCCTGTCTGCAATCGCATCCGCGCCTCCACCAGAGGATCGGCGCACATGGGGAGCCGGTGCACGTCGTCGTCGGAGCGGGCCTGCAAGGCCTGCAGGGTGGCGCCGAGCACCGCACCCACGTCTTCCTCGCTGGGGTGTGGAGGTAGGTCGAGCCCGAGCTCGGCCAGGGCCGCCAGGGTGAGATCGAGGGCCTCCCGAAAGATCTGCTGGGACAGCCGCGCCTGGATGCGAACCTCCAACGCCGACACACGGTCGAGAACGTCCCGACCGTTCTCCGCCGCCTCGGCGACCCGAGCCTCCATTCGATCGTGGTCGCCAGCGAGCCAGGCGGCGCGGGCCCCCTCCACCGTGACGGCGAGGGTCTGCACGTAGTCCGAGCGCCAGGGGTCCGGCGCCCGCAACGCGCGGGCCTGCTCCAGGTAGCGGTCGCCCACATCGAAGGCAGCCGACCGGATGGCCCGCCGCGCAGCCTCCAGGTTGAGGGACCGGAGACGGGCCCGCTGGGGCAGCCGCAGCCCATCCACCTGGCCCCGGTTCAGGTGCTCCACCACCTCGAACAGACGCCGGGCGAGCTCGGTGCCCTGGAGGTGCTGGAGGAGGTACCAGCCCACGCGGCGATGCACCTCCCCCGCGCGCTCGGCGGCCAACCCCTCCCGGGCCGCCTGCCGCACGCGGTCGTGGGCGAAGGCCAGCACCAGGTCCCCCGGACGATCCGGGTCGTGGTCGGGCTGGAGAAGCTCCGCCGCCAGGGCCGGACGTAGCCGACGCAGCACCTCCCCGGCCTCGGCCCCCAGGGCATGGCAGAGCGTGGCCACGTCGAAGCGCTGGCCAATGCAGGCCGCCACCGCCACCGCCTCCTGGGCTGCGGGCGGGAAGCGCTGGATCTCCGCCGCGATGAAGTCCGCGACATCGTCGGGCATGCGGAGGGTCTCGACCACCGAGGGCTGCCCCACCCAGCGCTCGAGCAGCGGATCGAAGTGCACATGCCCCTGCTCCACCAGCGACTCGAGGAAGCGCCGCAGGAAGAAGGGGTTGCCCCGGGTCTTGGTGTGACAGGCGGCGGCCAGGCGCACCCGGCCGGTCATTCCGGGGAAGAGGTCGGCGACCAAGGAGAACACGGCGTCCTCGTCGAGGGGACCCAGCGCCACCTCGTCGAGACGGTCGGTCTTGCGTAGGCGCTCCAGGGCCTCGGTGAGGGGGTGCCCAGGCCCCACCTCGTTGTCGCGGTAGGCCCCGACGATGAGCACGTGCCTGGAGGCGGGGTCCGTGGCGAGAGAGGCGAGCAGGTCGAGGCTGGCGAGATCGGCCCACTGCAGGTCGTCGAGAAAGAGCACGAGCGGGTGCCGCGGCGTCGCCAGCGCCTGCACGACCCGGCCGATGCCGACCTGCACCCGCGCCCGCCGGTCGTGGGGGGCCAGGGCGGCCACCTCTTCCTGGGGCCCGAGCACGTCGCCCAGCTCCTCGATGAGCTCCACCAGGAGCTGGCCCGCATCCCCTACCGCCGTCTGCAACCGCTCCCGCAGACCGTGGACCGTGTCGGGCCCGCGCTGCATGGCCGCACGGAGCTGCTCCCGCAGGGCCTCCACGACGCTCTTGTAGGGCGTACCTCGGTCGTAGGCGTCGAACTTGCCCATCGCGACCGTCGCGCCCAGACCCGCCGTGCGACGGCGCAGCTCCAGCACGAGGGAGGTCTTTCCGGTGCCGGAGTAGCCCCCCACCAGGAGCACCCGCGCCCCCCCGGCCACGGCCTGATCGTAGGCGTGGTGGAGCACCGCCAGCTGGGCCTCCCGCCCGTAGAGCCGCTCCGGGAAGCGCAGCGTCAGCGCCGGACGGGCCACCCCACCCACCGTGGCATCCATGGCCTCGGCGAAGGCCTCGGCCAGCTCGGGGGCACTCTGGAAGCGCCCACTCACCGCCCCGTGGAAGGCCCGCTCGAAGAAGGCATCCAGGGCCGAGGGGAGCCCGGGGTCGAGGGCCGTGACCGGCTCGTACTGCCGCAGCAGGATGCGCATCGCCGCGCTGGTCAGCGTCTCGCCCGCGAAGGCACGGCGGGCCACCAACGCCTCGTAGGCCACCAACGCGAGCCCCCACAGATCGGCGTGGTGGTCGATGGCTCGCTCGTCGAGGAGCTGCTCGGGCGCCATGTACACCGGGGTGCCCACCAGCTGACCGGCCTGGGTCAGGGTGGTGGCTCCCTCCACCGGCTTGGCGACGCCGAAGTCGATCAGCTTCGCACCATCGGGCGTGAGCAGCACATTGTCGGGCTTCACGTCGCGATGCACGATGCCTTGCCGGTGGGCCGCATCCAGCGCACCAGCGATCTGCTCCACCAGGTCGACGGCCTCGTGGGCCGGCAGCGCCCCCCGCGTCAGCCGCTCTCCCAGGGACTCCCCCTCCAGCAGCTCCATCACCACATAGGGCACATCGTCGTCGGTGGTGCCTGCGTGGAGGACCTGCACCGCGTGAGGGTGCGCCACCTGGGCCGCGAGCCGTGCCTCTCGGGCCAGTCGCTCCCGGCCGGGCCCGTCGGCGTCGGCCTGGTGCAGGAACTTCACCGCGACCTGCTCCCCATGACGGTCGGCGACCCACACCGAGCCCATGCCCCCCCGGCCGAGGGGACGGACCAGCACGAGGCCGGGCACGACCGTGACACCGGCGCGTAGCTCGGGGGAACCTTCCGTGACCGTCTCGGACCTTGCCATGCGGCCGACTATAGCCGGCAGAGTTGCCAGATCAGCCAACCCGCGCCCCCCGACGGTCGCGGTCCACCCCCCTCGTGCTCAGGCGTACCCGGCAAGCGCACGAGCAAGGGACCGACCGGGCCTGGCGCCGCTGCCCGGCACGCGGCGCGAAGCGAACCGGGTTCGCGAGCACGGGCGCCTCAAGAAACCCGGGGATCGGGGCGCCACACCGCCGCCAGCACCCCCGGGGGAGCCGGCAGCATCTCGATGCCTTCGACCCCCACAGCGGCGGCCGCCAGTCGACCACCCCCCGCCGGCGTCGCCCGGTAGCGGCTCATCCACTCCAGCAGGGTCGCGCGCAGCGGGTGGGTGCTGGACGGCGCCCGCAGGTCTCGAGGGAGGCGGTCGCGGAACAACAGCGGCGCCGTCCCTCGGGCGCCGTCGAGCCACATCAGCACCCCCTCCCGCACCATCTCACCGCGCACACGACGCACGAGATGCGCGCATCCTACCTCCCCTTCCGGCCCGCAGCTTCCCTCCACCAGCAGGCCGCCGTCGAGGAGGCTACGCCCCATCCGCTCGTGGGCGGGCACCACCTCGTCGGGGGAGAAGTCGCGGAGCACATTCATCGCCCGCACCAGGCGCACGCCCCCCACGGGGAGATCGAAGCCGCCGACCTCGTAGCGAACCCCGTCGGTGGCATGGTCGGCCCGGGCCCGCTCCACCAGCTCCTGGGCGTGGTCGACCCCCACCACGTCGACGCCGAGCGGGCGCAGCACCGCGGCCCACTCCAGGGTCGTCCACGGGCGGGCGCCCAGGCCGAGATCGACCACCGGCGCCCCCGCCCATGCCCCCGCTTGCTCCTGCAGCAACGGACGCTCGAGGGTCAGCAGCAGCTGGTCGAGGGCCGCGAGCCGACCCGGGCGCGTCTTGCGCCGACAGCCCATGAACTCAGCCCGCCGTGGGCGTGAGGCCATCGAGATGCACCGCCACGATGCCCCGCGCCAGGCGGGGGATGTCGGGCTCGGCATCGGAGCCGACGACGTGCTGCTGCACGACGTAGCGAATGCTGCCGACGATGCAGGTAGCCGCGACATCGGAGTCGACATCGTCACGCACGATGCCCATGGCCCGCCCCAAGGCCAGGGCCCGGAGCACGTAGCCGTGGATGTTCTCGTTGAACTGGGCGAGGCGCTCGTCGACCGCCGCATCGAGCCCGATGGCTTCCCGGAACAGGATGCGGGTGAGGGCACGGTTGGCATCGACCGCCCGCAGCACCCGCTCCACCACCAAGGGCAGCTGCTCGCGCACGGTGGGCTGACCGGGGGATGGGTCGACCCCCTTGATGCCCGCGCGGAGCTCGGCCACCAGGTCGTCGAGGAGCTCCAGGAACAGGGCGTCTTTGCTGTCGAAGTACAGGTAGAAGGTGCCACGTGCGACCCCCGCCGCCTTCACCAGATCGGTGACCGAGGTGGCGTGGTAGCCCTGGTTGGCGAACACCTGGAGCGCGGCTTCCTTGATCTGAGCCGTTCGCTGCGCCCGGCTCGCCTGCCCGCGCAGCACCCGGCCGTCCTGCCCCTCGGTCATGCGGACGCTCCCTTCGACTCCCAGTAGCGGTCCACGCGCTCCGCGACCACCGCCTGTACCTGCCGCGCGAGCTTGGCCACGTCGCGCGGACCCATGCCTTCGGTCGGGATGGGCTCGTGGATGGTGACCGTCACCACCCGACCCGGGCGGAACACCTTCGATCCCGGGCGAAGAATCTCGGACATTCCCGTCACACTGACCGGAACCACCGGCACCCCCAGCTCCACCGCCGCCATGAACACGCCCTTGCGGAACTTCCCGACCCGGCCCGTGCGAGAGCGGGTGCCCTCCGGGAAGGCCAGGATGGAGTGCCCGAGCTGAAGCTCCTTGTCGAAGCCCTCGCGGAGCAGGTCGAAGGCATCCCGGCGCCCCTTGTGCACGGCGATGGTGCCCCGCTGCTTCATGAACCACCCGTAGACCGGGATGTCGAAGTGGCTCGCGAGCTCCAGCCCCTGCTTGAAGTGCGGCGTCGCGTTGTACATCGTCACGTGGTCGAGCAGGTTCACGTGGTTCTGGCAGAACACGTAGACCTGATCGGGGTCGACGTCCGGGTGGACCTCGGTGACGTAGCGCGCGCCGGTGAGTCGGATCTGCCCCCAGCAGTAGAGGCGATTCAGCCAGTCGGTGCGGTCGGAGGGGACGAAGATGGCCGCCACCATCATGGACGCCATCACGGGGATCATCCAGGCGAGCCCGATGACCCAGAGGCACACGCTGATCAGCCGGTCTGCCACGGTCACGGGCCGGTCGATGGCCGCCTGGGCCGCGACCTCTGCGGCGCTGGGAGCCTCGCCGCTCATGCCCACATCTCCAGGGCCCCCGGGAGCACCTCCACCTCGCGCAGGGACAGCATCTCGATCTCGCCGTCGAGCATGACCGGCACCGACGGGCCCGGCTCGAAGCGCACGGCCCCGACGTGGCGAGAGCTGACCTCCTGCATCTGCAGGTGGGTGCCTCGGAACAGCTTGGGGAAGCAGGACAGGAGCCGCCGACGCCCCATGGCACCGATCCGCACGACATCGACACAGCCGTCGTCGATGCGGGCCTCCGGCGCCATCATCATGTCGCCGCCGGTGTAGCGACTGTTGGACAGCGACAGCAGGGTGAGCGGTGCGGTGTCGGTGGCGTCGGCCCCCGGGGCGAAGGGGAAGGGACGCGGGGCCAGCCGGGTGACCTGCACCAGGACCGCGGCGATGTAGCCGAGAGCCCCCAGCCGCTTGAAGCGCCGGTTGGTGAGGTCGCCGACCTCGGCCGCGAAGCCCACCGAGAGGAGGTTCACGTAGTGCACCACGCCGTCGGCGTGGGTGACGCGGACGACGTCGACGGGCCGCGGCGTCGCCCGAGACAGCGCCGCTCGGGCAGAAGGAACGTCGACCACACCCACGTCACGACCGAAGCTGTTGCCCGTGCCCAGCGGCAGCAGCGCGAGGGCCGGACGCCGCCCGTCGACCGCCATCAAGCCGTTCACCACCTCGAAGAGAGTGCCGTCGCCACCGACGCTGACCACGACGTCGACGGTGTCGGCGAGCTCCCGAGCCAGGGTCACCCCATGCCCGGGGCCACGGGTGCGACGGACCGTGAGGTCGTGGGCCAGGGCCAGCTCTGCCAGGACCGGCGGCGCCAGCCGCCCGCACCGACCGCCGCCCGCTGCTTCGTTGAGGATGATGCCGAGGGTCGCCATGCCCCCCGGGTACCCCCTCGTGCGCACCGTGCAACCCGAAGCCCCCGAGCCCGGAGGGCCTCAGGACGGGCTCAGGCCGTCGACACGACCCTCCGTCAGCGCGATGTCCACCAGCTCCAGCAGCTGGGCCCGACGAGGAGGCTTGGGCAACACCCGGGGCCCCATCGACCCCACGAAGGCCTCGGCCTCGGGGGTGAAGGCGCCCCCGGTGAGGAAGGCCATGCGGCGCTGGGCCTCGATGGGCACCTCTGCGTAGAGCTCGACGCCGGACATCCTGGGCATCATCAGATCGCAGAGCACGAGGTCGAAGGCCTCGGGCGTCTCCACCAGTCGACGACGGGCCTGCAGCGGATCGTCGATCACCTCGACCTCGTGGGGCTCCAGCGCCCGAGCCAGGGCACGCCCCACCAGCGGCTGGTCGTCGATGATCAGGACGCGGCCCGGCAGGCCGGGCGGGCGCCCGCGCTGTGCCGGCTGCGGGGGTGTCGCGACGCGGTGGACCGGCAGCCGCATCTCCACGGTGGTGCCCTGGGCCAGGTCCGAAGTGATCTCCAGCACACCGCCGTGGGCCTCGACGATGCGCTGGGCGACATACAGCCCCAGGCCCGTGCCGTCGGCGCTCGCCCGGGTCGTGTAGAAGGGGGAGGTGGCGGACTGGAGAACCTCGGGCTGCATGCCCCGCCCGGTGTCGCGCACGCGCAGGATGGCCTGGTCCCCGCGGAGGGAGGTGCACGCCTGGATGGCCAGCGGGCGCCGCGGCGACGCCGCCTGGGCCGCATTCAGCAGGAGGTTGACCACCACCTGGACCAGCTGCCCTTCGTCGGCGTCGACCATCACCGGACCCTCGGGAAGCTCCGCGGTCCATCGCGCCCGATGCCGGAGGTCGTTGTGCACCAGCCGGGCGGCGGTCGTCAGCACGCCCCGTAGGTCGACCGGCAAGACCTGGTGCTCCCGCGAGCGGGAGAAGCCCTTCAGGCCCGCCACGATGCGCTCGATGCGCTCCACCCCACCGCGGACCTCGGCCACGAGCCCCAGCACCTCCAGCTCGCGCTCGGATGGTGCATCCCCGTAGCGGGCCGCGAGCTCGGCCTGCACGGCCTCGGTGTTCAGCAGCACATACGAGAGCGGGTTGTTCACTTCGTGGGCGATGCTCGCCGCCAGCGTGCCCACCGCCGCCAGGCGCTCGGTGTGCTGCATGCGGCGCTCCATCTGGTAGGCCTCGGTGAGGTCCTGGAACACCCCGAAGACACTGACCACCTCCCCCTCGGCGTCCCGGGCCGCCTGCCCGGTGGACCAGACCTCCCGCTCCACCCCGTCGTCCCGGATCAACCGACATCGGATCCGGTAGGGCTCGCCCCCCTCGATGGTGGCGTTCACACTGTCCGACACCCGCTGTCGATCCTCGGGGTGGTAGTACGACACCGCCTCCTGCACGGTGGGCATGCCGCGGGCCGGGTCGCGCTGGTGCAGCTCGAACAGCACGGGCGACCAGGTGAGGGTCTCCGTGGCCAGGTCGAACCGCCAGTGGCCGATGCGTGCGGCGGACTCGGCCATCGCCCGCTGCTGCTCCGCCACCGCCAGGGCCTCGCGGGCCCGGACGAGCTCGCGCCGCTGACGCCGCACCTCGAAGTGATCCATCACCTGCTGGGCCAGGGCCTCCACCAAGGCCACGTCGTGGTCCCGGTGGACCCGTGGGACCGTGTCGACCGCACACAGCGTGCCGATGGCGTGGCCCCCCGGCGTCAGGAGCGGCACGCCGAGGTAGCCCTGCACGCCGGGGGGACCGACCACCAGGGGGTTCTCGTGAAATCGGGGGTCCTCCCCCGCGTGGCGAATGCAGAGGGGGGTGCCCTGCGTCACCACCTGTTCGCAGAAGGACCCCTCACGAGGAAGCTCCGCCACGTCGACGCCGACGGAGGCCGCCATCCACACGCGCTCGTCGTCGACCAGGGAGATGAGCACGATGGGGACCTCGAGCACCCGCGCCACCACCCGCACCACCCCGTCGAGCACGTGGTCGCCCGGCTGATCCAGGAGGTCGTAGGAGCGGAGCGCCTCCACCCGGTCCTGGTCACGCCTGGGATCACGCCTACGGGACGACACGCCTTCCTCCACGAGGACCTATCGGCACGCCAGCCCGCCGCTCCAACCGCCCGGGGCGCCGCGTCGGACCCACCGGCCCTCTGGCTGGTTGTACCGAGCGAACCTCGAAGGGAGAGTCACGCGGGCGTCACGTCTCCGGTACCGATGACGGGGCGAGCACCGAGGTCAGGACCTCTCGCGTGGCCGCGTAGAGGGGCGGCACCCCCTCGAAGAGCGACAGCGCCCCGGCCAGGGAGTGCCCGTGGGCGAGGGGGAGGTCGGACACGTAGTAGAGGAACCGAGCCGGAACCCGCGCGGGCATCATGCCCAGCTGCTCTGCCTCGAGGAGCTGCCGCGAGTACCACGTGCCCTCCATCTCCAGGCCGATGCAGCCTGCGAGGCGGTGGTAGTACTGGAGCAGCACGTCGTTCTGCAGCAGGGTGCCCTCCACCGTGAGCACGGGCCCCACGAAGACCCGGCGCTGGGGCAGCCGGGCCTTCAGCCGCTCCACGTCGACCGACAGGTGCGGGGTGAGCACGCGGTCCTGCTGCTGATGGACGAAGCGGTCGGCCACCAGCACGTCGCCACGCCGGCCCACCAGGCCTCCGGCCTTGCCCAGCACGTTGACCGAGCGGAGGTTCCGCCCGAACAGGGCCACCAGGCTGGCCATGATGGGCTCCGCCTGCTGCCCGAAGGCGTAGTCGATGTTCACCAGCAGGCCCCGCCGTGTGGGACGCGGCAGCCCGGGGTCGTAGCGGCGCTCCCCGAAGGTGGACAGATCGAAGAGCTGGACCTCGATGCCGGTGAAGGCCGTGTGGTCGAGGACGCGACAGCCGGCGCGGTCGAGGGCCCGCCGCCGGTCGTTCACCGCGGGATGGGCGCGGAGGTAGTCCCGCGCGAGGGCCGCGAGGAGGTCGTCGGGATGGGGCCAGTCGTACTCGCACAGGTCGGCTCGGTGCGCTCGACCCCACGCCAGGATGGCCTCCCGATCCTCCTGGAGCCACACCGAGAGGCAGTTGGTGACCGAGTGCGTGTTGGAGCTGATGACGTGGACGTCGAGGTCTGGCGGGAAGGCGTGGGGGTCGATGCCGAGCAGATCGGCAGCGGCGTCGGCCAGCTGCCGCGTCCACCGCTCCCCCTTGGCAGCGTCGTAGTTGCCCAGGCGCTTGAACACGCTGATGGTGAAGTCCTCGTGA